>Ga0209755_10008376_pt1 | contig 11070 bp, 7 predicted proteins | sample TergutCo191P1_FD_187301 | JGI IMG/M metagenome (GOLD analysis project Ga0209755, IMG submission 187301) | Cornitermes sp. P1 segment gut microbial communities from Petit-Saut dam, French Guiana - Co191P1 (SPAdes) (version 2) | ecosystem: Host-associated > Arthropoda: Insects > Digestive system >... | reverse complement strand
TTTGTATTTTAAGTATAATTTGAAGACTGCACAATACCTGAGGTTCTCAAGGCGGTGGTGCTTAAGATTTAAGTCTTTCGGGATGTGACACTGTCTTGTTACTCTAGCAGTTCCAAACATTTAAAGGGATTGCAGTGCTTTCTTCTCCAGCTGCAAGGAAACCAATAACTTTCCCAGTACAGCATCACATTCCAGAAGCCTTGATGTATTATTACTTTCAATCAGTTGCCCAAGTCTACATTATTTGTTCAGGAAACTTCATGACAAGTGTCAATTAATGGTGGAGTACAGCAGAAAATAAACATGGACCCTGATCAAGGGTTGGAGGTCAGAAAATCAGAGGGGATAAACTAACACTTGTTGTTCCCAGAGACAAATTTTAATTACTTATTAATATTTTATTTTTTTGCTGTATTCTTTGAAAGATATGGTGGTGTACTTAGGATACAAAAATTAAACAGGTACAGAGGGGAGTACCGGGATTTGTAATTATATCTAAGACCAAATCCTAAATGCCACTTAACAGGTAAATATCATCCACACTGTTGTGATCTTGTAATAAAACACTTTAACAGCTACACCGAAAAGCATGGGTGAAATGTTAAGGTTCTGAAGGTCTAATGAAAAAGACCAACCACATATTTATGATCTTCACTTTATGTATCATATCTACAGATCATTTTGATCCTGGCATGAAGCTTGAAACAAATGAATATACAGAGGCCACTGTCATTATAGTTTCTAATAGAACAACTGCACAAAATTATACCAAAATTGCTCAAAGTCAAATTGAAGAACTACAGAAATTTAAAAAAATAATCTTACACATTACTACACAATAAAACTGCTACAAAACACAAATTATTCACATTTCCTCAAAAAGATAATCCATTTCTAACAGTACAAACATCAGACTCAGTCTTGGCACCATTAAAAAATTCATGTTTCAAAATATTCAAGGAATAAGGCTACTTTCAAGAGCTGGCAATTTCTGCTGCCATCTTGGATTCATGTTTCATATAGTCAGATCAACAGCATTTCTAGTGCTATGAACAGTGTTTATTAATGTAACACTTAAACACTTGCTCAGACATGTTATCAGACTTGGATCTGAGACTTCAATAGAAAGTGAGAGCAGTGGACAGTAGACATAAAATGAAGAGATCCACATCTCTCCTTTTCATCCAGTGGGCCTAAGTTATGAAATATAAGTCTTAAATTCTTTCCTTTTGTATGGCTACAGTATTGCTTGCTAACTGCTGAGGCCAGGTAGCTGTTGGGATGGTTCTTTGGACTTGAATCCTCAGCTGATATACTCTAAGATATTTAAATTTGTTCTATGTGCAATATGTCTACACGTTATTGCTTAGTAAGTGATATATGACAATTTACGTAGTTAATACAATTTTACACAGTACTAAGTTAATTCTAACCTCTCACGGTTAATGCTTTTCTTGTTCTGGGGCTTGTGCATCATGTGGTAGTGTGCTGTTTTGTAGGTGTCTTGGAAGAACTGTGTTACTTCTACCTTTAAGTTAAAAGTGAAGACGATGCATGTTGATGGTATATACATGGGCACCATACATTATAAATTGACAAGTGAGATAAGTCAGTGAAATTCAATTATCATTTTTTATCAGCATAAATGATAAACCATTGACTATAATATTACAGTAGTGTCACTAAGTACCCTGTGGAATCATGAACAAAATATGTATTTGCATGCACTTCCAGTGAACAGACAAGCAATGTAATTACTGGCAAAACTGCTTTGGGGGTGCCTATAATACACACTAATCATTTACTTCAACAACAGCAATGGGTGAGTGAGAACAATGTTAGGCTGATACATGTCATACAAGCAACCAAACAATGAGTAAACTCTGCACCAAACACATCTTATACACATTACATTTTCAATGTTGAATTTAATTTTCTTCAATCTCCAACGAAATATACTGATTTATATTAATAAATACATTTCATTCTATTATCCATTTTGAAGTAAACCATGCATATCTTAATCAATAAATACTGGACTTGACAAGTAATTATTGATCAATGAATGCATTTTAATTTTGCCTTTTTTATTTCCCATCCTTGTTCTAGTAACTGTATAGTGATTTGAAATTCCCATGCCTGTATACCCTAACATTTCATCCCCCTGCTCACTTCAACCCTGAAGAGGGAGGCAGCATGTTCTTCCAAAATGTTGGTAACACAACTTACAGCCAACAGATGGAAAACTATCACTATGAAGCACTAACATCAGTTACTGTGTAAAACTGTGTTCAATACACTAGCATACCTCTCTTGTCAACATTTACATTAAATGAACTTAGGAGTATCATACACACAAAAAATTTAAATATGTAACATATTTAAATGCTTGACAGTGCAAAACAAAACAATTCCCAACATACATGGGAGTGAACCTGGGATCTCTGCATTAAGAATCCACAATGTTAACCCTTTGGCTGCTGGACCTTAGGTACAAATAAGGCAGTTTTCATTAATGTTATACCAATGGAAAACTTAGTCTATTTCAGTAAACAAGACCCACTGGCTAATATGGCAAGATGTATCTACTTTCCTTTGATCCCATTTTCATTTAAATACCAAATTCAAGTGTGATAACCCCTTATTGGTTTCCCTTCATTGTTTAACATAATTATTTAAATGTTTATTTCTTAATGTGATATTATATACTGTTGTAAACATCTGCCTTGTGGATTTACACTCATATCCAGTAATGTGCCATGAAGAAACAAGAATAAAATAAGTGAAATACAACCAACAACTTCTGAAATTAAGATAAAAATTCAAAGTGTATTTTCCCAGTGATGAGATGACAGACTACAGTAAATGGACCTGTTGTAATCCATTATGAAAACAAAATATCTTATATCATGTTTCACCTGTGCCAAATCCAAACTTCCAGATAAATCCAATTATCTTACCTTCTGTACATTTAAGAATCAGAATTATTATCCTTTGTGTTTAATTTCCTTACAAGCACACAATCAGAAACATTGGATTCACTATTTCAATTTATGATAGCAAAAATAACTAGGAAACAAAACAGATAAAAATCTGTACCTCTGACATAACACTGACCCACATAATTGCTGGAATGATACACATAGTGCAGCCAAATTTCCATTAGGGCATTTATGTCCAAACTTTCAAATACTTGATGCGATTTTTATAGTCTGTTGCATACTAACAGCTGGAAGTTGCTATTGTTGCATATGTGTTCTTGCACATTTCCTTACTCAAGTGTTATGAACTAAATAAAATAAAACATATTACAGGTCACAGCCAATTTAGAAATATAGTACAAGGCATTTTACAGTTTTTGGAATGCTTAAGTGTTATTACAGATTTGTTTGGTGATTGGTCACATCAGTATGGAGTAAGTTTCCTGTGTCCAGGAAACATATGTTGTCATGGTCATGGCCTTAGGTACTTGGTGCAAAACTGGCTATTATACTGTAAATCTAATGCAGCCTAGTGCTCACTGGCCAAAAAATTGCGAAGGAAACTGAAGTAGGCAGAGTCAAGCAGTGACCCATCCCATAAATAATACAGTTCAGTGCTGCTTGGGTTGCATGTGACAGCAAGTGACATCAAACTTTGACAGTGCACAAATCATTCCAGCCAATAATAAGGAATGGACAGATGTGTACAATTTATGTTATAAATTTGTTATCATTTTATTTGTAAAATAAAGGTTGCCATAACGACCAAAATCTGCAGAATATAAAGATTATTTCGGAAAAAAAGTTTGATCTGTATAGTAACAAAAACGTCAACTGACCCATGGCTAGTATTTTCCAGTAGCTCAGGTTTTGAATTATCCTACTGTAAATTTTACAGATTTCTCCCTACCAGTTGTCACATAACATCTTTCATTTCTGATAAAACAATTACAATGTCTTGTTATATGCAACATAAATCCACTGGCCCCTGTCATAATTACCCGTACAACCACAAACTGGCCACACAGATACATATGCACATACAACACCACACGACATCCATTCAGTGTATGATACTTATTCAACACTAGTGTATACTTGTTTACTGCGACCTTCTTCAGCCACACATGAAGACTTAACAATCTGCCACTAATGAGCAACACGATTTTATGCAAATGATCTAGACAACTTTTTAAATCTGTGTTAATTCAGAGAAAAAAAACACTGGCTTTCAAAATATGATAATACACCAACTTAACTTATAATTCAGGTTATATTAACTTAGCAAATTATGCATAACACATTCCAATCCAATTATTATTTCTTTTTACCATAGTTCACACAAAAGCTGGGTAAAGATAATGTGTCTTTGTACAAATGTTCAGATGATGTTCATAATTCCTTAATCTGTAAAGTGAGATGTTATTACTTAGAAAGTCACCATGCAGTAAAGGCCAGACTTGCTACTAGTATTATTAGGTACTACAGTAAAATGACACCCACAACAAAATCAATGAGAGTGTAATTCAATAACAACATTTTCCAAGTGTGTTCTTCACAATTTTGTATGCCTTATTGATGTTGACATTCTTTTACTGCACACAAAACCAAATGTTTACTAAGATTCAGTATCATAGATAATAGTTGCACTGTCATAAAATTCTACTGCTGACCAGCTAATCAACATTAAAGACATGACACTATGCAGAAACAAAGATTATGTTTTCATTCCTTCAACCGAGCATGTACTACATCAAAAAGCTTAAAATATGTTACAAGCCCTTTTAAAGTCATATATCCCGTTGTGTTTTCTCTAAGTGTGACTGATGACGACCCTTTAGGGTCGAAATATGTTGCTAAAATAAAAAAGTACAAGAGTTAGTTGTGTCAACAGTTTTTATTTAGCTATTCAGTTGCAAGCCCTAATCACATCTGTACTTTCCAATGTTGGACAATCTGCTGTTTCTCAGAATTAAGATAGTTACATTTGAGCTAATGACTCAATATGGGCTGGATGGTTCGGGTTTGAACCCCGATGGTGATGAAATTTTCCGCACCCATCCGGACCAGCCCTGAGGCCCACTCAGCCACCTGTACAATTGGTGCCAGGGCACTTCCTCTGGTGTAAAGAAGCTTGGACCACCCACCTCCACCTAGCGCTAAGGTTAAAGAAAGGGTGGAGCTATACCTCTAATCCCCTCCCTTCATGTATTTGCCACGTTGAGGGTGAACTTCACCTTTTACATCTGAGCTAAAATATGCATAATTAAATTTTCCTGATAATATTCCTCATTCACCATTCAGCGTCATACTATGGAGTATATCACTCAGTGCACCATAACTTAAACAACCTTACAGTGTCAAGAGACAGCAAGTACATTTAGGTTCAATAATGCAGACCCTATTTTTCCACACATGACATGTCAGAGACCATGGTTACAATGATGGCAAATGGTTCACAAAACAAAGGCTGGAATTATTGGGACTGATCAACTACAGATAAAACATTAACTACTGCAAATGCTATAACATGACAGTTACAAACTTACAGAATAACTGTTACATATAAAAGTAGAGTACGTACAGTAAACAAGGTTCATACAAATCAGCAATGTAAATATAAATTTCTGCATCATATACCATACCACTGTTGGTATGATATAAATGTCATAATGTCATAAATGCAGGTCATCATAAACTGCAGAGTGCCTGTACTCCATGGCTAAAACAAAGATATTAAACTCAAAAGCAGGTACACATTCTTAAGATGTTAAGAGACTGTTACTCACACGTGTCATCTCTAGTAAGTTGTCAAAACAAGATCTGAAGTTTCCACAGCAATTGCCATTACAGTTACTGTCTTTTAGGGTGCAAGGCCATGCAGTCTGATACAAAGGTACCAGCATTTCAGAAAATAGTACAGCAAATGTAAATTAATTCACAGGAATAATTGAACTCCATTCAGTATCCACACAATCATATTTATGAAAATGAATAAATGAAGTTCTAACGAGAATGTTCATTTCTGTATGTCCATCAGCATGTTTCATTTCCATAATTACTCAAAGGATGTCAGTGACATTGGACATAAGCTACAGTTCTTGGGCAAATTTCATGTTGGTGTGTATAAATCCAGTACAAATTTGTGTAAAGAACTGGTACATGAGGTGATATGGAGCAGCAGACATACTCTCAGTTGTTGATGCACTGCAGCCAACAGCAGATTAGAATTAGCACTTAATAAACATCAATGCCACTGAATGAAGTAAAATTTCTAATGCATAAAAAATTTGAATACAGCTTTCCACTCGTTAACAAAGAAATACTGCCATAGAATTGACAGCTAATTTTATTCTTGGTTAAGCTTTTAATATTCTTCGATAATACTTAAGAATGGGCACGATGGAGTAAACCACAATATTGTAAGCTTCACGATTTCCATCCTTCACTTAATATTGTTATAGTGATTAAATTAAGGAGGATGAGATGGGTGGGTTATGTTAGGGACATGAAAAATAAAAGGGACATATAGAATTTTTGGGAAATTTTGAAGGAAGACAGTAGACATATGACAGAATAATATTAAAATGGGTTTTGGTGAAATAAGGTGTAAGTGTTGAAATCAAATGTCTCAGGACAGGACCCATTGCTGTTCGTTTGTTTAACACTGTTCTGTACAAGCAGGCAATTCATTCCTTGATTATCTGCCTATCTACATTTAAAAAGACTGAAAAATGGAGTTAAACTTGTTTACTTTGTTCCATCTATTTGAGAAATCATTAATTTTGAAACACATTCAACAAAATACATTATTAGTTAATGAGGTTCTAAATACCACATAAAAATTATTTATATAACTTGGATTCAGGAACAGCCTTTGCACCACTGTCAAGTTATCATTACAAGAACGTCTATGTTGTGACATGAGTCATCAGTACCTGTCAAAGAATATAAATTCATGAAAGGAGTTACAACCTGTTCAAAATCCAAACTCTGCGAACATTTTAACCCTTCTTGTCTGGAAGAGAATGAACACAACAATCATATTTTGAATATTAGTTTCTTTTTTTGTTATGGAACTGCATAACAGATATTAAGGTTCTTGTTTGTATCCAAGAAGTGCAATATTCATTTCTAAATGTGTAATTAAATAATACAATGATCTCATATCTTTACTTAACATTTATTTATTACTATCCTAACAAATTTCTGGACTGGCAATTTTAGCTTACACATACATAAGAATTTTATTAGCAGTTCTGCAAATATTTTTTGAGTGACAAGAAGTCCATGGCCAAATTAAATTGTGAAACACTGATCTAAAGAAGAGTATGTAAAGGGTGAATATACACATTGGAAATATCAACACTCCCCGCCCAAATCTTGAAGATTACACCCTTCTGGGATATGAAACCATGTATTTTGGTAGACTGGTATCGACATTCTGCAGGCCATCAGGTTCCTCTCATATGTTGGGACCTAGGCCTGTCTACCCAAGAACATGGTGTCACATCCCAGAAGGTGTAAATCATATTTATTACCATCAGAACCTCAAATCTCACATGCAAAAATCTCGTTCAATCACAAAAGGACTGCCTAGTCTGTTGTAAAACCCACACAAGAAGAAATTTAAAACTACACTTCTCTTCTAGCAACTATGTATTTATTTCAAAACACAGCAGTAAGTATTTACACCTCACACACAACCTTCATAGTATGTTATTCTAGTAAAGTGTTCACCTTCATTTATTTATCCATGATTGATATATTGCCTATGTGATTCATTAGAGAAAAAAGTAGAACTTCAAATCGTAGCAGGAGTTTAGAATTTCCTTTGTCATCACATACAGCCTCCCACTTGACTGGTGTCAGATGAAAGGAGCCCAAAGTTTGCAAAGCAGGCAGACTAATAAACTGGCCACTCATCTCCATCTAGTACTAGTGTCTTCAATACTGGAAGGTTTACCTTACCTCTCTGCCCTCTGTATATTTTCATCCTGTTCTGCTAACAAAGGGCTAGATTTCGCCTTAAGTCATTAATGATTTAACAGTGTCACTTTGGTGATGAACCAAGAAGCATACATAATTTCATCTACCCATTCTGTAGTAGTATTATATACCTACTGGAATTATGAAGGAATGTTGCTGATGATCCCAGTGTTTAAAACAGGACATCATTATACATTAAAGAGAGAGTGTCTCATCACCCTGCTACATATGATTTGAGGCTTTTATGAAGTATCACAGTATGAATAATACTGGGCAGGGCACAAGCTACCAGAAATTTATATATATAAAAAAAAAAAAGGCAGCCCAAGCTTGGAAGCTGTGAGAGGCACACTTGGTAGGCAGGGGTGCCCAACATATAAGCCAGTCTACCATATTTGAAAGGTTGGGGGTTTCATTCAGAACTGAATGGAAAGGGCTACGACTGCTCAGCATGTTTCATTGAATACATTATTAACTGATGCCACATCAGTTTAATGCTTCCCATGTTGCAAAAATGTATTAAGTCCTATGACTTCATTTTTTCAGCTACAGTGTCACAGTAGTTTTCTTTCTGTTGTATCTGTGAAGTATAGTAAAAGGCTAACTCCTGCCACCTGGAATCATTCACAACTAAAATGATAGCAATGTAACTGAAGGGCATACTGCACAATATATCACACATAATACAGCAAGGTGCTTGTGGCTTGTGTCATAGGTGACATGGAAGGGAAATTACAGCACAGAATACAAGACATTTCACATAAAAAGGGGCCAGTTACATTGTGCAGTGAAGAATCTTATCACTTACTAGTCCCTCAAGTTATCATCCACCAATGAATTCAATAAATTCACAGATGAGTAACATAAAATTACCAAGAACAAAATCTCAGCAATCTATCTGTAAGTAAAAATGTTACTGCACTATCCAGGCCAACACTTACAAAGAAAGTTAGTTATGCAAACCACTCCACAGAATTCTTATGTTGGCAAAACTTGGAACAGTACATTTTGTTACATGACATATTCAATAACGAGGAAAGTATGGGAGACCAAAATAACACATCCTGATAGTTTGCAACTTCTGGCATTTAAACTACAAACACTTTAGAAAAAGTTTCCTATAATTTCTTTTTTTAGCAATAAAGAAATAGCATACAAAAGAAGCATTCTGGCCATGTAACATGGAACACACAAAAAAATAATAAAAATAGTTTCCCCTCTATGAAATATCACAGATTATTATGTACACTAAAAAGACATTGGGAAGGTACAGAGATGATGAATTATATTCACACATTTTAAACTACTTCCTTTTGTTATAAATTATGTTTCTCAAACTTCTATACCAAAGTCCTTGTTTGCTTTCCATAAGAATTTTGATTTGTTCTTCCATGTCAACTCTCAAGATAATGATACAGTTTATTCTCATCTGTGTACTTGTTGTGACAGGCATAACTGTAAAAAATGATGAAACAAAAAAACTTCCACTGCTCTTTTTTTCTACCGAGATTCAAAATAACATGCAAGAATTGTGATTTTGTTGCACATTCTCTGAAGTACTTTTAATACGAGATTTGAGGTTCTCACACTGATGCTAATTAAAATTCAAGTCTCTTTGGATGTTATGCCATGCTGACTGATCAAGCAAAGTACTTCTTGGACTGATTGACCCTGAACATGAAGACACTATAATTCTTCGAACAGGCAGTAACTATTTTCCAGCTGACATGCCATAACATCTCAAAAGACTTGAGTCTTCTATTCTCAAGACCTCCAGCTTCTTAAGATATAAATGCACTTCAATGAATAGTTGTGACATTTAGTTTCAATTTGGAAAATGTGAAGAAAGAAACCAAAGCCTTTCAATAACTCAAGTATTTTGTACCAGCACAATATTATGGTGTTTTATGATATAAATTACTAATTACTCTAGTAAAACACCAACCTAGTCATTAGGATATTACGTCAGCAAAGAAAACACAATAAAACAATCACCAAATTATGGTCAAAAAATCACCTACCAAGGAAATATAGATCGCGGCCCACGTACATCGTGCATATTGAACATCCCTCTAGGACAACAAACAACATGGTCCCAACACATGAATCTGTGAAAAAATATGAGAAATTAAATAACACTTACATGGGCATGGGCAATGGCATCTTCCTTAGCACAGTAATGGTTTAGCTACCTAGCTGTAGATTCAAATTGTATGTCACTGGGAAAACTAAAGGAAGTGTTTCAGAACTTACTGTGTTACTTCAACAGCAGTATCAATTTTACTGTGGATACACAACAGAAATGTTCTGCAAACATCTCAGTGATATTCTAAATGGTGATGAGATTCACGCTTATGAGTTAATAACAACTGAAACCAGCTTCTTTCAATTTTCATATCTGAAAATGCAGTATAGACGTAAAACATTCATTTAAACGGAAATCGTGAAACTACAAACATTAATCAAATAAAAGTTACATATATCTCAAGACTGTACTACATCATTCACAAACAAGATATGCAAAGAAGCAAAATGGAAGGATTAAAACTGCATAAAACTGACAATGTTCTCACATTTTTTGGACAGCTTAATTCATTTTAAAAAACAATAGAGAAAGGGCCTGTGTCATGAATTGCTTTTTGTTCAGATTTTCAAACTTTAATATTAAGGCCAATAACAAAGAAAATAGTTAACTTACTTGGTGGGGTGGGGTGGAGGAACAGAACAGCCCACTAAAACATTCGATATGGATCAAATGACTTTCACACCTGGATGAAGAAAAGTGGGAGAATGGAGTATTTTGAGGATCTGCATCACTGGATAAGTTGTAACTGGAAGATACAGGCTAAAACATAGCAGCAATCTGCAACCTGTTATTCACTGCACTGTTCTCAATGCAAGTACTTACATCCCAAGCATTACATGGAAACACTACACATCCTAGTAGTACCATTTTACATGAAACAAGAAACTTAAAAAAATATGTTATAAGGAATAACATATTTCATAAATGAGTCAAGGTGCAGCGAGCAATTCAAGACTGCATTCTTTTGACATTTTCAAGATTTATTCTTTTATGTCAGAAACATAAAAAATATCA
>Ga0209755_10008375_pt1 | contig 11071 bp, 7 predicted proteins | sample TergutCo191P1_FD_187301 | JGI IMG/M metagenome (GOLD analysis project Ga0209755, IMG submission 187301) | Cornitermes sp. P1 segment gut microbial communities from Petit-Saut dam, French Guiana - Co191P1 (SPAdes) (version 2) | ecosystem: Host-associated > Arthropoda: Insects > Digestive system >... | reverse complement strand
CGTCCAGACCCACCATGGGACCCACCCAACCTCCTATAAAATGGATAACTGGTCTCTTTCCCACGGGTAAAGCGGCCGGGGTGTGGCGTTCACCACCCACCCCCCATCTAGCACCGAGGTTAAAGAAAGAGTAGAGCTATACCTTTACTCCCCTTCTGGGGCTTTGTGGCTTGTTCTAGGGTCAACTTTACCTTTACCTTACATAAGCTAACTTAGAAGGAAATTTGTTACATAGGTACTATTTTCAGTGTATTAAAAGAAAGAGGTAGATAGTGTGCTATTTGTACAATTGCTGAAAAAATTATTAACGTCATGTGCACCAAAGACCATTGTCTTTAAGAACTTTGCTTTCATTGTCATTTACTTCCATTCCTACACAATCACAAAAAATGCAGATGGAAATATAATGATAGCATAAGTACGAGAGACAATGTAGGAATAAACTTAATTAAAATTGCCGTTAGGAAGAAGGACAAATAAAATGCCTGTATGGGATCTACTGCGTAATAAGAAAGCAAGATACTTTAGGATGGGAAAGTGGGATGAAACACAAATGAAAAATTAAGAGACCGTGAAAGAGCAAGAACACTCTTTAGGTGTGTGTGAAAGTTTAAGTATTTGGGGGTTTCTGCTTCTGTGTTGTGACTTAGAGAGAGAGAATAAAATATTAAATTATTTAAATGTTTCTCATAAAGCACTTTTTATTACACATTCTGTAAGACACATCGAGTTGAAATTTATTGTGTTACACTTTATGGCTGTAAATTTTAAAATCAATCGACATATAACCCCACTGCAGATGTTTAAATTTAACATTATTTGCACATATGTTTTGAGACATATTTTTAATGTATTAAATGTTTCCACTGTTATTATTTCATTTATGATAGGTTCGCTTAGCAAAAGAGCGTAAGAAAGGTGACAAAATTGTGAGTGACAGCCAGGAACGAGCATACTGGCGAGTGTACCGTCCCCCACCTGGTTACCTGAGTCTGCTAGAACCAGTCCCAGTCCCCAACAGAAGCAAGAGGGGAAGTCACGCTAAGAGAAGGGTGCCTGAAAATCTGAAACGTGAGGTAAAAATATAACTAAACCACTGTCAACACCCATGACAGAAGATTTTAGAACTGAAAAGAGTTTATTTCATAGCGTTTTTCTTTATAGAATCATGTTTTAGTTAAAGATTACATTTAAAATTAGATGTCTTAATATGATGAAGAATATTTCCATAAATGTTTGACATGTAAAAATCTACATGATGCACATGGCAATATCACATACACTGCTCAGTGCAATACATGACACTTTTAAAAGAATTTATAAACCTTAGTCACCATGTTCCAGCAGTGTGACAGAACTTAGTTGGCACTTGTTGTGTGTGTAATAAAATACTTAATAATGCTTTATACTTAGGTTACTATATTTATCTATAACTCTTTTCCAGTGTTACATCAGTTACTGGTTCTCAGTTACTCTTTGCCATATTTGCTGGTTTATTGCATCGTCTGGTAACTTTATGTTGTGCCACATTGTACTTTTTATACTTGTTTGTCATAACTGTGCATACAATTTATGATTTCAATGTGTTTTACAGGTGGACTTTTTGCGGAGTTGTCTTGTGCGGACTCGTGTTAAGGTATCGCAAGCATTGGACAATCTGATACAACACTGTGAAACATACACAGAGTATGATCCTTTCAGTTCAGGAGCCCAACCATCTAATCCATGGGTCACTGAAGATCAGACCTTCTGGGAGCTAAATAGTCCATTGTATGTTTGCTGTGTACAGCATTCTGCATATCATTAAAAACCTGGGTAGAAAGTAAGTTTAGAGTTCATGTACAGTAAAACCTGGAATTTATATTCCTGAAGGAATCATTTAAAATGAATGTAACCTCAAGGATATGAAAATTGATGTAGTTATTGAAATTACGTACACTAAATTAATACTGCATTACATTATAAATGTTATCTGATTCAAATTAGTATATTAAGAATATATTCGAATTCACTGCTTCCACATGTCCCTTAGTGATCTGCTTCTTCTTTGCCTTCTGGTGGCTCCAGTCAGTGTAGTTCACATTACTATTGTGGGCAGCCATTGTGTATTCATTATTTGCAAGTGGCTGACATTTTTTCCTGTCATAAGCTGTGTACAGTGGAATAATGTGGCTTAGCTTGCAACACTGGTCAAAATTTGCCACTGTGTTTTAAGAACAATTTAGTGTCAGTAGCTAAGCTAGGTTACCCACGTGCACTTAACATGTGAAAAAAAGACATATGATGACATAGCAAATTATAAATAAAAATTATTTTTCAAGTTATTTCCCATTCAAGTACCTACAACAACATAAATATACTAATTTATTCTTAATTTGAACACATAATCAAGGAACTGGTTAGGAGGCACAAGTGTCTATTGAGGGAAAAATGTTTCCTGCATGGAATTTTTTGTAGGACTGATAACATGCATAGAATTAAGGAAAACATAGTGTCAAAGAACATAAAATCCAGGCTTCACTGCATCTTAAAGTGATCACTGAATCTGATATAATAAAGTAAAACCTAGAATTATTTTTTACATAGCACCTAGAGACACTTGCGGTACAATGAACATTATTAATTTCCCACTGTATGGCTTTATTAATTCGTTTTATTCTTACCAACAGCCTTTACACACTCAACCAATGTCACTGTTATTAACAAACATATCATAATGAACACAAAACTGGGAGTTAGGTACACATAAATATACACTAAACCATGTATAATGTTTTCAAAAAGAAATGGAAATGATGCATGGAAAATCATCAAAACACATTTGTTTATTTTAATGTAAGTGCCATTGCTGGCGTAAATAAAGTCTGCTGCTACGAATAAATAAATTTAATGATAGAATGAATTTCTATACCCCTTTTACATATGTGGAATTCAACTGTCCTTCACTGCAGTTACCACAGCTTAGTAAATTTGGGCCTCCTAAATTATGCTTCAGCTGTGCGGAAGAGAGGGGAACGGAAACTGGTACAAATTACCAGGGCCCAGGTTTCTGATTATGTTGCATACGTTTTTGTCTTTCGCTTTAGTATTATCATTTGTCAACTGTGCTAATTAATGATTTCAGATCAAGCCCAAATCATGCTGCAATTGAGAGTTGTCCTTCTGATTTAGTGTAAAGATCTTTAGCTGGTTCATCCTTGCTGTGGGGCCTGAAAGAAGTTTTTCACCAAGTCCCAAGCCCACACTCAATGGCTGCATGCTTCAACTGAAGAAGGACATATTTGAGAGACTTGAAGTTTGAAAACATAACAGTTTACAGTCAAGAGTTAAAATATAATTCAATGAGCAGGACATTTTCTTCTACAGAGACTGGATCGTAGATCTCATACTGCAGTGTGATGACATGTCCCTGACTTCAGGAGGACTACCTAGAAAAGGAATTATTGTCACTAAGTGAAATTATACAATAAAATCAAGGATTCAGTGAATCATTTCAAGACATGTGCTTTATAAACTTACTTTCTGACCAAACTTCACGTGAGATTTGTCACATTTGACATGGTATTTCAAAATTAAATGACAACACACTGTTTCATCACCTTTCAAAATATATAAAGCAGCTATGATTGGAATCTAATAATCACGAAAAATATTTTAGAAAGTTATTCGCTTTGGAGAGTGGCTTTGGAATTTCATAGAGGTGTACAGAACATTATTTTTTCAGGGCTGAAGTAATATCAGAAAAGAGGGTGAAGCGATGGGCTATTGTGATGGAGGAACTGGTGTCAGATCCAACAGGTAAAAATATTATGTCTCTTAACATGTGGGGCATATTTATGAGTCACAATAGAATACTACGTAATGTACTAAACATAAAATTTCTTTGCCACACCATTTCAATTCCTTGTGCCCAGTGGTATAAAACAAGTTGTATTAATTGCCCTTCATATATATTACGTTTTGTTACATACAATAAGAAACATTTTATATCACTAAGTTTATCATATTAGGCATGATGAAGAGTTATGTTGGATTATTTAGAAGTCTTTTAGGTTCATTAAAGTATTTTTTTTTTTTGACAGAGGGCATCCCGTTGTGTACTAACAAATTATATAATGTATTATATTCTGTCTACACACAATTATATATCAGTACAGTGATATTTATATATGCACACTCAGATCACATTAATGTGACCGGAGTGTGTATGTATAAATATCACTGTACTGATATATTGTTGTGTATAAGTATTCCTAACATTTTTATAGTAAAACTGATACAGTTACATTGTTAATCTTCTTCATCTCCAATTCAGGTAAGTCTGAAAAAAAGGAAAGTAACTGAACTGAGACTTTGTGTCTTAACTGAGAGTTTTTGTGGCTTTCTTTGGTTCATCCAGAAAATATTCAGGTAGTACCTAAAAATATATCACCATTTGCAATCATAAAAACGTTGGAGACTAAAGAAATGAAGTAGTTGAGTTATAATTGTTAAGCAATTTAAGTAACGAATGTTAGTTATAGGACCAGTGCCTGTGCTGGCTTTGGGTATGACTGGGCTGAGCTGTTGCTTAGGGTGCTGATCAGAAAAGGGAGTCGAAACTCTCTTTTTGTGTCTCATAAAAATTATTTTACTTTTTGGCTAAATTTGTGACTTAGAGGGTATGCTGTTAATCCTCTTTATATTAACACAAAATGCACATATTTTTAAGATATTACATGCTGCGATTAGTGTATGAAGATATTGATGATTTCTTGTGTGTATGTGCCATATAGTTGAATTTGTCAGGAAGATATTCTAGGTTACTGAAAACAAAATTCATTAAGGAAAATGCATATTCACAGGGAAAAGGTAAAGTTTATAGTTTTTCAAGCAGACTTCTGCATTAGATTCTAGGTTTAGTACAAGTCGTGGCTGTGGTAATTGTATGAGATTTCAAATTCTCACAACAGTGTTGATGAAGATTCAAGTCTTCTGGGATGTTCTGCCATGTCGGCTGGTAGAAGTGGAGGCGTTATATTCTTTTGAAATGTCAGTAACTATTTACCACTTGGCATGTAACGTTGCAGAAGACTAAGGATTTTCTTTTTCAAAACAATCTTCTTACTGTTAGCCGAATGCCCCTCTCCCCCTCCACCTTCCTCAACAAAATATTTTCCCATGCTTCCTTATAGCTTAAAAAATAGGCTAAGTAAATTGATTTCAATGTGTCAGTGCTGCTAATACGAATTATTATTCAAACTGCAAAAACACTCCATCACATTTTGAAATAATTTTTTTCTCATATATATGGTTCTTCCAGTAGGGATGGTTATCAGTTTGCAAACAAGGTAATTTTATATTTACAGGCCCAACTGTGTAGTTCACATTATATCCAGTACTCACTGCATATTGTGGAAATTTTTTGCTACAAATTTATTATTTATTTTTCTTTTGCTTAGAATCAGTGTTGTTGTATCAACAGTAAGCCATTTACTCATACGAGTACAGACATTACCATCATTTTTACTAGTAATTGTGACATTAGTGACATCAGTGAATATTATGGATACCAATAACATATTTCTTTGTGGAGGAAGGTCACTTCTGCTATAAAACCAAAGACAGTGATAGGACTGACTCTTGAGGAATTACCACATTTTCCTGTTTCCTAGTTTAAGAATAAATCTTGAGCTACTTCTACATCACATAATTTTATTACATCATTTATTTTTATCTCTGCAAGACAGACCCTGAACTCATTCACAAATATTATTTTGGTAACAATATTTCATAATTTCAACAGTAAAATTTTTGCCAATCACAGATTATTCCTCCAACATATATTCTTTGGACAACTGCTTTTGACTGTTGGCTGAAATGCAACCCTGTAGGTGGATATGTCTTTTCTAAAGCCCATTTGTTTTTATTATATATAAATGAGTTTCCTTTTAAACATCCAGAATGCAAAATTGGCCCTCTTTGTTGATGATATTAATATATGTATTCTAGAAAAAAATGTTGATGCTGTAAAGGAAAGGCTAAATAGGTTTATAAAACAGTTTAAAACGTGGTTCTCAAAATAGCAGCCTTCTTGTTAATGCCAGTACAACTAGAGCAATGTTATTTCACTCTAACAAAACTAGTAATTTAGTAAAGACTAAGATAATTTTTAATAATGCTGAAATTAATTGTGCATCTAAAACAAAGTTCTTAGGAATTGATATTTCAAACAATCTAAAATGGAATACCCACATTCAGATTTTGTGCTCAAAGTTAAACAATGTATTTTATATGACTGCATCACTAGGGAGACTTAATATTGTTTATATTAAGAAATATTATTTTGCAAAATTATAGTGTTTAATAAAGTATGGGGTGGGGAAACTGAGAATGAAAAGGTATAAAAATACACAAAAGGGTACTTCATTCAATTAAAGGACTTAACAATAGAGAGTCTTGTGGGTATATTTTTAAAGAGATTCTCACAGTCACTTTGTTATATTATCTTTAAGATGTTGTGCCACATTAAAAAAAAAAAGTTTATTTAAGGAGGGTTTAAACATGTATGAATATGATACAAGAAGAAGATGTAATTTCCGTGTTCTAAGTTAAAATACATCAGTCTTTAAGAAGAGTGTAATAAATATGGGAATTAGTTTGTACAACAAGATGCCAACTAAAATAAAGCAATTGGGAAGTTTTAGGAATTTTAAACAAAAATTAAAGTTGTTTTTACTGGATCTTCCTTTTTGATTCATTAAATGAGCTTTTATATTTGAAGAAAACAGTAGAATCTATAATTAATAACACAAATAAAATAAGATGAATATAGAATTTCTATTTTATTGTAAAAATTACTATTTTGTAATTAGATTAGTTTATATTAATCAGAATAAATGTTCACATTTGTTTTGTTGAACGGTGATTCTTATAGGTTATGTTGATTGGAATGTATGTAATTCTTCATAACATGTTTGTGAATATGTTTTTCTATTCTATATTGTGCTTTGATTGACTTGTCCAAGTGTTACACATGTAGCAAATGGATGATAAAATAAATGAAATGAAATTGCTCTGGGACTAATATACATCCAGTTACAAAGACCAGTTAGTTATAATAATTAAGAAAAAGAAATACATTTTGTTCTGTGCACCAAACTAGACCCAATAAACATACTCTTGGAAAGTTGGTTATGTATGGAATATAACCCATTCGACAAAAGCTCAATGAATAGACAGCATCATATAAACCTTTTTTTATCTCCTCTAGTTTGCAGAAATATATGAAAATCTTCGTTATTTTCATTTTGTAACAAAAAAATATAAATGAGCTTATATCATGTAAATATAAATAAGATAGGCATTGTACATATAACATTATAACACATTTACCTAACCATTGTTTTAATTGAAATGCAACAATGACTTTGCATTGTTGAGATCCTGCATCATAGTTAACAATATGAAACACTCTTAGATCTGCATGGCGTGTGCCAAATATTCATCCAATTTTAGTCAAATTTACATTTTCTTGACAATTTTTTTATAAAGTCTCCAATGTTAAATTTGACACAAATCTATCCAGTGACAGCCTAATTGATACATGCAGACAAATGGATGGATGAATGGATGGGCGGACAGTTGGACCATCAGACATGACTAAGCTAACAGGCACTTTTCATGGCTGTGCAAATGTGCCTAAAAATGATGGGTTTATTAAAGCTTCAATAAAGAAATGATATCATCTGCTTTGACAAGGTTTGAAATACATAATTATTCTGGTGGTGAATTACCAAAAGGAAAAGGATGGGTCAGTGAATTAAACATACACCATGTTTCTTCAATGAGTCCAGTGGTGTGAATGAGCAATTTGTCCTTAAATTCAGCACACCTCTTTGCCATTTGCAAACACTTTTCTCTGGTCATATTGATGATCTTTTTTCTTTTTCCATATAGGACTGAAGGAATTCACGGCCTATTTGAGCAAGGAATATAGTCATGAGAATATTAGGTTTTGGATGGCAGTGAATGACTTGAGGCGAAGTTCACAGTCCCAGATTCAGCGCAAAGTGAGGGAAATTTTTGAGTAAGTTTTTATAGAGATTGGAGTTGCAAATTAATACAGTGTATTTTAGCATAAAGCAAATTTAAATGCTCCATGGCCTGAATAAATCACTTTTCCATGCAAATTTACAGTAGTGATATATGCTGAAGATAATAGCCATCATTATTACTACTCTATAGGATGTTTTCAACACTAATTTCTTGGTATGAAATCATGCACATTTCTTTAACTAGTCCCTGCAGACAGGCATATACTGGAGTTACAAGATCTGGAATGTGCAAATAATAACATTTCATTCTTGTGAAATTTGAGCCTTGTCAAAACAAAGAAATAGAACTCCTACAGTGACAATATTTACAGATATATTGGTTTCACTTCATTCTTAGTTAAACCATTAATGACAACAAGGAACCATAAAAATGGCAAATATTAAAGTACTGGTATGTGTCCTGCATACAAGGATTCCCAAATGCCATCATGTTTTGGGCAGCTTTATAATGGATGAAGCCGCCTTGGCATGAAGTGGACCACCTACACCATCTAGTGCAAAAATTCAATGATTTGAGCTTTATCTCCCACCATGTATCTACCTTGCACAGGGACAACTTTATCTTTACCATACATCAGCCCCATGTACACATATATGTATGAGTTTGAGTGTCGACTTATTTCAGTTAAATCTGTGCTTGTATCTGTGACACTACTTTCTTTCTTTCTTTTTGCAGAATTTCTCAAAACTAAAACATGATATAACAGCATTCTGTACATTTGGAAGAATGACTGGATAACCTAATTTTGTACACTACAAAACTGCTTTGTTCATAATAGTTAAAAGTTTAAAAGTTACAAAACTTTGGTTACAGTGAATTCCTGGCCCCAGGTGCACCATGTGAAATCAACATTGATGGGAAAACAATGGAACGAGTACACCAAGAACTGCGCACACCAACACGATTTACATTCGACTCAGCAGCGGAGCATGTATATACACTGTTGCTTAAAAAAGATTGCTACCCACGTTTCATTCGCTCTGAGCATTACAAGAACCTTCTAGCTGCAGGAGTACAACCTTCTCAGAAGAAAAGGTTTGTTTTTCAGTTTCACTTTCAGTTGAAACAACAGAAGAATTTATTTTATTCTTTCCAGGATGCTGTGTATAGAAAATGCAGTAGTACAAGTTGTAGTAGATAATGAATTTTAGCTTAACAGTTGTAGACAGATTAACTCTTTAATTGCTATTAAAAAATACACAATCAAGGAAGAAGGGTAACAGAATTAGTTGTGGTAAGTTATATTGTTACTGTTGGTGGTTTTCACCTGTCTAACTTCAAAGATACTCTTCATTATAAGCCATTTTTCTTTTATCAGGAAGGGACTACATGCTGGTCTCTGAAAGGTACTGGCCAGTGACCTAGCATGCCATATGGTGGTCACTGTGTGTTTACTTGGTGGCAGTTTAAATGTTCATGTTAATCCAGAAAAAATCCTGGCTCTCAAGAAATAAAATTGGCATTGGAATCTGTCTCCTAAAGGTTAAATATTTTGATTATCATGGTTAAAACTTTAATGTTGGACAGAAGAGCATTGTATATCTCGGTTCCTGCACAGTACACAACTTTCTTATACCTAGTAAGTTTAACATTTGGCACATGGTGGTCACATTTATGTCATGCATTTATATTTCATATTTCTTAATTTGTTTAAAACATTTCCACATTACCTACAACAAAAGATAATAACAAGAATAAATATTCACTGGCAAGGGGAAATATATTAGTTATTTAAATTACTACTTTACGAGAGATGTTTTCGTTTACACCTGCCATGAACAGTTTTTTGTCTGCTGAATTTCCTTAAGACTTATATTGTAGGTAACAGAATAGAAATATGCAAAGTAAACTGATTTTAAATCATCTCTTAGTGTAAGTGGCATGACTCCCCTCAGGGCAAGGCATGTTGAAATAAGCAGGGATTAATATATTGTTTCCAGTCACAGATACAACTGTGATACTTGGTGAAAATGTACAAAAATATTCAGTATGTTTGTCCCAGTTTAGGGTATCAGTTTACAGGCCAATAATTTTAATGTAAATACTTTTTTCATAGCCTTATTACTGTAACCTCTACTTGTGTAATACATACTAGTAACAAATTTCAAAAAATTAATTTTATTGACATTTAATGTGTTTTTATTTGTTTTACACATATTGTTAACTTGGTAAAGTATCATTAATGCAATTTATAAATTAGCCTCTGTTAGAATGTTATGTGAGTAAAGTTTCTCTTCACATGAGCAAAAGTGTAGGATTCAACTGTGAATTTACAGATGAGAATGGAATGTTGACATATACAAGGAAAAGCAGCAAACCAGCTATGGAACCCAGAGGAACTCTGGGTTTTACAGCACCCCAGTCAAGTTAGTGTTAGATTTTGTTTTCGTATATAGTTAATATCCACTCTTTCCTTTCTTTCGTCAAGGTATGTTGGAAACCACTGCCCAGTTTTGCCGTAAAGTCAATACAAATGTATTTTTGGTAGTAATATGTCTTGGCCTGGAATGACGTGGTTCAGAAAGCTAAAACCCACAAAAGGTTGTAAAACTAAAGGCAGTAAAATCAGAAGTAATATGTCATGATTCACATGTTGAAAAGTTATGGCAAGATAACCAAATACCCCACTGACATTGGTTTTGTTCTAAAGAGCATAAAATGTTTCATCTATGAAATTTACAAAGCTTCTTTTGTAAATATGAACCATTCCTATGAGAAGATACTTTTGATATTTAAGGATGAAATTACTTTTTTATACAAAATCAGACATTTTAGAAAGTGCTATCAATAATGCAATGCATGAAGTCTTGAAATTTCAGGAAGGTATGAATCCTTCAAATACTACCCAGTCACAATGATAATGTACACGTGATCATCATAACATCAAAACACTTGTTTCCAGCCCGATCACCAAGTAAATAAATAAGGAATTAAGAAAAAGTAAGTAAGTATAAATATGTGTGTGACCCCACTC
>Ga0209755_10008374_pt1 | contig 11071 bp, 12 predicted proteins | sample TergutCo191P1_FD_187301 | JGI IMG/M metagenome (GOLD analysis project Ga0209755, IMG submission 187301) | Cornitermes sp. P1 segment gut microbial communities from Petit-Saut dam, French Guiana - Co191P1 (SPAdes) (version 2) | ecosystem: Host-associated > Arthropoda: Insects > Digestive system... | reverse complement strand
TTCTGTTCGTCCATTGTTAGCACCTTTCTCTTGCCTCCTGTTTGGTCTTTTTTCCTCACAGTTTATCGGCTTTTTAGTGCTACACTTTTTTCTTTGTTTTTGCTACATTTCCATTTTACAAAAAACAGCTACAGGGCTATTACCCCTTTTATCTTTGAAAAAGCGTACCTTGTACAAAGCAGTACTCCCCCTTCACTAATTATTATACTTTAACATATTACCATGTCAAGATAAGCCAACATAAATAGCAGTTAGCGAGATAACAAACATGCGATGTAAAAGATGGCATATCCCCACCCACCCCATCATATATTTCCTTATAGAGCGGTTTGGACAACCCTTAAAGAAAGAAGATGAAAATATGCCTGCATTTTTTGAATACCTGCGGAATATAACTTATTACTTAGTACTAATGTCACTAGTGGGGGTGCTGGCACCCAGCGGCAACTACAAAAAGTACATTACGCTAATTATGGGCATTGTGCTAATAGGCCTGGTGGTTAGCCCAGCCGCCAGCCTACTGGGAAGAACCCCCGTCCCCATGACAGAAATTTTCGGCAACATAATGCCAGCACCGGCGGAAAATGTAGATAGCGGTCTACGCGAGCTATTCCATTCCCAGCTAACAACGCAGACAGAGGCGCTATTAAGAGGAGAGGGCTACCAGCTAATTTCGGCAGACTGGGAGACATCTGACGACTTTACATATATACGCCAAGTATTCCTAACAGTGAGATCAACAACAGCGGGCGAGCCAGAGCGCATACCATTTATTCAAGTAAAGCCAGTCCGCATAACACAGCAAGAACCAGAGGAACATCCGTTAAAAAAGTTAATTTCCGACTTCTATGAAATGAGCAAGGATAATATACATGTAAATATACAGGAGAGCTGAAAATGAAAATACTAAAGGAATTTATCTCAAATTACCCAAAGATACCGTATTACTTGGTGATAGCGTTAATGCTAGGCGTATTCCTGATGCTGTTTAATAATTTGCTACCCCGCGACGCGGAAGAAGCGCCTTACAGGGAGCAAGCGGCAGAAGTTTTGCCAGCAGCAGTATCGCAAGAAAGCCACTGCGAACAAGCGTTAGAGCAACGCTTGGAGGAAGCGCTAAGCCTGGTAGACGGTGTAGGAAAGGTACGGGTAGTGGTAAATTTTGCCCAAGGGCGCGAAACAATTTTTGCGGTAGATAGAAGCGTAAGCACTTCCGTCACGCAAGAGCAAGACGCGCAAGGAGGCACAAGGTATCAATCCACTCAGCAAGGTCAGGATAGCACCTTAATTATTACAGACCGTGGGGGTACAAACAAGCCCCTGGTAGTAACAGAAAACCCGCCTGTAATAGGGGGCGTCATGATTATTGCTGAAGGGGGCGATAACGTTATAGCAAGAGATGCCCTAATGAGGGCTACAAGCACATTACTGGGCATTGACATAAATAGAGTCCACGTAATGAAAATGAGGGAGCGATGATAATGAAGCAGTTTAAAAGGAGAGTAAACATGTTTGTACTGAAACGAAACCAGATAATTATTACAGCATTAGTAGTAATGATTGCCGTAGCGGGCTACCTAAACTTTATGGATACCCGCGCAGACAGCACAGCCCTAACCTACAACGAGCAGGGCGAAATAGCGGCACTAATACCGGACGACGATTTCTTTTTTGCGGATATTGATTTCGCAGACATTGACTTCACAAATGTTCACGATCCGGCCATAGCCGTAAGCGCAGAGTTTGTATCTGACACCGAGGCCGGCGAAGCAGTATTTGTTACCACCACCAGCGAAAGTTCCTTTTTCGTGCAGGCGCGCCTCAACAGGGAGCAATCCCGCTCAGCAGAGCGCGAGATCCTAACAGAGCTAATCAACAACGATAACGTAGAGGCCGACCAAAGAGCGCAAGCCGCCGACAACATGATAGACATACAGCGCCGCATAGAACGCGAAAGCGCCGCAGAGTCTATGATAGAAGCCAAGGGATTCTCGGAAGTATATGTCCGCATAGGCGAAAATACTGTTGATGTAGTAGTAGCCAAGGAAGTGCTAACAGACGCCGAAGTAGCGCAAATTGAGGATATAATCAAGCGTAAGACCGGTATGCAAACTAATCAAATTCATATTAGCCCTATGAGAAGGTAGGGAAAGTGGAGCGGCGAGCTGGGGTTCGCCGCTTTTTTGTTGTATAGCCCAAAATAAAAAACCCAAACCCGGTTCAAGATCATGCCACCGTTGTTTGGATTTTTTTCGATTATACGCTTTGCCGTTTTCTACTTTCCTTGTGACCGGGCTTATACTGCCCCAATCCCTGCGCTGTGTTGCGTGTTGTTCTTTTTGTTTCCGCTTTGATTGCTTTTCCAGCGGGATATATTTTTGCTTCATATATGAAACACCTCCAACGCCAGTATATCATTTTATGAGTAAAATTGATACACCAAAATATGACGAGCAGACGTCATATTTGTGTGGTATAATTATTTGGGTGATGTGAATGCAAGTAAACCGTTTGTTTGAAATTATATATATTCTGCTGAATAAAGAAAGCGTTACAGCAAAAGAGCTGGCGGCACAATTCGGCATATCGACACGAACGATTTACCGCGACATAGATACCCTTAGCCTCGCAGGGATTCCCGTCTACACCGAGAAGGGCAAGGGCGGCGGCATTAGCCTGTTGCCGGATTTTGTGCTAAATAAATCTCTCCTAAGCGAAGGTGAGCAAAACGAAATATTAACGGCACTTCATGGCTTATCCAATATCAAGTCAAGCGAGGCCAATGGCGTATTAAACAGGCTTTCCACTATATTTAATAAATCTGCCGTGAAGTGGCTGGAAGTGGATTTTTCCGATTGGAGTTATGCGAACGACTTTTTTGCGGATTTTAAGGTTGCCATATTAGAGCGGCGCATAGCAACATTCGATTACTACAACACGTACGGTGAAAAGACCTTCCGGCGAGTAGAGCCGATGCAATTATGGTTTAAATCCAGAGCGTGGTATGTAAAGGCTTTCTGTCTAACCAAAATGGGCATGAGACTCTATAAACTGACACGGGTAAAAAACCTTATTGTGACGGAGGAGCATTTTCCTGTGCGCGATTTGCTTTCTTCCGAAACCAATATTGATTCCCATGCAAATCCACAAACACCTTACACCAAAAATGAACGCACAGATATGAGTATCAAACTTCGCATCGCGCCGGAAATGACATATCGCGTATTTGATGAGTTTGAAGAAGATATGGTGGAAAAGCAAACAGATGGAAGTTTTATCATAACCGTAACGTACCCAGAAGATAATTGGGTATATGGGTATGTGCTGTCTTTTGGGGAATATGCCGAGGTGCTTGAACCAAAACATCTGCGTGTAATAATAAACGCAAAGGCACAAAAAATTTCTAAGAAATATTTATAATATGACACGCAGTAATCGGAAAAGCAGGGCGCGAGACTGGCGATAAAACCGATGATGAAGCGAGGGGGCAAAATTATGGTCATGTACATGAACACATACAAATTGAAAAAAGGTGCATCCGTACCCGATTTTAAGCAATCTGTGGAGCTGCTGGCAAAAGAAATCTCCGCAAATCACAAGGGAGTCATTTCATTTAAACTATTTTCCGAGGGCGATGGCTGGGCAGATTGCATCATATGGAAATCAATGGATGACTATAATGCATTTTTGGAAGCGGCGCAAAGCAATCCGACCGAGGCGGCATTGGCGTTTTACGCATTTCTAAACATGAACAGTTGCAAGAGCCGTGTGTACACGGTTGAAATGGATATTTAATCCAAAATAAACCGGATTTGTTTTCGCGCAAAAACCCACCCAATACGGATTCCATAAATTGCTCGAATGTTGCTTTTTCTTTCGCCATTGGCGCGACATCCCTATCCCTTGTACCCGCTCATCAATTGCCAGCGTCCACCGAATTTGTCAATTAAGGCACAAGTTAAAGAACAATATGTTTGACTGACCAATGGCGAAGTGACTGTTCCGCCTTCGGATAATATCTCATAGGCCGTTTTCAATTCTTCATCTGTGCCGAAGTGTACCAAGAGGTCGATTAAAAATGAATTGCCAGTTGTCTTAACAACGCCATTCCGCACGGCATCGGCATCATCTGCCAGCATGATAATTTGTCTGCCGATTTTAATTTGCGAATGATACACTAAATCCATATCTTCTTCTTTAGCTTGCCAGTCTTTTGGATTGGCCTCCGAAAAAAGGAGCTTCTCTTTAACCACTGCACCAAAGGCTTTTACATACAGTTCAATTGCCTCGTTTGCTTGCCCTGCGAAAATAATAATGGGTTCTACTTTTGCCATAATGTTGTCCTCCGTTTTATAGCGTTCCAGTTGCATCCAGTACATCTCCACCATCTACGATGAAAATGCTATACCGCTCTGTGTTAAAGCACATTACATTTAACCCCCCGTACTTTGCTGATAATTGAACATACTATGCATATAATTATTAACTTTATTATCGCGGTCTTGAATAAAAAATCTCCGGCCTTTATCTGTTAGCTCAAATTGATAAATTGCCTTGTCAGGTGATGGGTCGTAGCTTGGTTGTAGATATTTTAAGACATTCCAGCCCACAATGAAATCTGGGTCTTTACGATTGATTAGACGAACAGTTATATTTTCAAACTTAATTGAATGATTAAATCCCAAACTTGGCTTACCAAGCTCAAGAGCGTCCAGCCTAAACTCAAAAACCTTTACGTGAGAGCCATCTCCCAAAATCGACACTGTGGAGATAAATGGCAAAGTATCAAAAGTCATATCATTCGGTGAGGCAATGCCCATAAGCTTGCATAGCTCGGAATTTCTATTCCAGCAGGCTTCGTTCAAACCCATAATGAGCCACAGCGGATATGTCATGTGGCATATGGTAGCTCCTGTATCGAGCAACGCAGAGCGAACAGGATATTCCGTTTTATTGTGTTGAAGCTGTACGGGGCAAAGCAAGGTTTTTGTCTTACTAATGTCAATTCTACATATAGAATTCATGAATGCCGAACCCTCCCCTTTTAATATCTAGCCCCTTCCAAACAATATATTTAGGCGCCATTGGTTCAGGGAAGTCGAGTTCGCTGTACTCAATAGGAGTTAATATAGCGATAATATCACCGTGCATTTCTGTATTATCAAAGTGCGCGTTTACTACAATCATAAATTTATCGGGATATTTTTCTTCTGCATCGCCCCATGTTATATTGCGTTCCAATACAGACGGGTTCGGGTCGGTAAATGAAAACACGGCAAAACCTCCTTCACGACACCAGTATAATATGCTTTTATATTAAAGGCAAACCTTGCCGCCTCTCAACAACCGAAGCCAACCTAAGCATCATCAAACAAAGCACAAACAAGCCAAAAGTCATAACAAAGGGCAATCTTGCATCCACCTCAGAAAGCAATCCCCCGGCATAAGCAAAAGGCGCGGTCAGTGTCATAATACAAATCGACATAATAACATTAGCTACCGATCTATCCTCATTATTGATGGTATTGGCCACCAGGGCATCTATGCGCGGGGTGGCTATGCCTGTTCCTAGTGCGATTAAAACGGCGCTTACTATCAACAGAGGATAATTTTCCATGGGCGACAGCAGAAGAACAGCCGTGGCCGCCAGATGGCACCATAGCCCAAACGATATAGGCCAGCGCCGGGTAAACCTTGCAAGAGCCGGTGTTATAAATAATAAAACCAGTAGCATAACAACTGCATTTAAGGTATGAAACAGCGCCATAACCTCTGCCGGGAAGTTAAGACCCTGTGTTACCAGCACAGCCAGGAAAGTTGTACGCACAGTAAGCTGGACAAAGTTAAGCGCACGTATAAGAATAGCAATAACAAGCAAGCGATCCGCAATAATACGTTTAAGCACCGGAATATAAGAACCAAAGGCACTAAAGATGCTAACGCCCTTCATTTCCTGCATTTTTTGGCGGCCTATTTGGGTTTCGGTAACAAAAAAGTGCCGCACTATAAACATGGTCATTAGCGATATAAAGCCGCCAAATAGCATAACGCGCATGGCGGGAACAAGTTCCATTCTATTAATTAAAACTGCACCGAAAGGTGTAAAAAAGCCGCCTATTATGCTGGCCATATGCAAAAAGTTAAAGATGTGTACGCGGGAATCTGGCTCGCTATCTTCTAATATCATGCACTGCCAGCTATTGGATACCACCCTAAACATGGCGTTTGTAAAGGCCGCCGCTATAAAGAAATAGACATTTTGCGCAACAGCCCAAATGAGTAAGGTTAAGCCCCAGCCCAAAATATCAAAAACAAGGGTAGTGTATACGCGGCCAAATTTATCTGTTATATAGGTGCTGATAAGTGCAAAAAAGATATGTACCAGCATACCCAGTGATGCTATCATACCTACTTGTGTTAAAGTTACGCCAAGCTCCAGCATATATAGTGTCATAAAGCCGGTAAACATGGTCTGCGGGATAGTAAAAAGCGGCTCTACTATTACGCTTATACGGGCGTTTCCTTTGATGCTGTTTGCCGCTTCTACTATTGCATGAATTGGGTTATTATTTTTATTTATTTTAGTCCGCTCCTCTAAAGAAGTGGCCGTAAGTGTAATTATCGCTTACTTGCGGTAGCCCTTCATATTGTAGTAAGGTGTTTTTTATTTCATTTCGGCTTTCGTTTTGGAAGATTATGCGCATGTACTCTATATTCGCACTTTTTATTTCGCTTAATCTGGCGGCTGTGTTTAGGGTTTTGCTGTTTAGGATATAGTTTAAATTTCCGTTTTGCATTATGGGGAATTGCATGTTTTTTCGGTCTGTTAATACGCTATCTTTCGGAAATTTTGCGCGGGTGGTCATAAGAATTTGCCGGCCGTGTATTATTATTTCAGAATTTTGGCCGTCCATTTCCTTTAGCTGTTTGAGGTTAAGTTCTTGGGAAAGCGTTGTGCCTACAGCTGTCGGGAAGGCTTGCTTGGCTTGGTTATTAAAGATATTGAATGTATAGTCTAGCATTATTTTTTTGTCGGTGTTTTGCAGTAGATATAGCTGTCCGTAAGTGGATACTAAATAGCCGTCTACGTCTATATTCGGAATATGCTCCTCGTGGCTTATGTTTGGTAATGCCAGAAATAGCTCGGCTTTGCATTTGATTGGCTTTTGCAGATTTTTTATATATACTCTGGCGATATTGTGTTCTAGTACGGTATCTAGCATATCTATATCGCTTATTTGGACTGTTAGCTTCATTTGGTTTTCCTTTTTATTTCCGCGATTATTTGGGCTTCTAGTGCTTCTGTTGCGTCGCGTCTTAGCTGGTTTAGGGCTTGCTTGCTTATGAAGATTCCCTCGTCTATGTCTATTTTTTTGTAGCTGACTTTAAAGGGCGAGTTTCCGGTTTTGGATAGTTGGGTTACTATTTCTTCCCTGCTCATTGGGGCGCTTATGGCTTTTTCAGCTTTTACTGGGCTTTCCTTGCTAATGTTTTCTAGTTTGATTTTTGCTGGCTGGTTTATCTTGATTTTTATTTCTCCTGTTATGTTGCGCTTTTTTTCTGCTATTTTGGTTTTTGGGGAAGGGTTTGGCTTGCTAAGTTCTTTGTTTGCTTGTATTTCTATGTTTCCGTAATAATAGCCTGTGGAGAAGCCTCCTCCTCTGTTGAAGATTTGCTTTACGGCCTCTATGTCTGGCTTGTGGCCGTCTAGCTTGTCCCGGTAAGCTTTGGTTACTGTATATACGTATTCCGGGCTTTTCATTCGGCCTTCTATCTTTAGGGCGCTTACTCCTGACTCAGTTATTTCGTCTAGTATTTCTAGGGTCATCATGTCTTTTGGGCTTAGTAGATAGCCTTTTGTTTCTTGCATGGTGTATGGCAGGCGGCATGGCTGGGCGCATTTTCCTCTGTTACCGCTACGCCCTCCCAGTAAGCTAGACATTAGGCATTGGCCGGAATAGGATACACACATTGCCCCGTGTACAAAAACTTCTGTTCCTATGTTTACAGATTTATTGATTTTTTTAATTTCGGGCAAGGAAAGCTCGCGGCTTAAAATCACCCGCGAGAATCCTAATTGCTCCATGTATTTTACGCCGTTTGCGCTGTGTATTGTCATTTGTGTGCTGGCGTGTAGTTCTATTTCTGGTAAGTGGTCTTTTAATAGACTGGCTAGGCCTATGTCTTGCAATATAAAGGCCGATGCTCCGCTTTTGTACATGTTGGTGGCAAATTCCAAGACCCTCGGTATCTCTTCGTTGCTGTATAGGGTGTTGATTGCTATATATATCTTTACATTTCGCAAAGCGGCATAGTTTATAATGTCGTCTAATTCTTCCTCCGTGAAGTTTTGCGCGAAACTTCGGGCAGAGAAGCTTTTGCCGCCTAGGTATACCGCATCTGCGCCGGCGTTTATTGCCGCTTTGGCGCTGGCGAAGTCACCTGCTGGGGATAGTAATTCTGGCATCAGTCTTTTAAGGCGCCTATGTGGCCGTTTAGTTTTAGTAGCCCGTTACGATAAAACAGATACATTTCGTCGCCGTTTTCGTAGTTCCACTGGTCGTCGTCTATTGTGTTTTTGCGTTGCTCGAATACTGCTTGCCATTTTTCTAGGGCTTCTAATAGCTTGCCCTCTGGGTAGCCTTCCTCGTTACTGCGGCCTCTGCTTTGTAAAATTGCCTTTTTTGCCTCGGATAGATTTATATATTTGCTGAACATTGCAAATTCCGGGTAGTCTGGGTGATCCATTAAGTTCACAAATGGCTCCCATGGATCTTCTTCTACGTTTTTATTGTAGATGTACAGTGCGCCTTTTTTTATTATGGCCTCGCCTATTAGCGCCCTTAGGAAGTCGTCCGCGTAGCGCTGTGCCTTGTCTTTTTCGTCTTTGGCTTGCTTGTGCTTTGCTATTAGCGCCTCTATTGCCGCGTATTTTTTGTTTTCTGCCTCCACCATCGCTAATAGTTTTGGGCTTCTCATTAGGCTTAGCTGGGCGTTTTCGGCGTTTGTGCTGTTAAATATTGTTTTTTCTTGAATTAACGGTAGGCCGTCTAGGCGCAGTTTTTCTAGTTCTTTTAGCGTCTTGGATAGGGTTAGTAAATCTAAATCTAGCTTATCGTAGGCGCTTTGGTCAAAATCTTCTGTAATTAGGCATACGTAACGGCTTCCGCTTTCCTTTATGCTGTTATAGCTTATGCCCGCTCCAAAGGCCGCCTTTGCACGGTCGTTGTTGGCTTTTTGCCTGGGGTTAGTGTAGGTATCGCCCCATATGCGCTCCGGAATAGGGGAAGGCAGGTTTAGCCAGTTTTCGTTCTCGTTCATTACCAAATGCCGGCCTATGCCTTCTTTTGTGTTGATGGTGCGCTCGTATAGTTCTTCGTAGACCTTTATTGGCGCGTAGGCGAATAGCGGAATCCCGTTTTGGGTGTTAAGCCAAAATATTCTGTTGGTGATATTACTGCGGCGAATGTTAAATTTAAGCGTGGCCAGGCTGTCCCGCTGGTAGGCCTCTATGCCGCGCATAACTTCTGCTACGTTATTAGGCACGGATACCATGCCGTAGCTTGGGAAGCTATATACCCCGGCGTTGGTATCCATATGGAACACCGGTTTTGCGTCCTTAAATAACTGCGGGGCTATTTCGTCCTGTATTATTTGCTCTATTATTCTGTCTTTGCCGTAGCGGGCTTGCAAGTAATCTTCCATGCTACGGGAAAGCAGCTCGCCAAATTGATCGTATATAAAATTAGATAGCGAGCCTACTATATCCAGATCGTTTTCGCTTATCCATTTGTGGGACTCCGCCACCAGCATTTTGGCAAATTCCCGTACAAGGTTATCCGCTCCGGCCGCCGCTACTACCCCGTCTATTTCAGCGGAAAGTTCTGATACCTCTAAAATATTAGATGAATATGTTTTGTTTTCGTTTGATTCTTTTGCGCTTGTTGAGTTCTTTTCCAGAATCTTATCTATTTCCTTCAAAATTTCAACGTAAGTATAGTAGATTCGGTCGTTTTCGGATTCCAACTCGTTTTTAATGTCGCGGTATATGCCCAGTAACTCCTCAAAGCAATCGCGTCTTAGTCGCGCTCTGTATAGATTTATTTTAGACTCAATGTATGCGTTTTTCCGCTTTTCGCGGTTCATAAATAGGGCTTTGCGGGCTTCTTCAAAGCGATCTTCACACTCTATTGTTAGGCTTTTTATGCCTTCGTCTAGGCGGTTCATGGCGTCGCGTAGGCGGTTTTGGTATTCGTCTATGCGGCGCAGTAGGCATGGATCTTGGGAATTTACTATCTTTGAAGCAAATATCGGACCCTTTTGTGGGTGCATAAATATATCTATTAGTTCCGTTTTTACGGCTTCTATCAGATCGTTCGGAAGCTGACGTCTTGCCTCCGATAGACTGCGCTTTGCTAGTTGGTATAGTTCGCTTAGCTTTTCGTCTACGTCTACACGCCTGGTTTTTACTACGTTGTTGTAGCTGTAATAGTCTGTGGCTTCGTAGTCCAAACGAATGCTAGGTAACATTCCGGATAGGGTGTTGCCCAGGCTGTCTATATCCAGCTTGGCCGCCGCCGCTAAATCGTCTACGTTGTGATCTTCTGGCGATCTTTCAAACATTGCGCCAATTTCCCGGAACAGGCAACGCCCCAGATAGGTCGTTATCTCTTCGGTTGGCAATACCGCCGCCGATGCCCCTATTATGTTGTACACAAAATTGGCGCAGTAATTCATGCCCATGGGCAGACTACTTTCCATTGTTGCGATATTTGAAATTAGGTTGCTTAAGTAATCTTGTACGGCAAATTCCTGTTCGCTTTCCTTGTCCTCTTGCGCTAGAAAGTTTACGATATTTTCAGCGGTTACGTTCATGCAATAGTCGTAGGCGCCCTTTAGGAAAACGCCGTCTACATTTGTGGCCGATACCAAATGGCATAGATTAAACGGCGCCATAGGCGAGTTTACCTCTAGCCGGGAACCGTAACGCTGTTTAAAGCGCTCGCCGCGCTCTTCTATGTTCATTAGATAGTCCAATTCTTTTAGGGAGGCATAGCAGTTACGCTGAGAT
>Ga0209755_10008373_pt1 | contig 11071 bp, 9 predicted proteins | sample TergutCo191P1_FD_187301 | JGI IMG/M metagenome (GOLD analysis project Ga0209755, IMG submission 187301) | Cornitermes sp. P1 segment gut microbial communities from Petit-Saut dam, French Guiana - Co191P1 (SPAdes) (version 2) | ecosystem: Host-associated > Arthropoda: Insects > Digestive system >... | reverse complement strand
GATTCCTTCGCGTTCAGAGACTGACAGTTTTTTACCATGACGCACAGCGCGTCGGATTAGCCTGCGAAGAACATAACCCGCTCCAACATTGGAGGGACTGACAGCTTTAGGATCGCCTAAAATGAAAACCGCAGAGCGCACATGATCGGCAATAATTCGGATTGATTTATCAGTATCGATATTGACGGCGCTTGCGTCACTGTTCGCGCCGCTGTATTTGCAGCCGGCCGCGTTTTCGATAGCGCCGATAATCTGCTCAAAAATCTGCGTGTCGTAAACTGACGATTTACCGTTCAATACCGTTACGGTTCTTTCGATACCCATGCCTGTATCGACGCACTTGCGTGTTAACGGTTCGTATTGACCCTGCGCGTTTTTGTTGTACTGCATGAAAACATCGTTCCAGATTTCAAGCCACTTGTTACAGGAGCAGCCCGGTTTGCAGTCCGCGCTACAGGGAAAATCTCCAATGTAATAAAACATTTCGCTGTCAGGACCGCACGGGCCTGTGGTTCCTACAGGGCCCCACCAATTGTCTTCGGGCGGAAGGTAAGAAATTTTTGTTACGCCTAAGCTTTTCCAGACCGCGGCTGATTCTTCATCTTTGGGGATATCGCCCTCACCTTGAAAGACTGTCACTCCCAATTTCTCAAGCGGAATATTCAGCCACTGAGGAGACGTTAAAAACTCAAAGCTCATTTTAATCGCTTCTTCTTTAAAATAGTCGCCAAGCGACCAGTTGCCTAACATCTCAAAAAAGGTAAGATGGCTTGCGTCTCCTACGCTGTCGATATCGCTTGTGCGGATACACTTTTGAAAATCGGTAAGCCTCTTTCCTGCAGGATGCTCCTGTCCTAAAAGATAGGGAACCAAAGGATGCATCCCCGCCATTGTAAAAAGCGCAGTGGGGTCATTTTCAGGCAGAAGCGATTTCCCCTGAATTTGCACGTGTCCTTTAGAAGTGAAAAAATTGATATATTTGCTGCGAAGCTCGTCAGCTGTTAAACAGTTCATAAGTAGATGGTAGCAAAATGGAAAAATTTATTCTATAGCTGAGTTGGGACACAGGAACCACAGATTAGCGCGGATTTATCGACGTGCTGTAAGTTAGCGGCGTGTAAGCTACCAGCTTTGTCTTAGTTCAGGATTAACGCGGAACCTCAACCGAGCAAGTCGTAGACGAGCGAAGGTACCCCTCTTGATTATTTTTTAGGTTTTGATCTTCTTCTTTCCTTTAATCTTTCTGAATCCCGAAGTACGAAAAACTCTTTGGTAGACGCAGGTACAGGAAACAACAACCAGAGAAATCCGTGCTAATCCGTTTAATCCGCGCTAATCCGTGGCTAGTGTATACCAATTTTGTGTTATAATCCCTTTGTGAATAAATTTTACGAAACTCAGGAAAAACCAAAAAAGGCGTTTTTAGTCAGCATAATAAGCGGCGCCTCAGGCGATGAAGCCGCGTGCCGTGAACTTCAAGGTCTTTGCGAAACTTTGGGTCTTGTGATTGGCGCGCATGAAAAAATCCGTGTGCGCGAAAGAAGTCCGCGCTTTGGGATGGGAAGCGGCAAGGCAGAGGAGTTGTCGCAAAAGGCGAAAGAGTTGGAAGCCGACTTGATTGTCTTTGACTGGAACCCCAATCCTTCGCAGCAGAGGAATTGGGAAGAACTTTCGGGGCTTCCTGTTATAGACAGACAGGAGCTTATAATCCGTATTTTCGCCGAACGCGCAACTACAAGAGAGGCGGAGCTGCAGGTAAAGCTAGCTGAGTTAACCTACTTTTTACCGAGGTTAACGCATAAATACATCGATCTTTCACGTCAAAGGGGCGGCAGATACGGTACAAAAGGCTCAGGAGAGACGAAACTCGAAACTGACCGGAGAAAAATAGAAAAGCGTATTCATTTATTGGAAGATGAGATTAAACAGGTGGGCAAACAGCGCCAACAGCAAAGGCGGCAGAGGGAGCGCAGCAATATACCTGTCTGCGCTATTGTAGGCTACACAAACGCCGGTAAATCCAGTTTGCTCAACGCCTTAACAGGAGCGGATGTCCTTGCGCAGGATAAACTCTTTTGCACCCTCGATGCCGTAACGCGCCGATTCGAACCTGCGCCGGGCAGCTCTGTTCTTCTGACGGACACCGTAGGTTTTATCCGCAGCCTGCCGCATTCGCTGATAAAGGCGTTTCATTCCACTCTGGAAGAAGCCGCTCTTGCGTCATTTTTAATCCACATTTTAGACGCGTCAGATCCCGCAATTGACGACAATTATAAAACGACGATCTCAGTCCTCAAAGACTTGAACGCCCGCGAGATTCCAATGATTACCTTGCTTAATAAAATCGACTGCCTGCCAACCGACGACGAATCCGCAGTCCTTGAAGATTTAAAAAACCGCTTCCCGGACAGCATAGCGGTCTCTGTTAAAAACAACATCGGACTGGACACACTAAAAGAAGAAATCGTAACGATGGTTCAAAAAATTTAACCATTAATCCGCAGATTGTGTGTTCCATGTCCGAAGCAAAAACTCTAATTTTTCAGGCTGATTAATTCCCAAGATCATCCTTAACTTTAACTGTAACAGTATCATCGTAACAGGAGAAACATCGGTCAACCACTTCTTTATTTGGAGCTTTGGTTATACATGTTATTAATGGTACGATAACAAGTCCCGCCAGCATACAGAACGCGCCTGCATTTATAGGCGATCTTAAAAGCTCGGGGAATGAACTTCTGAATAACACATTAAGAATCATTACCGAAGTGCTGAATATAAAGCAGACCCAGACTGCCGCTTTGCTTGTTCTTTTCCAGTAAAGCCCGTAAAGGAAAGGAGCCAGGAAGGAACCTGCAAGAGCGCCCCACGAAACGCCCATCAATTGAGCGATGAAAGTTATTCCGCCTTTGTATACGCCGATTGCGATTACAGAAGAAATTATTATAAACACAATTATTAATGAACGGATAATAAACAGCTGCATTTTATCGCTCATCTCTTTAATTATGTTGCCTCTTAAAAAGTCCAGCGTTAAGGTTGACGCCGAAGACATAACCAATGATGAAAGAGTGGATATGGATGCCGCGAACACAAGAACAATAATTAATCCCATCATCCAGTCGCTGTTGAAATTCGCAAGTATGCCGGGGATGATCGAGTCAAAACCGTTTGCCTTTACATCTGCGGGAGCCGCGAAAATGCGTCCAAAACTGCCAAGGAAATAACAGCCGCCGGCGACAAAAACCGCAAAGAACGTGGATACAATCGCGCCCTTACTGATCATCTTCTCGCTCTTTATCGAGTAGAATCGCGCAACCATTTGAGGAAGTCCCCATGTTCCCAAAGACGTCAGTATCAATACGCCGATAAGCGATATTGGATCGGGACCCATGAACGAAGTGAAAATTCCCGGAACATTGCCGCGCGCGATTCCTGAATCGTTTACCTGCGCAAGAGAATCCATCGCCGGCATAAAGCCGCCTTTGCTTCCAAGCGCAACCGCGATGACGGCGACAATTCCAATCACGGTAATTGACCCCTGAATAAAATCGTTAACCGCCGTCGCGAAATAACCGCCCGCGACAACGAAAATCGCAGTCAGAATCCCCATTGCCCAAATGCAGTATTCAAACGGTATGCCGAATGCCATCGCAAAGAGGCGTGAAAGACCGTTGTACAACGAAGCGGTGTAGGGTATTAAGAAGATAAAAACGATAATCGAGGCGCATATTTTTAAAGCTGTCGAACTGTAACGCTTGCCGAAAAATTCCGGCATTGTCGCGCTTCCTATATGGTTTGTCATAACGCGCGTCCGCCTGCCGAGGATGAACCATGCCATCAAAGAGCCGATAAACGCGTTTCCAAGCCCGATCCAAACAGCCGCGGTGCCGAACCGCCAGCCGAACTGACCGGCATAACCGACAAACACAACGGCGGAGAAATAAGTCGCTCCATAGGAAAACGCCGAAAGCCATGGACCGACATTGCGTCCGCCCAGCACAAAATCATTTACGTTTGCCGCTCTTTTTCTGAAATAAAGACCAATAAAAATCGTAACGGCAAAGAATAATAATAGAAGAAATATTTTAATAAACATAAAGCCAATTTATCTGAAAATCGTAATATGGTCAAGACATTGAAATTACATTGATATTACTTTTACTCCGTGCTTTTTAGCCGCTTCCAGCAAATCATCATCAAGCGTGCATAGAACCGCTTTTTTTCGGTCTGCGAGTTCCAGATATGCGGCATCGTAGGCGGAGAGTTTGTATTTGTTTCCCAATTCCCATATTTTTTCTAAATAATCTACGCCTGTCCCGAAATCGGTTATCATTCTTATTGCAGATAATATTTTGAAAAAATGGGTTGTTACATCGCAAGGGTATCGTTTCTGTTTATTCAATTTCCTAAAAGTATTAGCTATTTCATACCACAACAGCTGAGGAGTATATATTTCGTCATTTTCGTCTACAGCTCTGTGATGTTTATCGATCATTGAATTTTTTTCATCAGGAATAATTAGAGCGTTGATATATGACGCGTCATACAAATAATTCATCTTTTCCTCCCGTCTTCTATGGCTTCACGAATATTAAAATCTCCCGGTACTCCATTGTAGTGCTTGCGCATTTCAATCAGCGCTTCAATTGCTTCCTTTCGCGTCATAAGTTTTTCCTGTTCTATAGGAATAATTTTCGCCACAGGTTTGCCTCTTTTTGTAACGATAAAATCATCGCCCCTTTCAACCTGCTCTAAAATCTGCGAAAAATGAGTTTTAGCCTCAAAAGCGCCTATTTGCTGTGTCAACATTTTTACCTCTTATAAACTAGTTTAAAAGACTAGTTTATTACTGTCAAGAGAAAAGAGTGATAGTCAGCTTTCGGCGCCGTAAAATGACCCTTTTAAAATAAAATTTTATCGATAAATAATTGCCATTTTATTTATAGAAGTTTTTTAATTTTTTACACTTGAAAAACACTCATAATCATGCTAGTATAAAACGGTCGATTAAATTAGGCTCCTATTTTGGAGCTAAGAGACAAAACAAATAAGGAGTAATTATGAAAAAGTTTGGACTTATCGGTATTATCGCTTTAATCGCGATAATGGGACTTGCAATGACCGCTTGCGATCCGCTCTTGGAAGATGGTGAGATATTTATAGACGTTACACCAAATCCTGCTCTCTCCAATGCAAGAGGTTTTATGAAACCGGCTGATGCCTATTCAGGCGGCACTGTTAATACTACTATTGGCGACCTTTTAACAGTCAGCAGTACCGGCATTGATCTTGCCGGCTATTCACTTGTATGGAAAATGGGAACCATGGCTTATTCTGAGTTTAATAATGACGAGAGTATAAGACCGAAAAATGGCGGGGGATATTATACTGTTACCGCAACGAAGGACGAATATGAATTTGTTTCCAATCAAGTATGGGTCGAGCTGGTACCTGAATATTTTGAATTCCTTGGCGTATGGTATATGAATTCCGCTAATCAGGGAGCAGCAGGAACTCTTCCGGGTAATACTAAATATTCATCAACCGATGATAAACCTTTCTGGAATGAAAAATTTGTGGTTTATTATAATAAAATAGTTCAAGATGATAGTGATATCCCTGTAAATCCTGCAATGACTTTCAATGTTGATGATTGGGGGAAATTAGGTGCAGCTAATATTACTTCAGCCGATAAAACAGCTGGTTTTAATACTGGTTTTTATTTAAAAGGCGGGATTGATAAGGATAATTCGAATAATAACTATTATAAAGGCGGTCCTTCTCCTAGTGGAAATCAAACATATATAGGTTATCAAAAACCGTTTATAGATCTCTACCTTACCGATAATAAATCATATTTAAGGAGATCTAATAATTATGATTCTGTTCCATCTGGAAATCCACTATTAGCCGATCCATCCGCTTCAATAACCTACACATTCGAGAGAACAAAAGGTAATTGGTAGATTTTATATAGAAACCGCGGATTCCTCTGAGCACTCCCAGAGTAATCCGCGTTAATCCGTACAATCCGCGCTAATCTGCGGATTGTGTGTACCAATTAAAAATTCACCTTAAAATTAGGAGATTCAGTGTACTTTTCAGTATTTTGAAAGTCTTTATTTCTTTCAAATGTTGTAGCTCGTACATTCTGCTCTTTAAATGTTTCTCCTGAGGATCTTTTCAAATAATTCTTACTGTCTTCAATGTAAAGACCGATATTTTTCCACCCTTTTAATGATGGCTCATTAGTTTTAGCGTCGTCTGTAGATCCATTCAATTTATAGCCTGTTTTAAAAGTTGAACTGCTTAGCACTGTCGGCATATCACTACTACCTATCAAAGCCCAATCTGTAATGTTATAAACCCATCCAGGACCAGCTGCCATATTTGTATCCCATTCCACAATGCGATCATAATAAACTATAAATTTTTCATCCCAGCTATTTGTACCTTTATAACCAGCCATGTAATCGGTTGCACCCGGAAGAGATGATGAATTACTTTCATTGTTTTTACTGTTCATATACCATACGCCAAGGAATTCATAATAATTAGGTACTAGCTCAACGGTTATTGGATCAGAGACAAATATATTTTCGTCTTTTGTTACAGTAACAGTATAAATCCCTTTTGCAGTCGGTATAATCGATCTTTTATTATTAGATTCGTTCAACGGCATATCTCCCATTTTCCACGCAATTGAATAGTCATCAAGAATAATACCAGTACTGTTAACTTCTAAAGTATCCGTAATAAGATTATTAGTACCACCTGTATAAGCATCAGCCGGTATCATATAACCTCTTACATTAGAGATAGTAGAATTTTTGATAACATCAATAAATATCTCACCTTCTTCCAAGAGCGGATCGCAAGCGGTCATTGCAAGTCCCATTATCGCGATTAAAGCGATAATACCGATAAGTCCAAACTTTTTCATAATTACTCCTTATTTGTTTTGTCTCTTAGCTCCGAAATCAGAGCCAAATTTAATCGACCGTTTTTATCAGTCATTGGTTTACATAGACCGGGTGTACAAATGCCGCGAATTAACGCGGATTTTTCCGGGAGCGGGTTTATTTAGCCGTGTTGGCAAAAGAGGTTTATCGTGCTTCAGGATTGCGCGGATTTCTCGGGGAGAGGGTTTCCGTTCCCGCGCCACTAGAGAGGTTATCGTACTTCATGATTTGGGAGGATTAAGTGGGAAGATGAAGATTCCAATCTAAAAAAATAATCCGCGGTTACTGTACATCAGGTTATGTATACTAAATTTTTTAACTTTTTTTCAGGTTCGGGCAAGCTTTTTGGTACCTTCGAACCCATATATATATGACACTTTTTTAAGTGTCCGGGAATGATCTATATAAATCATGAAGGATTAAAAACACTGGAGTTTAAGGATAAAATGAACGAAAAAGAATATTGTCAGTTTATCGATAGAATAATAAATCTTACTGTTAAACCGGAGGGAGAAAAACTAAAAATATTTAATTATGGGAAAATATCATCCCATATTGCTGATATCGCCGAAAAAGCAGGTATGAATATCAAAGGAAACAACAACACGATTACTGATAGTATGATTATTCATGATAGAAAAAAACACCATCTGAAAAAGGAGGATTTTCTTAAATTACCTGAAGTTGCAAACGATCCGAATTATATTTACGCAGGTATCAGAAAGGGAACACAAAATCCGAATCATATTGCTTTAGCAAAAAAGATGGATGGTAAAACCTATGTTTTAATTGTCAGACATTTCCAGAATCTTCATGAATTAAGAGGAGCAACATTTTACAAAAGAAACAAAATTCTTACGGACGAGGAGTTTATAAAGGCTGTTAATAATACATATGGAATAAACGTGTCAAATGTAATTTTTTTGAAAAAAAATTAAAAAAGCGGTATCTGATTCGCATGGAGGCGATCCCATGCTTCCTCCGGAAATCCGGCGACGGCTGCCAATCCGCCTTTCCATCAGCCCGCTTCTTTATAGAATAAACATAACATACCCCTGGTAATACGTCAATATCAAGCAATGCTTAATAATAAAAATCTAACCATAATTAATAAAAAGCAATTTTAGGCTAAGTTATTAAAAATCCCAAAAATCAACACTTGCGGAATTCCACCACTGGTGCTAAAATTGCCTTAGGAGAGAGAAAATGGCAGAAGACCTGATGGACAAAGTGTTTTCCTTCTTTTCCGGAGAGGGTTTAACCGATGAAAAGCAGAATATGCTTAAAGGTATTGCAAAGGAACTAGGTCAAAGTAAATATGCGAAGTTTTTTAGGGTAAGAACCGAAGAAGCGGATCCATCGTTGTTGTCGTTTTTATTCTCCGTTTATAAAATTATATATCCTATCAAAATGTTCATGAGGGATGAGAAAAAAGTAGCTCATCTCAGGTACCTGATTGTCGATACGTGTCTTGACGGCAGTATTAAGGAAATCGCCAACAGGCTGGAAAACGCCAGTCTTGATGCCAAGGCGAAAACTATGTCAGGCGAGGAATTAATAAACGCGATTCAGGCTGATCTCAATCTTCTTACGACGCAGTTCGACGCTAACCATATAAGTAACGTAAACCACAGGTACGAACTGGCTTCGGCATTGCATCAGTTTGTTGGGTACAATTTCCCCGGTTTTTTCAAGAAATTCGACCCTCATTTTGCTGACGGTAGTTTTATTGTAGAACCCAAGTTTCCTGCGGTTAAGACGATTCTCATTATCGACCAGATAGGGGAATTTTTGACCGCTACTCAGGCTTTAAAGCCCGAAGAAGACTGGAAAGGGCTTTTAACGCTGTTAAAAACCGTAGAAGGACAGGATATAGTCAATCCTGAACACTTCAATATAATGATCAAGAGCCTCAGAGAGGTGCATACGTCGAAAATCCTCGAATTAATGTGCCAATATACCCTCAGAAACCCAGTTTGGCAGTGGAGACACACCGCTTTCCACGAAACGGTCGGTGAAGCCTGGCTTGAATCTAAGAAAAATGAAGCTCACGGCTATATATCCAAAATTAATAACGCAAAGAAGAACACCCAGATAAGCGCCCTTATAAAGGAAATATTCGAATCTACAGACCTGTCGCGGGTTGAGAATTACAGTGTACAATTGGGGGAATCCTTCAGAAGGAAGAATTTGGAGGGTTACATTTACGCCGAAGGCTTAAATTACCTGAAAGCGTTTATGGACGATTATATCGACAAGGAGATTAAAGAACTTTGCGATATCCTATTAATCCGCGGTCAGTGGACGAACAATACGATGTCAAGGGAAATGAGCGAGGCATTGCATGAATTGTTCGACGTACCTGCCAGGATTTCGGATTTTGATGTAGTTTTGTCCGAGGACGGCGCGGACGGATCGCGTCTTCGCGCGGCAATGTTAAGGATCGACCGCGACCCGACTCAGGCGCGTATGATTAATGCCATACTGGCAAAAATAAATAATGAAGCTGTGGAGATGATAAACGAATCGGTGCAGGCTTTGATTGTCATAGGGAAACATTTAAAAGTACTGATCGAAGACGTGCAGAAAAAACATCCTGAACTGCTTATCAACTGGAGAGAGGTAAACCTTGTTTCCAAGGATCCTCTTGCGCAGAGAATGGTAAGCAGTTTCAAGAAGATTAACTACTTTGTGCAGTTAATGCACCTGTGTACGCAGTAAAGGTTACCGGCGATATGATTGTTAATCACATCATCGGTAAAGCAACGAGTTTAAAATCCATAGGATTTTAGATTTGGCAAGGCAACGAGTTTAAAATCTAAGGGATTTTAGGTTTGGTAGAATGACGAGTTTAAAATCCAAAGGATTTTAAACTCGAAGCTAAAAGTAAAAATCGTACCGATTTTTACTTTTAGCAGTTGACGTATAAAAAATTTGGGGATTATAATAAAAAAAAGGGGATGTCATGGAAATCCAGGTTCAAGAACTTATAGACAAAATTAAGAGAGACGGAATAAAGGCCGCTTCAGACGAGGCTAACAGAGTTAGAGCCGAAGCGGATACAGAAGCAAGGCGGCTTGTCGATAACGCCAAAAAAGAAGCGGACGATATTATAGCGCGCGCCAAACAGGATGCCGAACGTTCCGAAAGAGCTGGAATCGCGGCTCTGCAGCAGGCATCGCGCAATTTGGTTCTCGCATTCAGAGACGAGATTCAGGCGCTTCTTAACAAGATTGTAAGCGACAGCGTTAACGCTTCCTATAACGAAGACGTTATTAAAAACGCGTTACCTGAAATGCTTAAATCATGGGCGCAGAACAGTCAGGGTGATCTTTCTGTAATTCTGCCTGAAGGCGAATTAAATAAGCTTCAGGGGTTCTTTAATGACAGGTTAAAAGATCAGCTTAACAAGGGCGTTGAATTAAAATCCAACAGAAAGTTAACGTCAGGTTTTCACATTTCCAACAAGGAAGGATCTGTTTATTATGATTTTTCCGCCGAAGCGGTTGCGCAATTATTATCAGCCTATTTGAATCCAAAACTGGCTGCGCTGCTTAAAGATTCGGCTAAAGGAATATAAAAAAAGTGGGATCGTACTTCTATTTAATGGCACAGCTTCCGTATCTCATTTACGAGCAAAAGCCGCCGATGTCTTCGGCGAGTTTTAAAGCGACCGCAGCTTATTTTTTAAAAGGCGCGGACGCTGATCTGCTTAAACACCTGTCTCTTGATCCTGCCTTTTCGCAGAAAGAAACAGACAGCGATTTTATTGAAAGCTGGAGAGAATTTGAAAGAGCGCTCAGGCTGAACCTCGCGAAAGAACGCGCGATAAAATTAAAACGCGATGCTATGCAGATTACTAACCCGCCTCTCTTTCCGCTGGAAGCCGCCCATGCCGCGTCAAAGGCAATTGATGAAAGCTCTCCTTTGGAAGGCGAGATCGTTCTTGATAAAGCCCGCTGGGCGGCAATCGATTCATTGACAGGCAGCGATAATTTTCACAGGAACGCGGTATACGCGTATTTTTTAAAGTTACTGCTTCTCGAAAGACGGGAAGCTTTCAATACAGAAAAAGGATTTGCAGAATATAAATCATTGTACGCTTC
>Ga0209755_10008372_pt1 | contig 11072 bp, 8 predicted proteins | sample TergutCo191P1_FD_187301 | JGI IMG/M metagenome (GOLD analysis project Ga0209755, IMG submission 187301) | Cornitermes sp. P1 segment gut microbial communities from Petit-Saut dam, French Guiana - Co191P1 (SPAdes) (version 2) | ecosystem: Host-associated > Arthropoda: Insects > Digestive system >... | reverse complement strand
ATGGGCGCGAATAAGGTCAGTGTTAAAATTATTGATTATGTGTGGAAACTTCTTTCTACACAGGCTCAGCGGGAGAGGATGGATCTTTTTATACCGACAGAGTACAGTAATGCCGCTCTGGACACATATGGTTTTGTTTATGTTAGCAATTCGACCGGACAGACAGAACCTGTGCGGCGGCTCAACGCGATGGGGCAGGATATTTTAATCCGCAACGGTTATTTTAAGCCGGTAGGGGATTTGGCCTACGGTAACGCGGGCGGCATTTCAGGCCGATCACGGTTTATTGATGTTGTTTCTTTTGACAACGACTCGTATGCCTGTTTTGACAGAACGCGGGGACGTATTTTCCTGTATGATTTCCAGGGGAATCTGCTTTACGCTTTCGGCGGTGTCGGCAACCGCGAAGGCTCATTTTTACAGCCGACTGCTCTTGACAGGATGGGTTTCTCTCTTTACGCGCTTGATTCGAGAACCGCCGCTCTGACACGTTTTGATCTGACAGAGTACGGGGCTTTGATAAACAGAGCGCTGGACGAGTACAAGGCCGGTAATTACGAAACATCCGCGGCTGTGTGGGAAGATGTTTTAAAAATGAACGGAAATTACGATCTTGCCTACATAGGCATAGGGCGGGCGGCGCTCAGGCAGGGTGAATATCAAAAGGCGATGAAGTATTACAAATTGAAACATTACCGCGAAGGATACGGAAAAGCTTTTCAGTTATACCGCAAACAATGGATGGAAGAAAATCTGTGGAAGATACTTTTAATTTTAGGAATTGTGATTCTTTTGCCGCCCGTTATAAAGTTTACCGTCAGAACCGTCAAGGAGATCAGAGAAGTATGAAATATTTTCTTGAAAAAGCATATTGGCGGCATCTGGGATCAACTCTTAAATATTCGCTGTATGTTATGACTCATCCGCTTGACGGTTTTTGGGATTTAACTCATGAAAAACGCGGTTCGATAGGAGCGGCAAATGTAATTATCGCTCTTGCGGTCATTGTGGAAGTATTGCGCCTGACATTGACAAATTTTCAATTTATGACGATCAACATGGAATATTTCAGTTCGGTAATTGTCGCGATGCGTATTCTCCTGCCCGTCGGATTGTGGACTGTCGCCAACTGGAGTCTTACAACGCTCATGGACGGCAAGGGGCGGATGTTCGAGATTTACATGGCTGTATGTTACGCGCTAACGCCGAGCGTGATTATAAACGCCGCGCTGATTGTGCTAAGCCAGTTCATCACCTTTGATGAAGGCGCGGTTTACTGGGTGCTTGCCGGTTTCGCGGCTCTGTGGACGGGAATCCTGCTGTTAGCCGCCATGATGATGGTTCACGATTACAGCCTGATTAAAACAATACTTTCCAGTTTGCTGACGGTTGTCGGTATGGGTGTAATGGTTTTTATCTTTGTTATATTTTTCAGCCTTGTAAGCGACGCTGTCTCATATTTTATATCGCTGTATAAAGAAATTCTGTTCAGGTTGATATAGGGGGTTATGTGAATAAAACTACATGGCTGTTATTGATATTCTTCACATTATTCTCGGTTGTTTCCTGTAACAGGAGGGTAGTAAGGCCAAAACCCGTTGTAATATACGAATTTTCAGGAAGAACTGAAGATGTTGAACTTGAAAATGAATTTTTACATCTGCGTTTTTTGCCTGAAACAGCGGAAGTCATTTTAACCGATAAAAGCAAAGGGACGCAATGGCGTTCAAATCCTCCGGGGATTGCCGATGATCCTCTTGCCGACACTGTTACGAAATACTTAATGGAATCGCAATTTGCCCTTGAATACGCGGATAACGCCGGTGTCGGCATGACTTTGCAATCCGGTATTTACAGCGTTCAGCGGCAAGCCTATGAATACGAAGTTGTTGGCGGCGTTCTTGAAGTAAGGTACACGGTCGGCGATATTGTCCGCGCCCTCCGCGTTCCGCCCGCGATGTCCGAAGAAAGAATGCTGGCGTATTTTGATCAAATGGAATGGGAGAACAAGCAATTCGCGGAGTCAGCTTATCGTCTTTATGACATAAATAATCTGCGTATAAACGATGATAAAAATCAGCTGCTGAATGATTTTCCTGAACTGGCAAGAAATAAATTGTATGTTTTCAGGGCTTCAACTCCTGACTATATGAAGGAGGAGATCGAGGGGTTTTTCAAAGACGCGGGATACACTAACGAGGAATTTGCCGAAGACTCCATGCTCTATCCTGTTTCCGGCGAAGAGGTTAAACCCGCGTTTAGCTTAACTCTTCGTTACATTCTTGACGGACGCTCCCTTCTTATCAATATACCTTTTGATAAAATCGGCTATCGGCAAGCCTATCCTGTTACAAAACTGGCGCTAATGCCGTTTATGGGTTCGGGGAGCGTTAATGACGAAGGTTATATCCTTGTGCCGGACGGCAGCGGAGCTATCATCACATTTAACAACGGAAAACAAAACCAGCTTTCCTATAACGCGCATGTTTACGGCTGGGATGAGGCTATGGCGCGTGATGCCGTAATCAGTGACAACAAGGCACCGTTCCCTGTTTTCGGCATACATAAAAACGGCGCAGCTTTGTTGTGTAATATAGAAGAAGGCGCGTCCTACGCAAGCATCCGCGCGGATATTTCCGGCAGTAATTGTTCCTGGAACAGGGTGTATCCCATTTTTGACATGATTCACGGCGCAAGAATGGATATTTCCGGGCGCAGTCAACGTGAAGTGTTCCTGTATGAAGCCAATCTCCCCGAAGGCGAAAGTATTACTCTTCGTTATACTCCGTGCGCGGAGCCGGGTTATATGGGCATGGCAAAGGAATACCGTTCATGGCTCCTTGAAAAATACCCTGAGCTGCTCTCAGTTGATGAAGATACAACTAATGGCAGAATTCCTGTCGTTGTTGAAATTATCGGAGCTGTAAACAAGACACAGCATCGAATGGGTATCCCCTTCGATATGCCCTTGAAGCTGACTTCCTACAAGGAAACTAAAGCCATTATCAACGATTTGGGGGATCTTGGCTGGAAGAATGTGCATGTAAAACTGAACGGGTGGTTTAACCGGAGTGTGGAACATAGAGTTCCCGCGAAAATCAGGCTGATAGATCAGCTTGGCGGTAAAAAGGATTTTTCCGGGATTGTAAACGCTGCGAAAGAAAACGATTATTCTTTGTACCCCGAGGCTGATTTTATTTTTGTCCGGGATGTTAAAGCGTTCAGCGGTTTTAGCCTTTACAGAGACGCGGCGCGTTATGTCAGCCGGGAGCGTGTTCAGCGTTATCCGTATAGTTTTGTCTGGTTCGGCGAACGTAAACTGTGGGGTAAACTGAATTATCTCGTGCGCCCCGAAAGTGTAAACAGGATGATTGATAACTTTACGCGCACAGCGTCACGGCTTGGCCTTAAAAATATCGCGTTCAGGAACATGGGTTCAAAACTCGCAGGCGATTATCACGAAAGAAGGCATGTAAGCAGGGAAGCGTCGATGACGGCGCGGCAGGAAAAGCTGCGGCAGCTGCGTCAGGCGGGGACAGGGATTATCGTTAATACGGGTTTTGCTTATTCGGCGCCGTGGGCTTCTGTGATAACGGATATGATGACAGGCGATCAGGGATTTGGCATAACGGACGCGGCAGTGCCTTTCTATCAGATTGTGTTGCGCGGTCTTGTGCCGTTTACCGGCAGGGCTATCAACCTTGCGGAAGATTACTCGATGAATCTGCTTAAAACAATTGAATGCGGGGCAGGTCTTTATTTCAGTTTTATGACCGAAGAATCCGCGGCGCTTCAGGAAACAAAGTTCAGGCAATTTTACGCTAATGAGTACGATAAATGGATTGGGGACGCGGACGCTCTTTACAAAAAATTCAGCGCCGATTTCGGGCGTTTGTATAATCAGGCTATAACAAATCATGTTATTTTATCGCCGGGTGTGACAATTACCGAATATGAAGACGGGACAAAGGTTGTTGTAAATACTACGGATTATCCGCGGAATTATAACGGAACTGTTATTGAAGCGTATAGCTATGCCGTATTGGGGGAATGATGTATTTAATTAAAAAAGACAATAAATATTCATTGACGCTTGAGGGAAAGAACGCTGTTACGGGATATTTATTTTTGCTTCCGTTTATTATCGGATTTCTGGCTTTTATGTTTTTGCCTGTTCTTGAATCCCTGCGCATGGTTTTCAGCGAGGTAAAGATTGATACGGTGAACTACGGGTTTTCCATGGAGTTTACCGGCATCGAAAACATAAAGCGCGTTGTCGCCGTCGATCCTGAGTTTAACAGGTTTCTTGTTGAAGAAATCGGACGCATGGTTTTGATTGTTCCCGCGATAATAATTTTCAGTCTTTTTGTCGCTCTTATTTTAAATCAGGAGTTTAAGGCGAGGGGATTTGTGCGCGCTATTTTCTTTCTGCCTGTTATTCTTTCATCCGGGATTATGATCGGGCTAGAAACAAATAATTCGCTTTTAAACAATATGGCGGAAATTATTAAAGAAGGCAACCTGATGAAATCGTCCGTTACAAAGGTGCTGGAGGATATTCTTGTCGCCGAAGGCGCTGCGAGCGATTTTATGGGTTATATTTTCGCCATTATCAATCAAATTTACAATATCGCGATGGCGTCCGGCATTCAGATAATCATCTTCCTGTCCGCCCTTCAAACAATACCGCCGAGTATGTTCGAGGCCGCGAAAATCGAAGGCGCTACGTCGTGGGAATGTTTCTGGAAAATTACATTTCCGATGGTAAGTTCATTAATTCTTGTCAACATCGTTTACAGCGTAATTGATTACTTTATCAGAACTGATAACCGCGTAATGGAAAAAATAAATCTGACAACATTACGAATGTTGAATTTTGGTTTTGGCACAGCGATGGCATGGGTCTATTTTCTGGCTGTTTTTTCCATTGTCGGTATCGCGATGTTTTTAATTTCTAAAAGGGTATACTACTATGAGTGATTGGGGAAATATTTCGCGTAACTATCACATCAGAAAAAAAGCGCTGGATATCGCTTTTAAAATCTGCCGCGCCGTTCTGCTCTTTGGGATGTGCTTTCTGATAATACAGCCGCTCCTTGACAAGTTAAGCGTAAGCTTTATGGATCAGCAGGATTTATACGACAGCACGGTAATCAGCATTCCGCGTAATTTTACAACAGAAAATTACAAACTGGCAAAAGATCTGCTTAATTACTGGCCATCTCTTTTTGAAACATTTTTTATAGTGGTGGTCAGCTCTATTTTACAGATTAGCGCCTGTACCCTTGCCGCTTACGGTTTTGCCAGATACAAGTTTCCGCTTAAAAATTTCTGGTTCTTCTGCGTAATGCTCATCATTGTAATTCCGCCGCATACGATAATGTCTTCGCTTTATTTAAATTTCCACTTTTTTGACATATTCGGCCTTTTCCGTCTGATTACGGGAGAGCCTATTAATCTGCTGAACAGCGTTTACGGCTTTTGGCTGCTTTCCGCGACGGGGATGGGGCTGAAAAGCGGATTATACATTTTTATGTTAAGGCAGTATTTCAGGGGAATGCCGAAGGAACTTGAAGAGGCGGCATGGGTGGATGGATGCGGTAAATTCAGGACTTTTATTCAGATTATGCTTCCCGACGCAAGCCCGATGTTAACTTCCTGCTTTCTTTTTTCGTTTGTGTGGCAATGGACAGATTCCTTTTATTCAACGCTGTTTTTGTCGAATTTCAGGATGTTATCGAGCGGTTTGGGGTCAATTGCCGAGCGTGTCAGTCAATGGTGGGCGTCAATCAATTTATCCGTCGGAGCCGGAGTTGCGTCAGTCGCGCCGTTAGGGTATATTCAAGCTATGATTGCGACAGGTATGCTTATGTGCCTTGCCCCGCTGATACTTTTATATCTTGTGGCGCAGAGGGCATTTGTCGAATCATTAAGCCAGACAGGCATAAAAATGTAGCCGTACATGTAACTTTTTTGAGTTCTTAAGGGTTATATATAGTACGGCATTGTGTAAAATATTATTTTATAGGAGGAAAAAATGTCAAAGAAAAACATATTGATTATTTGCTTTGTTCTCATGTTGACGTTTATCTGCGTTTTTTCCGTATTTGCACAGCCGGTTCCCACTGCGCCGGCAGCGGTACGGAGCGCTCTCAACGGGATGGATATTTCGATCGGTCAATGGTGGGGGGGATATAATCCTGACACATACCGTCCCAGAAACGACGCTGAGGAGCGTCAGCTTGATTACCGAAAGAGGCTTTTACGGGAATACAAGTTTAAAATGCAGGAAAAAAACGTCGCGACCTGGAATGAAATGCCCCAGGTTACCGCGACTTCAATCATGGCGGGAAGGCCGATTGCTTCTATTATACGCCTTCAGCCTGACTGGGCGCTTGCCATTTTCCGGCAGAATCTGCTGTATCCTGTAGGAAACCGCGCTCCGGGAGGGAGGAATTTCTGGACTGCCACGACGCCTTTTGAATGGAACAGGCATGTAACGACGGCTTTTACGTTTAGCGGTAAAACTTACGCGTTTTCCGCCGGTTACGGCGCCAGCGAGCAGGCAGCCTGTGTTTTCTGGAACAAGAGACTTTTCAGGGAAGCCGGTCTCGATCCGAATCTGCCGTATGATCTACAAAAAACGGGCAGATGGACATGGGATCAATTCCGCACAATCTGTAAGCAGCTTACAAGGGATATAAACAACGATGGCATTAAGGATACATACGCGATGCCTTCTGACCTTTCAACTGAAATACTGGATGCTTTGGTCTCCGCTAACGGCGCGATGTATGTTGACAGGGACAGAAACGGCAAACTTGTAAACGCGACCCGTAGACCAGAATTTCTGGAAGCGCTGCGGTTTTATATGACATTAAGGGACGAGGGAGTGTTAAAGCCGAAACCGGAGGGCGCTCCGTGGAACTGGCACATTCCCGAATTTAACGATGGAAAAGTCGCTATGCGTATCGATCAACAGTATATTATTAGCGACTTAAGAACCAATATGAGGGATGACTGGGGCATGGTGCTTCCTCCAAAAGGCCCAAGATCACAGAATTATGTCGTTTTTGGCTCTGAAAATGTGATGGTAATCCCGGCGCGCGGATTTACGGACGCGCAGGTAGACGCGCTTCTATGGGCTTTTCAGGCATGGGAGACCCCGGTAGATTCGAACTGGCAAACAAGCCAATACCCGAATTACAGGGACAGGAGGGCCGTAGATGAGACTTTGGCGCTTATCCGGGATCAGAGGCTGTGGCAATGGAAGTACCATTTGCATGTTCCGGGGCTTAACAGGGGCGGTATCGCCTGGGAGATTTGGTGGCATGACGGCGAGCCGGCTCAATTGATAGAGGCGGTTTCTCAGAGCTGGAACGCTTTGATTGCGGATGCCAATAGCATGTAAAATGTTATATTTTATTTTGAGGTTTATTGACATTTTTAAATTTTTAAGTTATATTTGTCATATATAATGGCGGAGATGACGGCAAGTTTTTTAAAAGAGGGTGGTTATGTTTTTTAAAAGGTTTTTGGCAGCTTTTGTCACAGGAATTCTTCTCAGCGGCGGGTTGTTTGCTCAAATTATAGACAAGAACCTTGACGGGAATGCTCTCAATAGCAAGATATTGAACTATATTGACAATATGGCAATGTTAATACCGGATTCGACAACTACACAGAATATATGGTCTAAGGTACCAAAATACAATGAAACTTATTTTGGAGTCGGAGTTAATGGCAGTTTTACAATGTCAGAAAAAACGATGATGGGTCAGCTGCTCATGCAGCGTGAGGAGGCTACCGGCTTTGGCGGAAAAAACGGTGACGTTATGTCTCTTCCAAGCGGCATTCCCTTTTTACCGACGGCTTCCTTCGATCTAAGGGTTGGTGTTAAAGGATTTGATTTTGGAATCGCCGGAATGTGGGCAAGCGCTGATGTAATTCCCGAGCTGGCCACTATTATCGGCGAAGACAGCGACTATACGCACAGAACATTAGGGTTTGATTTCAGATATACTCTGTTTAACGACGGCAGTAATGTATTTTTGGGTAAACCGGCCAAGTGGATTTCTTCTAAGGTCGCGCCGCTTATACCGGCTGTAACCTTTCAGGTTGGATATTACTTTACATGGATGTCAGTAGGTTTCGCTTCAACTTCGCAACAAACAGAAAAGGTAATTATCGATTTAAGAAACGACAGTTATTTTTTCGCGATGCAGGTTTCTAAAGAGTTACCGATAATTACTCCTTATTTCGGTTTGAGGGTGATCAAGTCAAATACGGACAGTGAATTTGAATGGGAAACATGGAGGGATGTTACTTTAGACGGCACAAATTATCCTTTGGGCGCGAAGTATAAGTCAGGAACTACGGTAAGGGACCCTCTTGACTATCTGCATTTATACGGCGGCTTGGGAATTTCTTATTTGTACCCCCATATCGCTACGGTAGGGTTTTCATATAATGTTTTATCCCAGCACTTCGGCATTAATGCCGCTGTAAGGTTTATTTTATAGTGAATACGCCGGCGTTGCCGGTGAAAATAAAACAGCCGTTTAACGGTATACCGTATGCGGCAAAATTAGGAGTAAGTTATGAAGAAGTTTTTTAAGGTAGGTGTAATTTTGCTGATTGCAGCTATGATGGTAATGGCGTGTACATTTGAAGATGAACCTGAAGTTACTGAGAAGTCCGGAGTTGATTTTAAATCATATGACGGTGATGCCGCCGCGATCTTTGTCAGGAATGATACAAATGTACGTTTAGTCGCTTTTAAAAGTGATATTCGCGCCGACGCGTTATTAGGCGGTGTTCCGAAGGGTCCTGGTATTACACATGGACTTCAGAAGAAATCAAGTCTTTTCCCTGCCGGGCAGGCTGTAGAATTTCCAATGGTATTGATTACAGAAGCGGATTATATCAAGCATAAAAGTAAATTGTCAGAAGCCGCCGCGTTTTCCAGAGTATATGTTTTATATAATTCACAGGCTGAAAATACAAAACATTACACAATCAGCGGAATTTTAGGCGGGAACCAGAAGATTAACTTAATTGGTAACGCGAACTATGATATTGAATGGCGTGAAGATGGAATTGAAGGCCCGACCCTTGGTTATGCTCCTCGGAATATGTTTAATACTAATTTGATGATTCAACCTGGTGATTATTTACTTTTCCCTGTATTTAAATATTATAACAATCTTCGTAACAGACTGGAGACTATTTTCCCAACAGTAGGTTCAGGTAATGACAGAGGTTATTGGTTTGAAATGTTTAGCGCGAAAACTCCGGGAATTACAATTCAATTAGATCCAAGTCAAGCGTTGAATGCCTTAAACAACACTAAAACTTTGGGTGTTGCTTGGTTAGTTGTCAATAATAACACTACAACAGGCGTTCAAATGAGACAGGGAAATGTATTATACACAGATCCTATGGGGTATTCTGTAATCAACAATAGTGAACCTCTTACACTTCAAATTGATATGGCGGAAATAGCCGGCTCATTTGCTACTACCAGAACTGTTGGCGGACTTTTTATCGGAGCAGCAGGCCGTACAAAACAGGTTACAGGTGAAGATGGAGTTACTACGTCATTTACTTTAAATACTGATACTGCGTATCAAATTGATGTTAATGGTACTGTTCAGGATAATAATTTTACAGCTGTTTTTAGATCAGGCAGCGGTGATCCGATTTCTTTTAATTAGTATTTAAAATACACAGGATGTATTAATACATCCTGTGTATATTTTAAGGGGATTGTTTGATGATTAGGTTTAAAAGCATTTACTTATTATTTTTAGCGTTATTCCTAAGTTCCTGTTTCACGGGGTTTTTCCCGGAAACTGAAGAAGTAATAGACGGTGTTGTAAGAGCTCACGCTACTAAGGTGTGCTTTAGAAATACAGGCCCTACTAATGTTCACAAGGTAACTGTTTATTATGACAATGACAGAACCGATAAAATTTGTGATGTTCTGCCCGGCGCGACATCAGCATTAAGTGATATTTTCCCCAGTAGTTTATATTCCTTTTTTGTGACTTTTTACCTCACTATTAGCGGTATAGAAATACCTGTTGCTCCTTCACCCGGAGACGGCGGTTTGCTGCAGCATCCCATCAAACGGGATGTGGAAAATACCGTACCTATTGTTTCTATTTTTACTTTGATATCTGATTTAGATAAAATATTAGTTAATGACGGTTATTATATAACTATCAGAAATGTTACAGGTCCTGTTTTCTCTTTTTTAGCCGGCAGTCAACTTTATAATGTTGTAGGCGGGGAAGAAGGCGATGAATATATTACAGCAGGCAACACCGGGATTTATAAATTAACAGCGACAAGTCCTTATAATCCAAGAGTGCAGGTTTCCACGGTTTCTTATACTCTGCCCATAACTACTTTTGAACGCGGAAAAGTCTATTCATTCGCGTTTAATGGCTCATCCGTCGCGTATCTAGGCGTAAAAGATATTTCTTTAAGAAGCACAATGCCTTAATCTTGTAGATTACATTTTAAAAAGAGCTATTCGCTCCGCGCCATTTGCGCTGGGTGGATGGCTTTTTTATTAAACAATGAGGTTTTATATTGAAAAAAAATACATATTTAGTGTTCATATTTACTGTTCTTTTTTTATTTATCGGTTGTAAGGGTGAAACTCCCGTTAATTATTTTGTGTTTATAGACAACAAAGGGGAAATAACCATAAATGGATATACTGGTGAAGAAAAGGATATTGTCATACCGGCACGAATAAATAATCTTCCGGTTTCTTCTATAGGAGAATACGCGTTTGCTGAAAAAAAATTAACCAGTGTAACAATCCCCAATACTGTTATTAATATCGGAGAAGCTTCGTTTGCCGGAAATGAATTAACCAAAATAAAAATTCCTAATTCTGTTATTTCTATCGGAGACAGGGCTTTTATCGTAAATAAGATAACCAAAGTTAATATTCCTAATTCTGTTGTTTCTGTCGGAGATAGAGCGTTTGCCGTAAATAAGATTACCAAAATTACTATACCTGAAGGTATTAATTTTCAATTAAGTTCATTTTACAT
>Ga0209755_10008371_pt1 | contig 11072 bp, 5 predicted proteins | sample TergutCo191P1_FD_187301 | JGI IMG/M metagenome (GOLD analysis project Ga0209755, IMG submission 187301) | Cornitermes sp. P1 segment gut microbial communities from Petit-Saut dam, French Guiana - Co191P1 (SPAdes) (version 2) | ecosystem: Host-associated > Arthropoda: Insects > Digestive system >... | reverse complement strand
CCTGCTGGTCAGGAGTTATGGGATTTCGAACTGGGCTATGGCACAAAAAGCTGGGGCCACCAACACCAGTCTGACGTGAAATGGTGCTGTTCAGTAGTGCAGTCTGCTGTGCTAGATAGCCACTAGGATCCTCCATAAAAGACGGTACATTGGGGTTGGTTCCTGCCGCATAATTGGGATTAGTGGTGTCACTACTATTTGGATGAGAAGGTGGAGGTCGGTTATGTTCTAAGGGAATTTGACGCACATCAATGTTTGGACATGGGGCATGAGAATCCATAGGTGTAGGTCCTCCACTTCCTTGTAACCCAGCAATACCTACACGATGATGCTGATGATGATCAAGAGTACTATATGATCTCTGTTTTCTACTGGTCGAACCAGCTTTTCCTGACCCCTTAGGCTTCTTCCTTGACAATTCTTCTGTCCAAACAGGTGGTGGAGGTGTGTGGTGATGTAGAGGAGGAACACGGTCATAAGTGCTGGGAGGTGGCAGGGCATTAGATTGCGATGTTGGCATAACCACTGGTGAATGATGCGGCTGATTCACCGCCATCACTGCTGCCCCTGTACCCATACTGCTGGCATGGTTTCGGTTATGTTGCTGCCATGGCGGTGCTCTCTGCTGATGCATCATCATGATACCTGCACTGCCAGCTGAACCTGATGATAGCATTTGATGGTGATGTGGCTGCTGCATTTGTAAAATATTTTGATGTTGTTGCTGCTGCTGTGGCTGCTGCTGTTGAGAAAGTGACCCTGTTATCTGCTGCCCTCTGTTATACTGATCAACAAAGACATTACCAGGTCCTGGAATGCTAACACCACTGCTGCATGGAACAGACACAAACTGATGATGTTGTTGAGGCTGCCTGACATTCTGCACTGCAGAAGGCTGCTGCTGTTGCATCAGAACTTTGTTCTGATCTTCTAATCGAGGCTGCGGAACATGATACTGACTTTGTGGTTGCCCATAGAATTGCTGCTGCTGCTGCATCCTTAACATGTGGAGATCCTGAGGATTTTGACTGGAACTGGAAGAATTAATGACACCTGAGTACATAACATGGTGTTGCTGCTGAAGCGCTTTACTATTACCACTGATGGCACCACCACTTGCAGTGTGCATTTCATCTGGAGTGCTACTCAAAGGTGGTAACCTTTGTTGAGGCTGACATATTATACCAGGATTTCCTCCGCTATGAACCATCATTCCACCAGCACCCATCACAACTTGATTCCCTGTGTGACCAATCATCACTGGGTTGGTTGTGTTGCTACTCACAACAGTAGGATGAACAGCATTATTTGATAATACAGCTGCATTACCAGTGGTGACTATTCCACCTTGGTGGGGGTTCATACTACTGCCGCTGCTTTGTGTATTGGCCTGCTCCAGCACTGGATTCCCAGGCTGAAGGCTCATAGCAGGTTGATTGTTTCCTGCAACTCCAATCAAATTCTGCTGCTGCTGTGTTAGGTTGCTCAGATGTACAGGTGAGGTGTTTGGATGGACCATGATATTGCCACCCAAGATGGCTGATGTGATTCCTCCATTCGGAGTGGTGTAACGGAGTAACTGTGGAGAAGTGTTGACTCCTTGAATAACATTAGTGTCAGATGTAAAGCTTGGTGGTGGAAAATGAGCCCTGTTTGGTATCTGTGGACCACCTGTAGGAAGATGTTGAGTTGTTCCCACAGAAGACTGTCCTCCATTCCAACTCTGTATCAACAAAAGGTATATAATTAGAAAAAGATATAACTTACACACATGTAGTCATCCTGTCATATTTTTAGATCTAATGTTTGCTTGTCATGTGTTCACAGCTGTCACACCAACAATTAATAATCACAAATCTGCAATAATGTTAAATATACAGTCAAATGCAACTATATAACAAAATGTACTGTCTGAAAATAAATTACAGTCTATTTACACATGGCCCAACACACTACGACACATTTTCAGCATCAGGGACATATGAAAACTACAGATTACAATTGTTTCTTCCTCACTACATTCATACGTTCCAGGGATCCACAAGTTTGTTAAAATTAAGGTAGGATATGGAATATGTTATGAACATACAAAACATACAAAGCACACAGCGCTGAAAATATGATCATTATATTATGTGGTAACTTTGTAGTACATTCTACTGCATAAGCCATATGTCTAACACTAAAACACAATTACAGTATTGAAAACATAACTCACAATTAGTGTAACTGGTGATTTTCATATGTCCTTGATAAAGCATAAATTGGCCAAACCATGCTGTGCCATATGTAAACACAATGCATTTTATTTTCTACCAATACATTCAATATCATTGCATTTGATGGTGCAACACTCCCTGGTTCTGTTTGAAAAAGAAATAAACTGTTCACAGACCAAACATTTATTAACTTAAGACAAAGAACTTTCACCTGCCCATCTACCTTTAGCTAATACAAATGTATAACTCAACAGTGAGCAGCAATTTAGCTCCATGTGCCGGCATGCTGGACTCAAGTTCATATGGCCGTAGGTTAAAATCTGAATAGAGTACCCATGTTGTTTAAAAACATGTCACAGTTAATTAATAGTAGCAGCAGTATATAGTTTGTGAGATTGGAGGCCCTCTCAGCAATGCTTTGTACATCCATTTTTCCCATCAAGAGACCATAGCAACCCAGACTGAAATCTTTACTTTTTATTTTATTCTTGGCAAAACTAATTTTCAAGTAAACATTTTATTCTCCTTAAATATTTTTCCACATAACTGAAAGATTCACATGAATGCCATGCTTCACCCAGTACCCTAAAAACAACATTTCATACAGAATTTTTAGATACATGCATGGTCTCCATCTATACCAAATTTCAATGGTTCTTCAAATGATACTGCCATAAAACCAACAGCTAAACAGAATTCCAAGCAACCCCCATTCTTTTGTTTTGCATTTTACTAACTGGAACACCAGAAGAAAAGTTGGTTATTTATCAAAGATCCAAGGACAAGCATCACTTCAAAATCATATAAAACAGTGGTGATAGTGCTGTTTTGACCCCATAAATCCATGTGTGTGTCATTTTTAAGAGTGTTCACAAAACTGCAACAAGTGACTATTAGCTTCATCATGTCTGTCTGTCTATCCATCCATCCGCATGGAACAATTTGGAACCCATTACACAGATTTTCATGAAATTTGAGATGGGCATTTTTTGATATTCTGTCAAGAAAGTTAAGGTTTTATTAAAATTTGACAAGAATAACGGGGATTTTACATGAAGATGTAAGTACATTTATGATTATAGCTCCATGAATTCTTATTAAAATGAGAAATTTTTCAGGCAAAAGTTGTACAGAAAATCAAAACACTCAATTTATGATCAACAAATTTTTTTCTGAAAACCGTGCTGTTTATAAGGTAATGCAGAAAAATAAGGGAGAGCCAGACATGCCATTGATGACAATACAGTACATGTGCTTTGCCTGCTGGATACCTAAGGCTACAGGCACACACTCAGAACATGTAATACTAATTGTTTTTCCACAGCAAAAATGGTTATTCGAATGCACCTCAGTGTTACATTATATGTACAGTACCTGTCTTGTTACATTACAACTGTTGGAAATGAAAATTGTGTGCGAGTAATTAGTGGTCTTCACTGCATAACATTCATAGCAGATTCATCAAATTCACCCCAGTGAAGAAAAATGACATGACTATATGTTAACTGCAAGTGAATCATACAAAGGACTTCTGATATGTGCTAGCACATCTGCTTGTTTATAAGACACTACCATAATGTGTACAAATGTAGTAAGCTGTACAAATCTTTGACATCTGCAATGCCCAAAAATATTACAGAGTAATTAACAGTCAAGAAGACATACATCCTGACTGTTACATGGAAGTTATTTGTGATCACCATCAAACAATAATCCAATGAGATGATTTAAAAATAATACAGACATCCAGAATGGCACATCTGCTTTACCATATAGGGAAGTAATAATATTCATTTCTGAACCACTGAAAGAATTTAGACGCATGACTCCTTCAGCCAATTATCCCTAACTTCTGACAGTTTATTGCAAAATATGACAAACACAACACACTGAACTTGGTGTGCAGACCACTCTTCAATTTCAAAACTACTGACAAAGTATGTGTTGTAACTGAAAGTTACGCAGATGTAACTGAACCTCAGTAGTCAAGGCCTTCACATGCTTGTACTGACCTGTGGTGCCCGACCAGCAGGCTCTTTAACATGAGGAGGCATTCCTGCAGCAAGGTTGTGTTCCCTCTGTGCCAACAGCTGTGACACTGACACACCAGAAAAACCACTTGCACCACTCACTTTTCGTTTCTTGCGTGTTGCCCCTCGACCATCTAAAACAAATAAAAAATAATCTCTAAATCACAATTACCCTCTAACAACGTACACTTACATTTAAACTGCATTACAATTATTAAGTTTTACAGACTTACATAAATTGCATGAAACAATTTTTTTTTTAATGCCCCATACCCTTCCCCAGATTAATGAAGTTTGTTCAATGTTTGAAATGACTTCCCATGATACTTATTCTATATGCATTTCATCTGAATGGGAGACAGTCCATTCTGGGAGGATTATGCTGGCAATAATAAAACATGACCACAAATATCAGGTCCCTGGGTAACACCTAGGTCTGCAACGTCAGCATTCAGGGCAGTGAGTTTAGCACAAAGGCCAATCCAGGGTTTGAAGTGATTTCCTTCGTGTTAGGAGTATAGAGGAGCAACCACTTAGGGTTGTCAATTTTATTCCTCCATTTAACTTTCAATTTAAATAATCCCCAGTCCACACTCCTAGTGCTAAACTACCTCCTTTCAGGCTTTCTTTACTTTAGTGTTTTAATGCAGTGTTCCACACACACAAATATTCAAGGAAAATTACATAGTAGTAGCATGACACAAAAACGCCTGACAATTAGTACCTGTCTTTCACCGTTGGTAAAAGCTTTAGAAGAATTGAAACGTAAATGCTCTGGAATGGGTATTCCTCTAGAAAATACAACATTGTATACACTCCAGTTTGCAGATGATCAAGTAGTTTTACCGAGTGACAAAGAAGATTTGGAATACATGACGCGTAAATTAAAAGAAACTTACGAGAAATGGGGCCTGGACATGAATTTAAATAAAACAAAATACTTATGTATTGGGGAAACACACAGCAATTTGAAATTAGATAAAGACAGCGAGACTGAATTTTGTTAAGAGAGTTATTTTTTGACACTAGCGGAACAGACGACAAAGAAATATGATCAAGAGTACTACAAGCAAGGAAATGTATGTTTAAACGGGATACTGTGGAGTAAAGACATAAGAAAGGAGAGAAAATTGAACATTTATAATGCACTGATTAAAAGCAGTTTATTGTATGGTTCCGAAACATGGAGACTCACAGAAAATAATAAAATAATAAAAGCTACAGAGATGGATGCCCCGAGGAGATCCTCTAGAATATCAAGAAAAGAAAGAATTAGAAATGTAACTATAAGACAACAAATTGGATTAGAGGAACCAATTATAAAAGAAATTGAACAGAACCAACTTACATGGTATGGCCATGTCCAAAGAATGGCAAAAGGAAGATTACCCAAAATAGCATTGAAGTGGATGCCGAAACAAAAAAGAGCTCGAGGAAGAACGAAGAAAAACTGGATGGAAGTTATAAGGAAGGTCATGAACAAAAGAAACCTAAATGAAGGCCAGTGGGAAGGTAGGAAGCGGTGAAGTCTAGGTGTCGGACAATGTAGAACAACGTTTTGAAACCGACATACATACATACATACATACATACATACATACGTACATATACACATACACACATACATACATACTTTCACCATTGGTTGGCATTTCACGAAGGGTAAACAGAAATTTAAATCAGGTTTTTCATGCTTCACACTTTCCATATGAAAGTAAGTACACTCAACATTCATGTAAAAGTATGACTAAGTATGGCTGTGTGAGAACTTGTAACTCATTCAGGATTATTTTATTGTGACTACTCTTCCAAATTCCAGTGCGTTAGGCGGACAACCTACCACTATCCTGTGCCGTTGTCACAAAATCTGGGTACCTTAACTTCCTGGAACCCTCTGGGCCTGTCCAGGCCTGTAATGGGACTGCTCTACTTCTACTCTTCCAAATCACTATTTTATGTGTATAAGAGATACATATTTATGTTCTATATATTTTCATCTTACATTATCTTGTATTGTAGCACCAAAATCTAGAAAATTCAGAAATATTGTACAAACCAAAACATTACAACAGATTAGTGGTTCCAGTTTTTACAAACATTGGCATGAATAATAAAAATTCAAACAACATGGCTGTGGTATGGCCTAGGCAGAAAGTCACCCTCTTCTCACCATGAACGCCCAGGTTTAATCCCAGGGCAGTCTATTTGGGATTTGTGGTGGACAATGTGGCACTGGGACAGGTGTTTCTCCAAGTGTTTTGGTTTTCCTTCATTAGTATCATTTCACAAACATTGCACACTCATTCACCTATTGCCAATACTAAAATAATCTTAGCAATTGACAGTAAATGGAAGTATCGGTATTACCATCTACACAGCTTTCATAATTTAGCTGTAAGTATTTGATTCACATTAAGCTACATGTTTTGAACAACATGTAGTCACCTTCAACTGACAGCTTTGTTAAATTATACACAAAATTCACACTTCACTGTTATATTTACAATCCCTTACCTCCACAGTCCTTTGAACACAAGTTACCAAATATACTCTTTCTGTTATTATACCTGCCAAACCCCACTTTACTATTTACTGAGACCTTCTTAAACATGACTGGTATTTAGCATTACACATTTTATGGACTTGTCAATCATCTAGTCCTGGTATTCCCAAAACAACACAAGGTCTGGGGGAGGCAGCAACTGAGTCGTGTCTGACAGAACTATTCTCTATTTCCAGACAACCCCTGCAAGTCAGACTACTTCTACACATGAGTCTAGCCTCAAGTTGTGCCAATGGAAGAATGATACTGAAGCCATAAACAGTGTAATGGTAACATGTTTCAGAATACAACTACATCCATTCTTCATAACGACAATACACTGGAGGAACCAGCAAGCCACAAACTACTTTCTTTCAAGGAATGGTGGACTACAATGCCTCTTAAATCTACTCTTTGCCCATTACTAGCAGAGGGGGGGAAAAAAAACCTCTTCCTTACTGAAGGAAAAAAGTGTCACTTGATCAATTGTCCCGCTGCCTGTGAAAGCAAAGGAGACTTAACCATATGTTACAAACTCCAAACACAAGAGCACTCTTCTATGTAGAAATGACATGACTTTCATCTTTAAATCTTTCAAGTTTGTCCCACTAGGATGCTGTAGAAATCAAGAGATAACACAAATCAGATATCTGTTTATTCATATGATTTCACATTAACTCCAGTACCGAGTCTACTGAACTGTAGAGTGAACTGAGTTTGTGTCACTCCCACCTCTCAAGGTTCACTCAGACACACGTGATACTTCAGTCACTGAAGGTAAGTATTACTGCAATTACTCTCTACTTAATATTATATTACCTAACCTGTACAATGTATGTTTTTAAATTTTAATATTTACAATACACTGGCCAATAGTAGCACTATTTCCATATCACATTATGCAAAGGCTTGGCCAAACAATGAAGAAATGTTTCAATGAAAATATAATCTTATCCATGCTCAGTGTACATTTGATGGCAAGTATTTGACATCATTGGAAATAATAAATTCATTAAAAACCTACAATACAATGGCTAGCCTTGTATTTTTATTGTCAACTTCTGGTACACATTGGTCACAGAATGATAATTTTGTTTGGCTGATCCAACAGTTTCTCACTGAGAGGCTGGCAACCCTGGTAATCAATGATTTGTGTCATTATTTTACAACATCACAGTCAAGACAACACTGCTACAATATCACGTGATTACATTTACAAAAGACATACTGCTTTTAATACATTTATCAAAGTAGTGTGCATTAGTAATGAAATTGTTTTGTGACCCACTCAGAATAACTTTGCGACCGAAATTTGGGAAGCTATCCATAGGTTGAGAAACACTCCTCTATGGATTACGAATTTATGAATGTGTACCTGTACGAAGGAGAAATGATTATTGCAGGGATAAAAATGTGATGTCCAAAGACTCTGTGCAAAAGAATATAATAGCAAATGTTAATACCAAGGTGTACATGAAACTGTGCACCTTTTCTTTGAAGGTCAAGGCGGCTGCAGTCTGTCATATCCAACATTAGCACTACAAACACATTAAATTAATGCATATGTCCTCTTTGCAAGTGGCAAACACTGCAATACCATGTGCAATAGAGCACCACAATTTGTAATGGAAGAGAACTCTGCAATGTACTAAGGATTCAAAACCCTCTGTCTGACCTCCCTTTCCTCTGTGCACTTATACTTTTCTTTTTGCACAATAAATTATGAATTATAAGTTGCTACTGAGATTAACTAGTTACCAAGTTTTCACATGACAATGAACAATCTTTCCAACACACCAGAAACTTCTCTTCACTTAAATCACAAAAGAATACTTGAGGGATGCCCAGGTACTATTATGCACTGGAGAACCCCAGTTCAAAATTATAATGATACAGCAAGTATACGATGAATGTTATGCCTTCAAGTATGGATGGAATTCAAGCTCTATTTGACATCTCGCTGTTGTCTGAGAACCAACCTCACTTTCAAGCAGTGTAGCCAAGATTAGGAAAAACGCAAAATTTCGGGACATAAAAAATTGAAAACAATTCCAACGCTACACCCAACATCTCAACAATATATGTGCAGTGTAACAGTGCTGTGATTTTGACGTACAGGCATTTGGGAAATTGAGATTCTTTCAAAAAATATACAGGGTACCTTAAAGCAAACTTCAAACCAGAGAACTCAAAGGTATATGCATATAAAATCTGATATTTTCTTATAGATGCAATTCCGAAGTTGATCCTGTTTTTCATTGATGGCACCATGTAAAAGTGGACAGCAGTGCTGCTATACAAACCAAATGTACATGGCACCAACAGCCACCACATCAGTAGAATTTTATATATATATAAAACCCCCGTAATTTCTGCCTGCCAGTATGAATATAAAATGTGGATGATGCGAGAGAATGATAAACTAAATCTGAGTTGCATTCCTGAGACAAGACAACAAGGTGATGCTAAAGGATGAACACTGAAATAATCTCATAACAGAGAGATCAAACGTCTTTGAAATGAATAAGGGACACAATTGAATTAAGATGTCACAGGACTAATCACACTTACTGAAGGACAGAGAAAATTATGCACTACAAGTGCATGCCAAAAGGAAGAAGCAATTTAGGACCTCCGAATATTTTTCATTATTAGAAGAACTGAGTGAGATATGATCAAAAATGTTGATTGGTTTCCAAGTAAAGTACCCTTTAATCTTGTCCGATAATAATGAAACTTGAATTTTCTCGACAGATTTTCTAAAAATTCTCAAATATCAAATTTCAAGAGACTCTGTCCAGTGGGAGCCGAGTTGTTCCACGCGGACCGACGGAAAGACAGACATGACGAAGCTAACAGTCGCTTTTCGCAATTTTGCCAACGCGCCTAACAATACAGACAACGTATGCATAACGTAACATTGAGGCGCGTTTGTGCAGCGACTGTGCAGTGGAAATGCAACGAGTATTTCGCAACCTGTGTGTGTATCTGCAGCCTTAGGTATTCAGCATGCAATGCGCATGCGCCACAATGTTATCTGTGGCCTGTCCGGATCTACCACATTTTTCTACATTATCTCACAAACGGCACGACTTTCGGGGGGAGGGAGTTATTGAACATAAAATGTGAGTTTCGACGTTCTCTACAACTTTCGTTGAAATGCTTTTCATTCTAGGAAGAAATGAGCGATATATGATAAAAAAATGTACACTGGTATTCATGTAAAGTACCCTCTATTCTTGTCCAGTTTTACTGAAACTTGAATTTTCTCGATAGATTTTCGAAAAATACTCCAGTATTAAGTTTTACGAAAATCCGCCCAGTGGGAGCCAAGTTGTTCCATGCGACAGCTTATTTGAGTATACGATGGCTGTAACTGTCGTCATTTCAATCTGAATCCAAATACAAAATCAGAAAAGATAATGAAACACATTCCTTGATGTAATACTACAAAGTACACAGCCACAAGATGTGAAATATATGGCCCTGGAAAACGTCAATAATGAGTAATGAATAAATTACTCCAACTGCACACAGATTGGATAACCACTTGTTACGCAAGGTGGCACCAAAGGGAATATCAAAGGAATGGGAAGACAATTGTTTTGTTGAATATTCATACCGTTCAGGGAAAACTGTTCAATTTAATACTAGATACTAAGCGAACACACGACATTCTTCTGTACCAAATTGAATAAAACTTAAACACCAAGTAATTCGCAAATATGTATATTAGGAAGCTACGAACCGCGCTCCATGCGGTCTTCTGCGTTAAAACCGATATATTTGATGTGAAAATGATATCCACCAATATGACATGCGCAGGCCGTCTTTGTACGTTCCGCTAACTCCGATAACCCCATAAGTATCACTGCTAAGCCCTCCTTTTTGTCAGGGAACTCGTCCGTTTCTTAGACCAAAGTCCGGAAGCAACTCTCCTTATGGACGTGGAACTACGACTTTTATATCTGGTACTTAATTTTCACACCTGTCCGATAAAAGAGGCAACCCCGACAGAGAAGACAGAACACTCCGTACGAATAGATAGTATATTCTGGGAAAGGCCTACAGAACTGTGTCAAATGAAGCACTATGTGTAATAACGGGATTAATTCCTATTCACATAAAAATTGAAGAGACAGCAAAGTACTACGAAATTGTAAAGGAACAAGGAACCCAGCTAGATCAGGAAATGGAAATAAAACACTGGGCACACCCAGCACATGTAGTCGAAATTACAGACGGTCAAGAAGACAGTAAACATAACATACGAGTATACAC
>Ga0209755_10008370_pt1 | contig 11072 bp, 9 predicted proteins | sample TergutCo191P1_FD_187301 | JGI IMG/M metagenome (GOLD analysis project Ga0209755, IMG submission 187301) | Cornitermes sp. P1 segment gut microbial communities from Petit-Saut dam, French Guiana - Co191P1 (SPAdes) (version 2) | ecosystem: Host-associated > Arthropoda: Insects > Digestive system >... | reverse complement strand
TAAACCAGTAATCTCGTGGATTGGAACTATCGGTTAAAACATCAACGACGTCAATCACAGAAAAGAACCATTCTTCTGCTTGCTCATCAAAATAAGTTCTTATTTTCCTTTCCTCAAACAACTTGATCGCTGTGTCTTGTTCCATGGTGCTCCCTAAATATGGACAAATATAGAAAGCTTTGTCCGTGTTGTCAAGGGTTGTGGTTTATTTTTGTGGCAATTTATCAATTAACCCCAAACTTTCTGTATCCATTTTTGAAAAAGCAAACCATCTTTTGCCTAAATCTTTTAAACTTGCGCCTATGTGATATGTATCATCGTCAATTAATAAGAATCTATCGTGCGATTTTGAAAATTTACTTACTGCAATTGGCAGATATTGGGATGTGTGCTTTTGAATAGCAAGTTGCAACTGTTGCGAAATTTGTGCTGTGTAAATTTTCGCAGAAACCCCATTAGCTCTGTTTGAAAGTAAAGTCAAAACGCTTTCATCCACGTAATTGTCAATGAGAACAATAGACTTTTTTGCTGATTTTATTAAATCGCAAGCAAATTTGAAGGTGTCAAAAATCTGACCGTCATAAAAAATGCCTTCTTTTGGCGGCAATGAAGATTTTATGAATAACTCTATTTTTTGGTCGTGTTCCGATAAGCGATTTTCAATTCTATCAAGCCGTTGATTTATTGCATAACCACGCAATAAATACTCTTTTAGAACTTTGTTAGCCCAAATGCGAAATTGAGTACCTCTTTTAGATTTTACCCTATACCCAACAGAGATTATTACATCCAAATTATAACATTTCACTATTTGCAATTGAGTTTTGCTTTCTATTGCTCCGTGTTGAGTGGTATGTGCAAAATTTGCACATACCACTTGCTCTTCCAACTCTTGTTCTTTGAATATGTTCGCTATATGTTTGCTTATAACAGACCTATCTCTTTGAAATAGCTCAGACATTTGATCTTGAGTTAGCCAGACAGTTTCCGCTTCAAACCTCACATCTACCGAAATAGCTTCGTCTTCGGTTCTGAAAATAATAATTTCATTTGCCATAAAACTCCTATAAATGAAAAAACTCGCCCTTGCGAGGCGAGTGTGTTGCAAGCAAATATATAAAGGATTTTCTGTTTTGTCAAGGGTTGAGGCTTATTTTTGTTGCTTTGGCTTCATTTTGCAAACAAGTGTTTACATTTTTTAAAACGTCTGAACCACGATTTACTTGATTTAATGATTTTCTTGATTCCTCATGTTAATCCCTTAATCAGGCGAATCACGGTTCAGACTTTTTACTTCACTGGAATATGAAAAATAATATACGAACCTTTCTTTGTGAACGCCGCAGAAAGGTTGCTTGCTGATTAAGTATTATTCTCTAAAAGTTTTATAAGCTGTTTTTTGCTGGGTAAAAAAGTTTTGTATTGCGTTGCAAATATTTGGCGTTTCTCTTGTGGTAGCGTTATCTCTACAATAGTATCTTCTTTGGTTTTACACATCACTATGCCAATTGTATTATTTTCATCATCTTTAGCAAGTCGCCGAACTTCCGACTTGTTTTTGCTAGCAGCAAGACGTTCAAACAAACCTGTATTGAACTGGCGTTCTAATTCTTCCAATGTCCATTGATTTTGAAACGACTCTATTTCATAAAATTGCCTTTCTATTTCATTTTCTATACGCATTAAAAATAAATAATGCGACCAACTTATAGGTAAAAATTGAATTGTTAATTCCTCTTTGAAAATCCTCAAATTGTTTGAGGATTTTTGAAACACAGCGGAATTCCTCAAAACCTTTGTCAAATCGGCAGAAACTTTCGGAAGCAAACGTGAGCCGTATTCAGCTCTTTTTTTGCCCCGTTGCCATTCATTCACTAATAATTTACCGATATGATAATAGGTGAAAACCATAGCGGTATTTGTATTTTTTGCTATAGCTAGCCTTGTTTGCTCCACTAAAGCAATTATCTTATTGCTGATTTTATTCATGCAGAAGAATATAGTAAATGCGCTGATTAACTCAGATTTATCTGCTTGCATTTTTCCTCCTGTCTGAACCGCGATTTACTTGATTTTCTAACAGCAGACGGCAAATACAACCAAATAGCCTATTTATTCGCAGATAGCAATATGGAAAGTGTGTCGCAAAAGGTAATGCAATAGGTGGGTTCAATATCGAACCTGCCAAAACTTGGGAATATGGCTTTGGCAAGGTTTGCACCGTTGTGATGCATTTTTTAATCTTTTATGCAACAAAGTTAAAAACTGTGTTCTTGCAATAAAAATATGTTCTCCCAATCGGTGTTGCGAAAAATTTGAGAGTTGCAAACACTTTTTATTTTATACTTATCTTTGAGGATATATTCCATTTTTTCGAATTTTTCAGAAAAATTTGAACATAGAGTTATTCTATCAATGCAATTTTTGAAAAAATCTTTTTCCACGGGCAATCTACGTGCCTTGAAAAGTTTGCTTCCTTCAACCCAAAGGATTCTAAATTCTCGGTCGTCCATATAAGAAGCCCTCTTTAAAAATGGCCAATTCTCGCAGTTTTTTGCCTTTTTCTTCAAGTCTTCTGTATTTGGATATTCTACTGCCTGACATCTTATTTCCTCATATTCACTTAGATAGCTCAATAATTCTTTCTTTTTAAAATCTACCCTAATTCCATCTTCTTTATTTGCGTAAGCTTTCCAATGATAAACACTGTCTCTAAAACTCCCAGATCTGTCCATAAGGCACAAAACTCGAACTTGTTTATTTATTTTCTTTTCGTAAGCTTTTAGAACAGCAACATCGGATTTGTCTTCCCAATGGGCATAATCTCCAAAGAAAATTTTCTTGTACTTTAACCAGTATTCAAACTTTGACCAATTCGTATAATGGCTCAATATGCCAGATTTAATATGAACTGGCAGTTCTTGCTGTTTGGAACTTACGGCTACTTTAGTCATTTTTCAAAACTCCATATTCCCATCGTTTTTGTTAACCCTTGCCAAACCTTTGGGAAAAATAAAGCTTGGCAAGGTTCGCACCATTGTGGTGCTATTTTCCACCCATTGCCCGTGAGCAATAGGATAAAAATTCTTAATTCTTTATGCAGCGAACATTATAACGGTCCCATTCATGATCCGATAGAGTACTATTATAATTATTACGATTAAAAACAAGATCACTATTAGTAGCTATAGCTCTATAATCACAGTACTTATAAGGAGTACCAATTCCAAAAGTTTCTGAACATGAAGATGTCCACCAAACAGCTATTTCACCAGGGTCAATACCCTCGTAGTTGCCAAATAGAGGAACAAACTCCTCACGATCACTAATTATACAACCACTTGCTAACGCCGAAAAACCATAATCATCAGTACCATCGCCATTGTTATTCCAACCACTTCTTGCTTTTAGCTTTTTCCCTGCACAGTTAAATCCGCATTTACTATCGGTTTCTACAAAATCTGTTAAAACATTCCATTCGTCAGCAGTTGGCACATGCCACCCAGCAGGACAGTTATCTACGTGTCGTACTGGATAAAAAGGTCCCATAGAGTCGAATGAACCACTAAGAAAAAAATAATTCAAATTCTCTGCCATCCAAGTTTGTTTACCTATAACAACCGTTTTGTATGTTGTTCCTTCATGAGTAACTCTGCCGTATTCTCTTAAAAATCCATTTGAGCAATAATGAGTCTCTGAGTTGTCTGCCGGAGTGCAAGGCGTTGGTGATACTGATGAAATGTATATTCCCCGTTCTTCAGCTCGCCTCGCAAATTCATTGTATAACGCTGTTGCTTTAGATGAATATTCAGAACCAGCAGCATTTACCAAATCCCATATAGAAATAAAGCTATTGCTAAAATCTTTTATGCCGCAAAGCTCCGGGTTGCTTTGTATTGAACTTACCCAAGGATTATATGCCCCATCAAGCTGATTTATCCCGGAAACTTCCAAGGCATTGCCTCCGCAAGACTTGTAATTGAACGACATATGTTGCTCCAGTTCGCTTATTGATTCAGCAGAACCTACTCCAACACTTATTGAAGCATCAAATTTAGAAATGCTACCTTTTACAGCGGCTGACATTTCAGTGCTTGAAGTAAAGCTAGTGCCTGTATATACATAATTTGCTTGCAGAGAACCGCCTTTGTAATACTGAACAAAAACATGCGTTCCGTATAAATCTAAAATTTGAGCCGCTGTTTTTGTTTGCAAATCGGAAAGTAAAACGGGGCTTATATATTTAGATAAATTTTGTGCAGATATTTCACCAGACTTAATGCGGTCGTCCTGCATATAGCGATAGGAGCGCAGTTGAGAATAGAAGTAGCTTTGTGATGCAGTTGTGCTTGAATTTACAGAGAACGCCACATCCAAACTTGCACTAAAGAAAATCGCTATATCTATTGAAGCACCTAATTTTAAATCAAAGTTCATATTTTGATAAAATTCTCTTATGCTGTTTCCTGTACCCTGTGAAAAATCTTGCAAACTAGCCGAAACAAATTCTACAATGTCATTTTGGCACATTCTATCTTGATCTAAAATCGGATATGAAATTACCTCTTTTCCATTTGGATACCCACTATTCAACACGTTATAGCCTAAACCTAAAGAATGCGGTTGGCAAACTCTAACTACTGAAAATGCCAACGATAGAAAACGGTTAGTTTTCATAATGAACTCCTTGTTGAGGGTTGAATTTGCCTTTCAGCGGTTAAATTTTTAGGACCTTGTACCACAAGCCTGTTTTCTGAATTTCCAATTGAATTGGCTATGACAAGTCGCTCTGCTTTCTCAGAAACGGCGATTTTACCATTTTCAATTTTCATTTCAATTTCATTTTTTACATTCATACTTGCTAATATACAAATAAAAATGTAAAAGAGGGAGGGCGTTTCAATCTCATTCATTATTTTCCATTTTTATTCATTTTTTGCCGATAAAAAGGATATGAAGACGCTGGACATTGCAAAATTTGCTCACAGAGTAGGTTTAAAATATAGGGAACTTGCTGAGGAACTGGGGACCTCAACAAGCCTAATTGGGCAGGTTGCCAGAGGCAAATCTAAATTCTCTTATGAAAATGTTGTAAAGCTGATAGAATTAGGCATAACAGCGGAAGAATTGCTCGGAGAGGAATTGGGAAAAGATTTTAAAAAACGATGCTACGAAGAATATCTCAAAGAAAACAGAGACAATGTAATGCCAATAGACGTCGCTGATGCAAGAAGCATGGTCATAGCAGGCTTGCAAAAAATTTTAGATGATGTAAAGAAAATTTAGAGGGTTAAAATGTAATTTATGTGCAGTTAGACGCGTGTAATTCCAAAAAATAAAATATATTCGCAAGCATGTTTACATTTGTACTAACTGTTTTAGCGGTATTGGCTCTGCTGCTATCTATCGCTTCTGTAGCCCATACCATACGAGGAATTATTGATTCTCTGTAATTTTCATATTCTTCGCAAATTAGACTTGGCATTCTATCAAAGGCACCATTGCTAATAAATTTATTCTTATGCGGGCAGTTGGGATTGTCTTTTAGCGAAAACTCAATAAATGATTTTATGCAATTCAAAGAAATGCTATACGCAATTTCGTGACACGCCGATATAGCAAATATATCACCGTTATCTCTTTTCTTCTTAAGTTTTATAAAAGGTGCTTTGTCATTTTTGACAATAGACAGATAAAGTAGTGCTGATACTTTATGCCTGTCTATTTTAACTTCACCGCTGCCGATAGGAACAGAATCTTCATTTTCTGAATCTCCTTTATTCTTTTTTATCATGTATGTGTCCTTAAATTGAGGTTTATATTCTTTTTCGTAGGTGTTATAAATTGCGTCTTTTAGTTCGTTTTTATACGAATTTGCATTGCTTGCCCATTCGTATTCGTTATGTGAAGTAAGATAATCGCCTATCGCTCTGTGAATAAGATCATTCCAGAGTTGATCGTATTTAGTCTTTGTCATGTTAATTCTTCAAAAATAGTTTTTATAATTCTTAAAGGTAACATCCTCGACGGAAACATCGTCGTTTGGAATTTTCATCATTTCGCGGATTTCCTGATCATCTTTTTCAGAGACGGCTCCGCTTTTTGCTTTTTGGTGCAATTCATGCAACCAGCTAGATTTTTTAGTCACCTTAAGTACCTCATTTGTTTGTTAAGGCAAATATAGAAAAATTAACCCTCCACATTAAGCTCTCCGTCAGACGTGGCAAACCTGCGCTGCTTGTCAGACGTGGCCATATTCGTTCTTTGTTCCCTGCCTTACGTGGCTTTTCAGTGAGAAACTTGAAATATATGGCAAAATTTGCTCGTATTTACGGAGATTCCGAAAAAGTGCAACAGGTGTTGCACAATTTGCCTTGGCGGCATAACATTGCCCTTATGGAACGGCTTGAAGAAGAAAAACGGCCTTTTACTCTTCCAGATCGTCCACAACCGGTAGCCACTTTTCAATCACAAACTCCACCCTTCTGTTCTTTCTGCGATTATCCTCGCTGATGTTTGGAACCAACGGCTCGTAGTAGAGCTTGGAGCCTATGCCCAGCACACGATTTTCGTCAATGCCTTTGGCAACAACGTAGTCTCTAACCGCTTTGGCACGTTCATAGCCAACACGCCTGTTCACTTCCTTGTCGCCTTTATCGCAGGTGTGGCCGTTCAGGTAAAAGCGCAGTTCCGGATTGTCTTTCAGCAGTTCTATAATTGCATCCAATGCCGGAATTTGCTTTTCGCTGGGTTTGGTTTGCGTTATGCGGAAATCGTTCAGCACTTGATTCTGAATGGAGTCAATTCTCGCTTGCAAGTTTTCGGCTTTGCCGGCTTCAATGGCGGCCATGCGAGCTGCTTCAAGCTCTGTGGCTCTGCGTGCTGCTGCCGCTGCCGCTGCCAAGCGTGCGGCTTCCCTGTCTTCGTCCGCTTTGCGGAGAGCATTTTCTGCGGCGGCCAAACTTGCAGCTTCCTTGTCTTCTTCTGCTTTGCGGAGTTCTTTTGCTCCGGCATCAAATGACAGTTTCAGTTTTAGGCCAATGGCCAGCGGCGTGGCTTCGTCAACTAAGCTACTGAGCGCAAAGGTTCCGCCATTATATTCTACAGCCTTGTCTGCGCTTTGCTTTTTTGTGATGGAATTCAGCCCGTAATCAAAATAGACACCTGTGTAAAGCCGCAAATCTTCGCTTAGCTTCCATTTCATGCCCGTTTCCGTGGACAGCAAAACTGAAGTTTGCGTGGACAAGTCTTTTTTGTTTTTTTGCCCTTCAAATGTACCGAATCCCATAAATTTCTGCGTGGTATATCTGTAATCTTCATAGCTGCGCTCACCCACATTTGTTACGGAATTTGCAGAAATTTCACTGCTCCCTGAAAGAGGAATGCCTATTTTTGCGCCTGCCGCATAGTAAAATGTTTTGTCATGTTTTCCATTTGACTGGTATTGAAGCATAAGCGGTATTTGCAAAAGCATAGCGTGCTGTTCTTCTTTGAAGCCATTTACCGTGCTGAGAAATACCAATGGATTGCCATCGGAAGGGTCCATAGTTGGGTATGGCTCTTGCGTATAGGCATCAAGCTTGTACTCGGCATTGTAAAATGAAAGTTCAAGCCCGGTTCCAATGCCCCAGTTCGGAGCGAAGAAGTATGTGTAGCCAAGCCCGAAGATACCGCCGAAGCCTTGGCTTTTATCGCTGCCTTTCACATCGTACATGAATGTGTGCAAACCTGCGCCGCCATAAATGGAGAATTCGTTTGCAAAAGTTGTCTGGACCAGAATTCCCAGAATTATCAGAATTTTCAGGATTTGTGGAAATGTTTTCATCTTAGAGCCTCCGTTGCTTTGATTGTTTGTTGGGTGCCGGTTTTGGTTTTTATTACTAGAACATAGGCGTTTTTGATAGGTCTAAGTTCTGCGGCTGTGCTTATTTTTGCTAGGTGTTTGCCGGCTAAGCTGTACACATCTGCAAATTCAATGTTGTTCCAGTCTATGACTATGGTTTTTTGGGCTATGTCCGGTTGTTCGGGGACTATGTATTCGCAACTGACAACGGAAGAGCCATCTGTAGCAGTCATTTCCACATGATATGTGCCTGGCTGGAATTGTTCTCCGTTTGGACCTGCAGACCAGGACTGGTCTTTGATCAGCTCTTGCCCGTCTTTGAACCATACAAAGTCTGTTAGCTCATTAAAGCCGCCGTTGTTGTCTGGGTTGTTGATCGCCGTCATTGTGTTGCCGGGGCCACCGTTTATGCTCCAGAGAACCACTGCAATTTGATCAAAAGCAACGCATTTGTAAAATTCCGAAATGGCAGTTTTAACATCCAAAGGATCTGAAATTTCACCGGCATAGTAATCTGCATTTTCTTTTGAGCGAGCGAAAATGTAGTAGATGGAGTTTCTGGTTAAACCATCAAATTGCAGTATTTCAAGAATGGAATTGAAAGAGATAAAGGTGAGATTATCTTTAGAATTTATTAGGCTGATCGCGTATTCAACTTCTTGCCCGTTATTCGGATCCGGAACGGACTTTTTAATAAAGATGCTGGTTGCGGATTTCTCTTTCAGCTCCGGAGTTGCAACGGATGCGCCTAGTAATTTGCCTTTTACCGTAAAGCTAACTGCAATTGATTCCTCAATGTTGTGTTCACCGCTAACCGTAATTGTTGCAGAATATTCCCCTGCAGGCAATTCGCCTTTAGGCACAATTTGGAATGTGGCTGTGCCGCCCACTGCAACTCCGCGCGCCACGTTATTATTTAAAATTGCAAAAGCCTCAGGATTTTCGCCGCCAAACGTAATTTTCAACGCTCCTGTTGGCTGGTTGCCGATGTTTGTTACGGTAGCTAGCAAAGGAGCTTTTTCTTTTGATGCATCTTTATCATTAGAGGTAAGTGAAATTGCGGTAAGCGATATATCGTAGTTTGGCGCTTCCACAGGGGTGATGATAACAGGATTTAGCGTTGGGCTATCCTCAAGATCTGGCACGGTCAATACCTCAAACCAAAGAATCAAGCTATCCTTGCTTTCGAACTCTAAATCAACATAGTCTCCAATGCCATTTTTAAATGTTACAACTTGAGCCGGATAAGAGCCTTTAGACCCATTGGATGCATTGACATAGGCTAAATTGACAGTATATGAACCATTCAAACCGGTGTAAATAGCCCCTTTGTCATTGACATCCCTTAGTGTTAGCCTGACATTTACTAAGTCTTCGTTAATTACCGGTGTAAATGTAGAGGCCGTAGCATAGAATGCATACCTTGGCGGATTAACTTCAAATTCTAGCCATTTGTAGGCTTCGTTATAGCTATAAGATGATGCTGTACCTGGTGTTGAACTTGTTCCGTCAAAATTTTCGCTGTGTTGCCAGGTGAAATTGCCGTGAAATTCTATATCTTTTAATTCAGGGAGAGCTCTTGTTCCGCCGGAAACTATAAATGTGCCACCGTTAATTTTCAAACTGCCTGTTTTTGAATAATATCCTTCCGTTTCTCCTGTCGCTTCTACCGAATATGATTTATCGCTCATAGTGATAGTGAGCCCTTCATGAGAATATATTCCGTAGCTGCCGTTGTTAGCGCTTCCTCCGGTTGCTTTCAAGCCGTAGTCGCCGATTATCGACAGGTTACCCCTTGAAACAATGCCTGCGCTGTAATTCTTTGCATTGGTTGCTGCGCGAGTTGATTTAAAAGAATAATTGTTATAGTATTCAAGCACCAGCGTTACCGGGGTTGGCTGCACAAAGTAAAGGGCATAAGGAGCTGTGGTTTCCCATTTCAAGTCTTTGGTCAGCGTCAATGTATTTCTTGCGGCGTTCCACACCGCTCCGGGTATGCTAATCTCGTATCTCGGAAGGAAAATAATAGGATCTATTGGAGCTCCGATATCATCATATTCATCGCTTGCGTAAAATTTGCCATCGCTTTGGTTAAAATAAAGAGTGCGATATTCAGAGCATTTCACACTATTAAGCCCAATATGCCCCTTATTGCTCCCAAACTCATAATAAACATCGCAATTATCGACTGCTATTGGCCATTTTTCCCAATAAGCTTTTACATTTGAGTTACTGGAGTTAGTGTAAGTTAAATCGTCGCTTGAGCCTTCTTTGTATGCGCTGCCGGATCCGTCCCAAGCAATAATAATAGCATTTTCTCCATCGCCTGTGTATGAACCGCCTACAAGAACATCATTTATACTGCTGCCTATTCCGAACATAGCAGCGTTTTTTTTCATTGAAAGAGGGCCATTCACAAGCGGCTGGTTAACCATGTCATCGTAAACAAGGATATTTTCCAAAGATAATTCTGCGCCGCCTGTTACGGTAAAAAGCGTACTATTTAAACTGGGACAACGTTTAATTTTCCGTTTAAGAATGCCTTCATTTTTTATGGCGAAGGTTCCACTGCCGTTAATTGTGATAGATTCATCAATACAATCAGAATTTATGAAATCTGCGCTTATATTGGCTGTAACACCGCCATATCTATTAGGGAAATTTTCAAATTCTTCTAATTTAGCCATCAATCCGTCCATATCTTTAACCCCATCACCTCCCCATAGAGCAGAGACATAAGACAAATCCTCAAAACCTTCGTAAGCCGTATTATTACCGGCAAAAGTGAATTTAGCATTTGACGGCCAGCTATATACATTGAGAATGGAAATAATATCTCTAGTCTGTTCAGGGGAAATACCGAAAAAAGTAGCATAAAGCGCACCTTCTTTATCAATTTCTGTTTGACTGAAACTCGGAAATTTAAAGCCACTGCCTATAACCAGATTTTTGCATTCGTAAAATGTGAATGCCCATTCGTGTGTAGGAGCTTCACCGGTGGCAATTTGTGCCTGCGAGCGAGTCATGGATTTTGTGATAGGGCTTAGTACTTCTATTACCTTTGCTTTGTTAGCTTGCGCATTTGCTCCGGCGGTGCTTTTATTAAACCCAAATGCTCCAAGCCATGCATCTCCACCATCCGGATCGTTGGACGCAATGGATATTGTGTATTCTCCCGCTGCTGCATAAGTATGAGTAATACCTGCGCTTGTTAAAGCATTTTGCGGAG
>Ga0209755_10008369_pt1 | contig 11073 bp, 5 predicted proteins | sample TergutCo191P1_FD_187301 | JGI IMG/M metagenome (GOLD analysis project Ga0209755, IMG submission 187301) | Cornitermes sp. P1 segment gut microbial communities from Petit-Saut dam, French Guiana - Co191P1 (SPAdes) (version 2) | ecosystem: Host-associated > Arthropoda: Insects > Digestive system >... | reverse complement strand
ATCACTTGACTTCATGCTGCACTAGGTTGTTAGGTTACTATAATAGTTAACCTAAAATTAAAATCCAGCATTTGGTAATACCATGATTTTGGGTATTGTATGTGTGGCGTGCAGAAGGGGTTACTAGAAGCCTGAGGAAGTGACAGGGGTTTGGAAGAAAATTGTTATCATTCCACGATTCTTTTGCGACGTGGGAGGCTTTTAGTCTAACTTAGCGGTATAATTTACCGTAGTCTGGATGATACGATGTGGATTTCTACTTATTTAGCTCTCCCCTATTGCCATGTCTTTTTCCATTCAACTCTCTCTCACCATAACAATACAAAATGTACGTGAAAAATCGATATAAAAATTCGTTGCTCCGACTTTAACAGACCCAGATTTCTAACTTCATACACCGTGGCAAACTTTAAAAAACCAAAGCGACAATAGTTTTAGGTTTTGACTATTTCATTCGAATACTTATCCGCCCCGTTCTTTTTTTTTTTTTCGATAAAACCTACAATTACTACGCCTACTCCATAGGTTGCAGGTAATCACATAGGCACCAGCATTTTTTTTTTTAACGCCAATTCCTTATAAAGTGATATTCACCAATCGTCAATATATTAAAGTCTGTTTACACCTAACACGTGTATAGAATGAACTGATGGGGACTGTATTTTGGCGCAATTTTTTAAAATCGATAGCACGAGTGTACAACAAGTTAAGCACCGTATACATATCCTACTCCTTATCACATCAGGCATAAAAACACGGATATTCAACGACAAGGCAAAGAACATATTATCCCAGTACAACTGCAGTATCAGGTACCATAAATAAATGCATGCATAGAAGGCCGTGTATAACCTTATAGCCCATTAAGAAGAAATTATATTTAAGACCCATTCGCAAAAGCAACATTGAGAAGATTACGGCTAGTAGTTATCGCTTATTTTCATTTCCAGCTTGTTTCGAAGTTTAGTGCCCTAATTACCTGGCGCGAACGTGCAAAACCTTAGACATTCATTTCGAACTCGTTGACCCTGGCGGCATCTATGGAAAGTCTACTAACTGAACCAACGATTTTACCCAATGAAATCACGAGCCCCAGGCTCACGTCCCCGAATGTGACATGGCGTCTGAGGAGGTTTACTGTTAAGTAGACGTTCATGTTGTTTTTATGACAGTAACTCAACAAGAAGGCTGCAATAGGAGCCACACATCTTTTATAGACACTTGCATTGATGGTAATGCATGCAAGGAAACCTCAAAGGATTAGCGATGGGTACGCATTACGGTCTTAATAGTTGAAATTCGTATTCGTCTGACACAACCTCTTCGCCATATTCCGTAATTTGGATATGGAGGTCGACAATTTAAATGACAATTTTCGTACTGGAAAGTGCTTATTTTTATTAACATTGTATTTTATATCATTCTAGGTACTTCGAAAAACACCAAGCCCATCCTTATCAGGTAAAGAACCTACGGAATCGAGTACTTCTGGAATTGAAACGGGGCTGCGAAAACAAATGACAATCACTGAAAAGGCACAGACCTTTATTTAGGGGAAACATTGATTATTTTTATTTGTTCGACATTCTGAAGCATTTTTCTTTAAAAGAGTCATAAGAGGTATAAGTAACATTTATTGACAGTGCAGAATCACGCAAGACTTTACTTTCTGCACCTGTAATGTAAATAGGCGTTATTTGCTTCTCTTGTCAGAAGCTGGAAAGGCATAATGTTAGTTTTGATCATTCATGAAGTGTTTTTTAAATGCCTCAGAGTACCTAATTATAGTTACGCAGGTAATATAAAAAAATATACTCTAAGGAGATTGGTGTGGTTTTTAAATTTACATTATAGACAAAATTATGTACATGGAATTTTAAAATTGTATGTGTTTTTAACCAAATACCATTTCAGAATTCGAAATACAGCAGTTCAAAAGGAAACTATGATGGACGTTATAACCATGAAAGAATGCGAGACTCTCCCAATGGTAATTCATATCGATCGGACAGCCCAGATTCACAAAGTCCACGGGAGCGGAACTATCAAACTAAGAGTTCATATTTGCAGAAAATTCGTGAGAAGGAGAGAGAAAACAGAGACTATAAATCCCGAGAGAAATATTCTGGTAAGAATTGTTATTCGTGTGTTGCAGATTTCATATTACACTACTTACATGAGAGATTGCAAGTTTGATAGTTTTGCAGAATATACTGTGTTATGTTAGTGTGTACTGTTGGTGTTTTCATTACAGTTTGAAAGTTACAGTTCCAGTAGTACTTACTACACTTGTTAGGCATACATTGTACAACTTATGTGTATGTTCTGAAACTTCACACTGTGCTAATTTCTGCCTATGTTATTCATTGTGTGATTAAGTTAACTTCACAATTACTTCTGGGATATGACAGCATAAAGTGTTAAACAGTGACTTATGCCTTTTTTCTTCACATGTTATTGTGGTATGGTTCCACTATTCACTGAGAGATGTGAGTAGTCCTACCACAGAAGTGCAGTTGAATATTTTATTTTAATATTTGGTTGCAGTTTGTTGTATTTTTCCAACAAACCTGAATTGTGTAACTCATTGGGGTACTTTGGTTTAATATGATTTACAATACTTTGTGTTATGTTTGTGTCAGGTCTGTTGCACATAAAGAAAGCATAAATTCTGCAACATATTTGTTTGTAGATGTTACTATGCAGTGTTCTAAATACACTGTGGTGTGTTCTTCAAATTGTAATGTTCCCATTCTGGACCCTTCCAGTATGGTGACTATTCCATATTGAACCACAGTTATTTGATAGTTACTTTTAAGAGGTGAAGATTTATTTATCCATTCAAAATTGATTTTCTAAGCATGCCACTAAAAGTGTGGATTATAAAATACTTGTTTGTATGATTATGCAATATGTAAGTTCCAGCAGTGCTTAATATACAAGTAAGTAGGTACAGATGGAAGCAAGAGAGATTGTCCACATTATATACAGTTAACTTATTCCAAATTCTAGAGATAATGCAGTGTACCTTAGCACTGTATATACAATTCTTGTCAATCGTAGAAACTTCTCTGAATCCTACAGGTGGATGGGCATGTAGGGTGTATGCCAGTTCTGATGAATGTGCCTCACTTTAAATTGAAACAAAATTCAATGAGCTTGTGCTTTGCTGAGTGGTACATCAGGTACTGCACACTGGTTAGTAAATTTTAGTTGCTGTCTCAGTGAGAGATTCATGGTGGATGAAGTGGCACTAGGACAGGTTTTCTATAAATGTTTCTGGTTTCCCCTGTCATTATTATTCCACCAGTACTCTGCACTAATACTTCATTCATATACTATTAGTGTTAGATAATCCTAGCAATTGGAATTATCATAAAATGCAGCACTTTCGTTATGTGGTCTCTCTTCTTGTCATTCTGGTCACACAACATGTATTCTTAAGCATTGTTAAACTGACTAATGACAATTCACACAAAATTTAAATGCTGATCATGAACAAATAAAACAGTGGAATGAACTGTAAATGCCCCTGGGCATGCAGCAATGAGTCAGGATGCATTCATTGTAGCCCCTGCACAGTATTGATTTCCTGAGGTAAGAGGTCATGCCATTACTGAGGCAGTTGTCTGCTTCTTATTGTGGAGACCTGGGCTCATTCCCAGGGTAGTCCAAGGGCAATTTGCAATGGACAAAAGTTGCAGTGAGGCAGGCTTTTCTCCAAGTACTTTGGTATTACTATGCCAGTTGTGAAGCAACCACTGTTACTGTTACAATTAGTGGAATAATAGGCCCATTTGAGGCCATAGTACCAAGGTACTTAGTTTCACCCCTCTCTCATAACCATGATAAAAGAGTTCAGTCCTGATCCAGTATGGCCATTCCTCATATATTTATTATATATATATACAGAGATGGATGTGCATATGTTGACACACTAACAGGAGTTGTGTATATAACAAGATGTACTGACAGTGCTAAGGATATGATAAATGTATGTTATACATTAATTTGTGTGTGTGTGTGTGTGTGGAGACGAGCCCACGGATTTGTAATGAAACGTGTGATTAATGTAAGTTCATTAGCAGAGTAGCGAGTGTGAGATAGAACTAATTCTTTCAGTTCTTCTTTAGATTGTCATCTGTTCATGGATGAGCATTTAATTTGAGAAGGAGCTTGTCATACATCATTATTGCTGTATAGTAGGTTTGATGGTCACTCAGTACTTGACCAGAAGTTTTGTGGTTGGCTCTGTGAAGATGGTATGTTTGACATATGTATGTTTCTTATCTCCCCACATCAAACAGTAAATACATATGGAGTGGATACCAAGAAACCTAGTAGCTGACTGAAATGAACACATCACTACCAGCAGTCTAATATGCGTGATTTTTGTTAACTTGCCCATGGTGAAAGCATCCTGATATCTGAATTGTCTTTGAAGGCCTACAAATTTACTCTTCTTGCTTCATATACAGGATGTAACAAGTCAGAACCATACAGTTATGGTCACAGATGTGTAAATTGTAATTCCAGATGCTGAGTAGCATTTTAATGATTAGTACCTGATTATCGTATACTACTCTTGAATACAATTAAGTGGTGTTTGTACATGATGATTTAAATGTTCCTACAAAAGAAACTGGAAACAGGTCTTGAGATCTGGCAGATCACTGCACTTCCTGCCAGCCATTCTTTTTTCGTGGTATTGTGCTGTCTGATACAGCACGCCTTACCTGAGCAACATGGGGAGGTTCCGCATTCTGCCGACATCAGAAATCTTGTAGTGATATGACTGCTGTTTTATTGATGTAAGGATTCACAGTTTCATTCAACCTCATGGTTTGTCTGCCATTTTTTTTCTCCCACAAGAATATTTGAGTACTCTTGACTGTTCCTGTCTGAGTTAGAGGCTTTGTTGATATTCTCACTGAAATTCTTTATAAGCATATATCTGGTACGTTGATGATGATTATGGTTTGATGTCACCCACATTAAGTACTGAACATAATTACTTAAATTCTCCCGAAATTTAGTAAACCATACCAAATGGATATTTTTATTTTTAACATGAGTTAGGATGCAAGCTGTGTCTTCAGCTTCATTACACAAATATTATTCACTTGTATTTTATGGAAGAGTTTGACTTTATTTAATTAATTGTTATTAATTTGGTCTTGCTAGACACCTGAATTTTGAACATATTTTCTTATAGCAATGTTATATTAAAATAGCTACTTCAAATTTTTCTGTTTGGTCTTGGTATGATTATTATGAAGTGTACATATTATACTACTGGTAATGTGAAATACATTTTCTGTTGTTGTATCCAAGGTTATAGGTACTAAAATTTTATGTGATTTTTTTTATCTTGTTTTGACAGACTGTGCAAGGTCACCAAAAGATAAACGGAGTCGGGAGAGCAGGGATTCAGAACACAGGACAAATCATGACAGGAGTAGCACGGAAGTAAGCATCTTACTTGTGTTGTTGTTTCTTGGAGGTTGTATAAATGTGTTAACTATGATACCCTTATCACAGCAATTCGTGGCTTGTTGCATGTTCTTTGAATACCAGGTAGGAACTTAAATATTGCAGTTTTGTTTATGATTGATAACTTGGTTTAAAAAAAAAGATAGAGGGATGTACATAATCTTGCAGCCTGCATCACACTTAACTCAGACCATTTTGTATGTAGGCAGGCACCTTAGCCTTTCAACTGTTCCAGTGTACTGCAAATCAGTGCCCCCACTTTTTAGTTCATTGTATTGCAGTTAATGTTAGGTTTTAAAGAAGATGCTGGAAATGGTTTCATTAGGCTTACAGGTATGCATCACGTCTAAAGAACATGTTATTTGTTGGTTGTCAGTGTTCTTCTGGTGAAATTTAAAACACTGTTCTAAAAGTTCCCCCACCCCTAGATCTTTCCAGTGTGAGGATTAGTACTGTACCCATTGCATGTACCCAGCAGGTAGAAATTTCAGGGTTCAGCCTGGCAAACAATTTGGCACAGTCACCTGCTTAGTATTTTGTCACCAATAGCATTCTGTAAAAATGCATAGAATATAATTAAAAATGTTGCACTTAAAGCACAAATGGTGTCAGAATGTGGGTAACATCATTGTTAATTTATGATCTCAGAAAAAATGGGCTTATGATTTTTTACTCATGAGAGAGGCATATGAAAAGAGAACATACATATTGAAAATCCTTGTACCAAAGTTAGTCTAAAATAAAACAGAATTATATATTCCACCATGGATGTACAAATTTTCCAAAAATCTTCAAGCCATTTCAAGATTCTGGGCATCAGAAGGTTGACAAGTTTAAGTTTCATACAGAGGATCCAAAAATACTAGTTGTCACTTTATAGAATTTAGTTTCCACACTGACCTGATGCCAGCGGTTTTTGCACTCCTGTGTTATGCTATGATATGAAGTGTAATGACATTGAAAATTTAGCATGTTATAAATAAGAAATACATTCAAAAATGCATAGAATTGTTTGCACTCTGAGTTGTTGCACTTGCTTGTTGGAAAAGGCCTGAGATCTTGTCATAATTGAACAGGTGCTAAAATAATGGTGTCAGTGTGTGCTTAGGTCTCAGAAAGAGATTGGACCTAATAATTGCACTTGTAATGTTCTTACACACACCAGCAATAACTTCATGTAATGGCACTCCTTGGATTAACCCTTCGGCACTGGAATTAAATGTCTGGTGGGAGCTGCATAAGACTGGAATTTAAACAAGGAAGGCCATTAAATGCTGTCTCCTTAACCAGGCATTTGGTGTTTTTTGAGCATCACAGTGTGTGATGGATATACCTGATGCCAGGTGCCGAAGAGTTAACATGGGAAACCTGTTGTTCTGAGAGTTCACATATTACGTGAGTTGAAATCAATTTTCACCACTAAACTGAATGAGTGTGGTATCTTTTTCTACACCATTCACACCAAGGAGGTATGAATTTACAAAATTCAGCGTTGGATCACAAAATCTGTCATGGAGTTTGTGAACCACAGTTTTTATTAATTGTGGGTGCATTATGCACTTCTCTTCTGCATGCTATCGTACTGTCTAAAATGGAACCTCTTCTTGCTCAGGAACTTTCCAGATACTTGTAAATTGATGTTCAAATTTACACTTCCTGTAGTGATAATATTCTGCATACATAGCACACAGTATGAGCATAGCATTTGGCAGGTGACATGTGATTCTCCTTGAACTAGCAGGGAATGTAGTTCGTGTGTTGCTACATGAGTATAATGTAACAGAGCTGACAGTGAGTGACCAGGCAGGGTTGACTTATATAATAGGTGACCCAAAAAAATTTTTTTCTACCCTTTTGCTCTTGTACACCATATGAAGCACTGTCACTGTGTCCATTACATGTTGTCATTACTCTTACCACACTGAAAAACACATGGTATATTTTCCTATACACAAAGGAAACAGAATCAGTTAACCTTTAACACTGAATGACTTCTAAAGATGTCGCGCAGTGAGCCCTTTAAATAGCTAAATGACTTCTAAAGATGTCGCAGTGTGTCAAAATTAGGAGGAATTTTGTTCACTCCTGTTCTGTTAACTGCTGCTTGCTATGCTTCAGGACCCTTGAAGGTCAGGCTTTCATTCAGGAACCAGAATGTGCCCTTCCACCTCCTAAACCCCTCCACAAACACCGATATATATGCAGACACTTAGTAACTGTGCATTTTTCCCAGATGACTAATACGGTTCTGACACTGCATGCTTTGACTATCACTTGTTCTGGAGTTCACTGTGGGTTGAAATATCAGCACTGGCCTGTGAAGCGAACTCTAGTTGTTGACCGGAAAGGTTGTCAGTGGTGTACTGTACCCATATAATTCAGATAAAACTAATACTCAAAAATTGGAGATATCCACAAACTCGATGTTTACAGCTACAGGAGGGCCCACAGACATGCCTCTTGTAGTGCTAGGGTAATCTGTAGGGGTTGTGGGGTAGTAACATGTGACATACTGCCATCAATCTAGTGACAACATCTTGGGCACCCTCAAATAGCTGGAATTTTTATACAGCAGTCACATTGTAGCTTTAGATCTGTTTTGCTGTCACTGTAGAAGTCATTCATACTCACTGGTATTACGTTTCTGAAACTGTGCTCAGTCATATATAGTAGTCTAAACAAGGCAGACGATTGTGGGTATCGAGTTATGGCAGGAAAAAATGAGTAAAAATTGAGGAGGAAGCCATCAGTGAAATTCTGGTTGCTGACACCAACTCGGAATCAGTGCGAAAGCTGGCGATGTTAGAAGATTATTTTGAGGAAGAAGAAGAAGAGGAATAACAACAGCAGGAAGCCTCAGCAGAAGTAGCCATAACAAACACTGGCCAGCGAAATCAACCCACTGCTCTTCCGTCTATGTTTTCTCGCGGCCAAAGAAAAGGCATAGTGTGCAAGTGCGACATGTGATGTGGGCCTGTGTGTGGTGCCTTGTTTTGCGGAATATCACACAAAAGTAAATTTGTAATATATCACTGTGTGTCGTGATAAAACAGTGATCCAAGGTGCCACAGACTGTATGCAGCAGCCAGAATTATGTGAGTAACGAACTATTTACACCACATATTATATAATACATGCAATTCACAGGCCTAAATTTATTATAAAAATAGGTGAACATTTTTTCCCAGACTAACCAATTCATAAGCACAGCTCAAAATTTTATTTTATTAAATTATAAGGAAAAGTCTATGAGATATGCTCCCCCTTCCCTAAGAGTAAACATTAAAATTTAAAATCCCCAGTAAACAATTCTGGCAGGGAGTGTTGTTCACAGGGACTTAATTGTGGCGTCAAAGGGTTAAGGAGAAGAAATATCCTACAAACAAATTTTTCATTTTGTTTCACTTGGTGCTCACTTCTTTTCAATATAAAAGCTTCATTGGACTTAGGTATTCATCTGATTGTTTATTCGTGATGTGTGCTGTAATATACACTCAACCCTTGTTTTACACTCGTTTATTGTACACCTTTTTTGCTTTAATGTCTTCTGTCAGTTTACATCACTTATTAATCAGCAGTCTCACATTTTCAGTTTAACACCCTTTAGCTGGCTGCATCGTATTTTGCTAACCTCTTATTTGTGATGGGAAAATCATTTTTAATTTATGCCAACTTTTCCAGGAATGCAGCTATGGCAAAAAAGGGCTGAGTGTAGTATTTTAGTGTGTCATAGTAACACTGCATAAACTTTAAAAAATCCTAATGATAGGTGTTCTGTACAGAAATTGTGCCACATTCAGGTGATTCAGTAGTATATTACCTAGCAAAACATACAGCATGTTTTAAATTTTTTGAATTATGAATACTTAATGAGTGTTTGGGGAAATTAATTGTGCTGAAGTTGAGTTCTTGAAGTCTTGTAGCTTTTTAAGATCTTGAATCTTATTGAATTATTCATAATTTGGTCAAAATTATGTGTGTATGGCTCTTTCCAACACTTTTTCTGTGGATTCATTTAGTGTAGAGAAATCAGCACGTACTTATAAGTTGATGGCACACTTCACACCATTGTACAGTAAATTCCAGTCATGCAAGTATATCATATTTTCATTTAAATTTTTGGCCTTGTTTTTAATCAGTAGGCACTAGATTGGGGGGAGGGGAGATACCAGGAGATGTTTTGTTTTTTAGACGTGTTTGCAAAATTGCAAAAAAACTACTGTTAGCTTTGTCATGTCTGTCCATCCAGCTGTCTGTCTGCATGGAACAGCTCAACTCCCACTGGATGGATTTTCATGAAATTTGATATTTGAGTATTTTTTTAATATGTCAGGAAAATTCAAATTTCATTAAAATCTGGCAAGAATAACAGGTAATTTACATGCAGACCAATATGCAATTTTGATGATATCCAGCTCAGTTCTTGGAATTGGAAATGTTTCAGACAAAAGTTTTAAAGAAAATCAAAATACACATTTTATGTTCAGTAACTTTTCTTCTGAATATCATGCCATCTATGAGGTAATGTGGAAAATATGGTAGAGCCAGACAGGCCACAGGTGACTATATAAAACCATGCATGCACATTGTTTACTGAGTACTGAAGGCTACAAAAACATACTCATGGAATATGTAAATACTTATTGCTTTTCCACTGCAACAGTAATTACACAAATGTGCCTCAGTATTATGTTACAGGTACATTGTCTTATTGCTGTATAAAGGGCATTGTGGAATAAAATGGGATGATATTGGGAATATGTTTGAAAAAGTTATGAAGAAAATCAAGTTATGTGCACTGCAAGGTGACACTCATTATTGCTTCAGCGCACAGCAACAGCAGCAGCATACTTAAGAAACAGGAGAGCAGGCTCTTGAATCTTGGAATATTCTGGGGCAACTTTCTGTTGGCATATTCTTGTGTTCAAATGTTATATCTGCATGCTTTGTCTTTTGTATCTGCAACTGCAGACATGCAAAATTGGACATGGTGTCTGTAATTTAACCTTTAAAGAACTGGGTTGGTGTTAAAATTTTAGCACATTGTGTGTGTGAAAAATGTGTTATTCAAACAGAAAAAAGATAAAATTATGAAATAAACGGCATTTTATGGAACATAAAATGGAGATTATGCAGTAAATGTCACTCTAAAAGTAAAATAAAGCAAATGTCATCCTAGAACAGGTCATGAAGGCCCACAGGGGACATGCCATGCCTCAGCCACTGACCCCTTGGAAACAGATGTTGAACCCATTGAACAGGAGGCTGGTTGGGCCCCAGGGCCTGTCTGGATGGGCGCTGAAAATCTCACCCCAACTGGGATTCAATCCCTGGACTGTCCAGCCCTTATGTAGTTGCTGTATCAACCATGCTGTCCTAGCCCATCAATTTCATTGTTGCCTAAATGTATAAATTTAATTTTTTGGAGTGTTTTTCCCATGTATTCACACATGTAGAATTAGGTCATTTAAAGGTTAATTAAGGGTGTTCTCATTAATATTCTAATTAAATCTTAAGGTAATAACAGTAGAATTAGTCTGAAGCTGTTTTTATGTGCATGTTAATGCATATGATCATCAT
>Ga0209755_10008368_pt1 | contig 11074 bp, 9 predicted proteins | sample TergutCo191P1_FD_187301 | JGI IMG/M metagenome (GOLD analysis project Ga0209755, IMG submission 187301) | Cornitermes sp. P1 segment gut microbial communities from Petit-Saut dam, French Guiana - Co191P1 (SPAdes) (version 2) | ecosystem: Host-associated > Arthropoda: Insects > Digestive system >... | reverse complement strand
CCCCTAGAGCCTGTGTGTTACATGGGATGGAGATGGAAGAAAGCTCACTACTACAGCTGTGAGGTGTGTGGCAAGGTTTTCCAGCAGCAGTGCTCACTGTCTGCACATAAAAGCCTTCATAAAGGCAGTACACGTTGCCCCATCTGTAACACAGTTCTTAGTCGCAAATCCAATCTCTGGAGACATTTAAAGATAATTCACAAATGTTAATTTGTTTGATCAAATTTTGTGAATGATTGGTACTTTTTATGTCCAAACTAATGTGTGTGTGTAGATGCCTAAACTGCCAGTTGAAACTAGATGTGAAACTTTGTTCATAATCTTATTTTGCAAATAAATATAATTGCTTTAGCTGTATGAGTTCTTATAATGTTTTCAGTATTCAGTTTCTCCTTTGCTAAATGCCTTCACATCAGTTGCCTGGAATGTTCTGTATATTTATGCATGGAGACACATAGTCCTGCAACATTCGCCACCTTACCTCGACTCTAGGGTTTTGAGTGCATATTTGTATAATAATATTTATTATTTTCTTTTGCTCTAGAACTGAAATGGGTGGGGGTTCCTGGGTCTTGGCGGGTACAGGGACGCAATTTCCCTGGTGCATCAGGTTCAAGCCATCAGTGCACCATTTGTGGCAAGACATTTCTTGTCCGTGACTCACTTTATAAGCATAAGAATATACATAAAGGGATGACACAGTGCCCTATTTGCCAAGCAGTACTAAGTCGAACTGGCAACATGAGACGGCACATGGTATCGAAACATGGTTGGTCGACATAATATTCAAAATTATGTTTGCTTCAGTCATTATCTGTCCGTTCTTAGAGTCTCTGTGACTTGTGAACCAAGAAGAGTAGCAAGGCTTAGCCAGAGGAAATGTTGCCAACATTCATCAGTGCAAGAAGTGTAGGAGGACTTTTTGGAATTGTATTTCTCTTTACCTTCACAGCAATGTGCAAAAAGGGAAAACACATTGCCCTCTTTGTCAAGTCATGTTTAGCCAAATACATAAAATGAAATGGCACTTTGCAACAAAACATTACGTTTGGCATAAATAATCCATATAGTGAGGCAACCCACATTGATGGAAAGTGTATTTTTTATGGTTTCTAAAATTCGTTTTTTTTTTTTCTGTTTGTAGAGTTTCTATTGGTGGGGTATCCTGGGGAATGGCAGGGAAGTATTCAGCATGAAAATGGACATCGGTGCAAGACTTGCGGGAAGACTTTTGCAAACATGGGGTCTCTTTACAAGCACAATAATGTACACAAAGGGAAGACACGCTGCCCGATCTGCCAGGTTCTCCTTAGCCGCATTGACCACATGAAGCGCCACATGGTAGCAAAACATGGTTTGCTGTAGAGAAAAATAGCAACAATTGATTTTGATCTCTTTTTTATTTGTAGAGTGTCTGTGGGTGGGGGATCCTGGGGACTGGCAGGGCATTGCTGGAGTGAACATTGTTCCACTCATGGACGGGCATCAGTGCAAGATCTGCGGGAAGAAGTTCCTAAACCAGGGTTCTCTGTATAAACACAAGGATGTACACAAGGGGAAGACAAGATGCCCAGTTTGTCAGGTGGTCTTCAGTCGAACTCTGAATATGAAAGCCCATATGAAAACAAAACATGGCTGGTCAGTTTTATAAAATACTGTAAAACTGTTATGTCCTTTTTTTTAAATTTATTTATCTGGTAGGTAGGTTGGGCATATGCAGGTTGTGGATGTACAGCAGTTGAGAACTTGGTACTTCTATGAACATACATAATTTGATACAGATACTCCTTCTGTGAAGCAGAAAAAAGCTTGTGTGGGCTTCCTTTTGTCAAGAAGTTGGACTTTTGAAACAGGAGTCATACGTGAGCAACACAATGTGAAAACTTGATGGTGTGCATATGTTTATGTATTTGATTCAAGCTTTGTTTGAGAGGAAATGTGCACTATCTCGTTTGTTTCTTGATATCAAGTTCAGTCCCTTTCTGTCTGTTTGTAGATCCCCAGCAGCTGTGGGTGGGGGGTCCTCAGAGGGGTCCCCTGGTCAGTGAACGTCTGCAGTGCAACATCTGTGGCAAGGTATTTCAGAACCGCAATTCTCTCTGTGAACATAAGAATGTTCACAGTGGAAAAACTCAGTGTCCTGTGTGCAGTGCTGTTCTGAGCAGAATACGCCATGTCAGGCGTCATATGATTTCTAAACATGGCTGGTTACTATAAAAGATTTTCTGTCTTGTGTGTAGCATGTTGTCAAGGATGGTGATTTTTCTTTCTTGGGTTGCTTCACATATGGCTCACTCTCAGGTCGGTCATTCTGAAGTATTAATTGTTAAAGTAGTAACTGAGTTCATCCCTTATTAACTGTCACATTCATTTAACGGCATTGAATGTCCTGTCTCCGTTGTAATATGACAGTAGAATTTGTTCTAAGTATCATCAAAGTAATGTTTACAGGGTTGATACTTTTATAAATGCCTGAAAGTGTACATGTGACAAGTATGGTTTGTGAATCGGTTTTGAGTGCCAGTTTCATTGGCCCTTCTTCTGAAGGTTTACTGGTACATTTTGTCATTGTATGTGTATAGTTCATGTTAATTTTGGTATGGCGATAATAGATGACCTGACAATACTTTGTCATAAAAAGGTGTAGAATAAGGGACAACACGTACATTATTTAGATGATATGCTTGCATTACCAGTTTTTCAAACGTTTTATGTTTGATATGGAATTGCTGTTTTAAGTAAGAATTGTGGCAAAGTTACAGTAAGAACTTTAGTTTGGTAGAGTGGCAATCATAAAAATTAATAATGTGCGTTGTTCATTGGAAAATACATAATGCATTTTACAAATGGTTTTGAAGTTGTCAATTTGGATACCAAACTGTGTGACATGGAGGAAGTCAGGGTCAGTCATAAATTTCCGGAACCTTAGTATTGGCCATGGCATAATCTGATAGCATTGTAGTTTAGTGATTGCAGCAGAAACTACAAGTATTCAAACCAATATTTAATAGTCAGTCTCACACACCTGTGTTTTTATTTAATAGCTGCAAGTTTCGATCCAAATATCAAACATCTTCAGACTAAAAAAAATATAGTCATTAAAGGGTAGAAAAAAATGCAATATAGAGACCGATATCATCTTTTATTTGGGATCCCAAGGTTTTACAGTGCTTTTATGTTGCTGTAATGTAGTAAAGTTACATGTGGTTGATTGTAGCGGTACAAGAATAGTGGTTTTATAATATTAATATTCTTTTTTGTTATTAGCGTGTGAAAACATGCGGTTGAAGGGGTTGATGTAATATTTATAGATATTAAAATATTAAAACAGTTAGTTGTTTGTTGCCGGCAGTAGACTGATATCTCATATATGAGACGCTGAGTTGGGAAAGTACATAGCAGAATGTATGTAAAGATAAGAGATATTATAGATATCAAGAATTTAAGTAAATTATTTGATAAGCAAATTTTGATTTTTAAAAGTATGAAATAAGTGCTTGTTTTTTACATACATATTTTCAATTGTTCTTGTCACTTGTGTTTTGTTAGTTTTCCATTGAGTGACAAGAACTAAAAATGCATATGTAAAAAAACATATGTTTATTTCATACTTTCAAAGATCAGAATTTGCTCATCAAATAATTTATTTACATTCACAATATCTGTAATATCTCTTATCTTTACAGAACATTCTGCCACATGCTTTCCAAACTCAGGGTGACACATATGAGAAATCAACCCGCCTACTTCCTGCAACCGACACCTAAGACTTGACCTGTTGTAGTATTTTAATGTGTGTAAATATTGCATTAACCCCTTCACAAGCTTGTTTTCACAAGCTAATAACAAAAAGGAATATTTATGTTATATAACCACGATTCCTGTTTAGCTGTCATCAACAACACAATTTTAATATTTTATTGCAAAACAAAAGTATCATAAAACTGTGGGATCCCACTTAAAACATGATGTTTTTATATTACATTTTTTACTTCCCTTTTTGTGATTGTGTATTTTTAACCTGATGTTGGTTAATATATAGACCGAAACATGTAGCTTGCAAATAAAAACGCATTTGTGTTAGGCTGACTTGAATACAGTGTTGAATGTTTTCCTGAAAACAGAATGGGATATATTCTATTAAGTTGGAAACTACAAGGTTTATTACATGAGTAAAATTTGTAAATTATTAATAACTATTAAACTTTGTATGGTATGCTCTCACACAGTAAGACTTTGCTAAAGAAACGGATCATTTGTTGTGTAAAGGAGGGTCTTAAATTGATATTGAGAAGGTGTCTGACTTTTTCAAATTAAAATTTGTGTTTCGTGGTTCCTTTGCAACAGCAAGAGATGAGAGAGCACGTAAGTGTGAGTGTGGTTCCATTTTTGTGTTTGTATTTCAGCTTAGAGCTGGTATGTTGAGCCGTAAATTGGCATAATTATTATTGCAGATGGACACAGTGTGGCTGTGTTGGCTGCATGATGATTGTTCCTGAACTACAGTGTATTTTTATTGTCCTTGACATAACTGCCTAGAAGCAGTCTGATACGAATAGTGGTGGTGTGCATAAGGCCACCATACTTTTGAAATACTTTGTTGCTCTGTCATTTGGTAGAATGAGTCATTTATCATTGTCATTTTATTGTGTTTGTGTGTGATAAATGAGTTCAACAATTTGGCATACCGCACTTTACTTTTCACATGATGTAGTGGAATGTCACATGGTATCCGCAATTTCCATTGCCCTGACTATGTGTGAATATTCTGTGAATTTAACATGCTCTAAAGATGACATCATGTCTCGCCTGAGAATTAGGCAAGGTGTGATGTCCATGGCTGTTTTCACAGTTTTACACATTGTAGTTGCCATAGTGGATGCATGGCATACACTTGGTAAGGAAACATGTTAAAATTTCTTCACTGCTACCTTAACACTTCCCAAAAGATGTTTCTGCCTGTTGAATACATTTACTGATACATCCAGAATTGTATCCAGTTTGGTGCCTGCCTGTACCAATCAGCCCATGTCAGAACAGTGAAATGGTGACCATACTTGCAACATATGAAACTGCATGTACTTTCACTGCCTTCGAACCTTGCCACTGGCTTGCAAGAACTGGTTTTGTCAGTTTGTGAGACATTCATGTCAGTGACAAAGTTAATTTTGCCCCGTTGCAGTGTAACATGTTACAACAAACATACATCATTCTGCCTGCTCCTGTTAATACCAACATTAGAAAATAGTGTATGTTCCCAGTAGTTCTTATGCTTGCAGCACTTTGCTATCAAAAAACGTAACATTTACTGCCAGAGTTCCTCTTATCAAATTATTGTACAGTTGAATAGATTAATTTTACTACAAGGTCCAGATCTACCCAGTATATTGCTTACTATCAATGTTACTAAAAGAAAATTGTCCACACAGCTATTATTAAACTCAAACATCACAACTACAGTTATGTTTGATTTTAATAAATAGTTCTTTTCAAGATATTCAGTTAGTAATATAGTGTACATACAACATAACAAGATGACATCCATTAAGTATTGTTGTCACATCATGTATGTCATGCAACCTTAACAGACAGCTGTTCTTGTAAACTGTAAGTAACACTAGGCTCATATGAAGTTCTTGTACGTCAGGGCCACAGATAAGTGATACAAACCTAATAGAGGACTTCCTTCTTAACATATTTTATGTTCATACTTGACTGTTAATAAGTAAATTGTAATGAAGGGGTCACAAGCAGTCAGCCATGCTGAGACAGTAGATTTCCATTTAATCTTTTATCTGCTACAGAAATTTCAAATGATGTAAAATGAGGTTACAGTTATTACAAGGGACAGCCACAGAAAACCTCAGAATCTTGGGAGATACTAGCATTCGTAATTGCTGTAAAAATGTTTCGAATAATTTAATGACTGTAGTTAATTAAGTACTTGCTATTTAATTTTCATGTTTTGTGCAGTATGATATTAGGCGTTACTTCAGTCACTCTTACACGGGTATTTGCCCTTGTATTGCACACAGAACATGGTAATGTTTCATATGTATTGGTTCTTGTTGCTAATTCTTCCCATGTCTTTCATATGAAGTGGCTGTCAATGTTATTACCAGTGTGTTGACTTTGCTATGATTAGTCATGCATTTCCATTGTATTTTTTCTGAAACTTACTGGAGCAGATTCTGGAGAAGTTTTTAAGTGGTGTAGTTAATAATTTATTTGTTAATTGCTGTACTGTGCTGAATGAAGATTACCAGCTTTAGTTGACAATGTATGCATCGAAGTTTTATCTGGATTTGTTCTTACAGTGGCATAGCTATGTTTCTTGACACCTGGAGTGTGTAAGCAACCCATAACAGAACTTATGACCTTAAAAAAAATCACAACTAGTTATTGGATTTGCTTTTACTTGGCTCAGTAGTTTGAAATTTATTGACTTCAAAATGTTATTGTCTTTTTTCATTTGAAACATTTATTTTGCTGCCACCCAGGGTGGATATACCTCTTGTCCCCTCCCCAGCTATGCTCCTGGGTCCTTATGCTTAAGTGTTCAAACAAAACAAAACATTAGTTGTGTTGATTTTGTAAATGTTGTTGTAAGTGTTCAAATAGGATTATTCTGATTTGTCACAAGCTCTTGTAATTGGAAAATTTGTAATTGTTCCAACAATAAAATTATTTTTTGACATTTACGATTGGTTTGAAAGCTTAATTACACCAAACCTGCATTTATTTATTTCCTCACGTAGGCAGATGGACAATTTGCCATAATTTTGGCTATTACCATGTTTTTTATTATTTTCATGTTAATTTTAACACTGTACAACAAATTTAAACTTTTTTCCTGCCCTCTGAATAAAACATTATGACTTTGGCTATTCTTGAGGAGCTGAATCAGGAACTGTAAATAAAAATGTTCTATCATGTATCATTTCCACGAAGCACAGCTTGTAATATACACAAAACTTTCACAGGCTCAATACAAATTACTTCATGTGGACAACTTTAAAATGTCTTTCTTGATCTTTTTCTTTCATAGCCAACTTGTGGGTTTTCTGCTACTATTGACAAACAGTATTCTGCAAGGATACCACAGGTCCGTCTTCCCATGAACCGTTTTTCTATGATGGAAATGTTGCGGTGAAATCTTTCACTTTGTTCATCACTAAGTTCTTCCAAGTTTTGAGGGAGAAAGTCCAGATGAGAATCGAGGAAATGTAACTTTAGTGGCATTTTGCACTTCATAACTTGGAAACACTTTAACATTTCACTAACAATTTCAGTATAGTTCTCAGTTTTGTGATTCCCAAGAAAGTTAGTGCACACTGACCTGAAGCATTCCATGCTGCCTTTTCATTTTCGCTCAAAGTGCTGTGAAAGTCCATATCCTGTATAACCTCTTGTATCTGTGGACCACTAACAATTCCCTCTTTCACTATAGCCTCACTCAGCATGGGGAACTTGTTTTTCAAATATGTGAAAGCTTGTCCCTCTCTGTCCAGAGATTTAACAAAGATCTTTGTTAACACTACTGTTCATATGGGGGGGGGGGATAGAGGATCCGTTAATGGTTTACAAGAAATGTTCATTTTACCTGGAGTGAAAGTGCATTGCTGATGCCAGTCTTTACATACATAGTGATGTTTCTTGTTGTGACTGTCCCATTTGCGTAACAAAGTGCAGTATTTAGTGTATGTAATCTTGCTGCATATCAAGTAAGGATACCTTCAGATTTCCACATATCTTCCACTTGTACTTGTCACAGTCAATGCAGTTGGGCAAAGTATGCATACTTCCATGAGCCTCTTTCTTGTGAACAGAGTATACCAGTGGAACAGAAGGATAAATATTTCCATTGCAAAAAACACTGCCCTTAAATTGGCTTTTGATGAGTCAATAAAAAGCTCTCACTCTTCTGGATTATGAACTTGACCCACTGTTCCAAATAAACCATCTGCATCATTAAAATACACAAATTTTTTGAGGACAAGAAAAACTTTTCAAAATCACGCTCTCATCTCCTACGTGAAGTGACTTTAACTCCTTTCTCTAGCAGATTTGAATCTTGCAGTTGTGGAACCAACAACTGTTACTGTGTTTGTGAAAGGTTTAAGTCTCTAACAAGATCATTAAGCTCTTGTTGTATTATGAGATGAGGTGATGACATTAGTGGAAAAAGTTCTGGATTATCATGTATTATACTGGTTGTAGCTCCATGCCTGTTGTCTGAGAAGCTCTCCTCGCCTTTATCATCAATGATCCAATCACTTGGGGGCTTTGGAATGGGGAAACCATCACGAGGGACTGTCCATACTGCCAGGGGCAAATACAGGTACTGAATTCCATGCTTGGATTTTGCAGAGAATCCTTTCACATTGGTCAAACAGTAATCACATTCTCTGATGTGATATGGTTGCTCATGCCATACAGTCTGTATTGCAAAGGGCATTGATGGTCATGGACCCTGTAGCCACTTTCTTATCCTACTTGCACGTGTACCATAATGGATATGAGGGGCCCAAGGCTTGTCATGGTCCCCAACATTGCAGCCAAAGTGTAATTCATAGGCCTTTTTAACTACAGCCATAAGACTGTGTCTTTGAGCTTTCGCTGTAAATTCTCTATGTACATAACAAAACATATCAGGGTTGTTCACACATTTTCGAGACATTGTGAAGATCAGTTGCAACAAATATTAGGACTTAAACTCACACAAACAATGAACAAAGAACACTGACCACCGCCATTACATGGCATCAACAGATTCAGAAAACATTTAGGAAATATAATCATTGAAAGGTGGTAGCACAAGATAGTGTGGGTAGATGGTGTTATCAGGTGGGAAAGCTGGATGGCAGCACCGTATGGATGAGAGTTAGGTGCTGTTAAGAGGTGCAAATTAATGATAAGCTTTGAAGTGCGCAAACTTTAAACGATGATATATCATGCATTATATTTGAAAATTTAACAAACAAGGTGGTTCATTTCCTAAGTGAATGGTACATGATAGAGAAAACTAAAAGAATATATGGAAATGCTATTTAAAAATAAAGCAAAATCACCAGTTTTCATTGGGATGGCAAAATCAGTGTTGTGCAGTGTAATTTTAGTTGACTTTGTATTCCAGTCTTTACTCTCAGAGGATTGTGTATGGTGAAAGTTTGTAGTATCTTATTGACCTTTTGGGGGCAACATACTGGTCTCATCATCAGAAGTCATGAAGTTGAAGTTGACTCTTCTTGGACGTGTTGACCCTTGGAGGTGGTACCAGTATATGTTCCACAAACAGCGTAACAAATTGTCAAGCAACATTGTTTAACCTTCTGAAAAAGTGAACTACTCCACAGTGGAAACCTCAGTCCTTGGTGTATTCCAGGCTGTGTGAAAACAAGTGTGTAACTCCCTACATATTTGCAATTAACAATAACTGTTATATTAAATATTCATAATCTTTGGGATGTGATGCCATATAGTGCAGATGATACGTAAATGTTTGTGTACCATGATGATAGAGGCAGCAAGTTTATATGAAACACCCAGTACACAGACTAAAGGGCATCGCCTACCGGATAGCAGTTATCTTCGGAGGTGCTACCATGAGAACCTTCAATATCACATGCATAAATATCATCATTTTTATCTTTTCCTTGGATAGTACAGCTCATTGTGCTGCTAGTTGTCAGTTGTTGGGTTGTATAGATCTCAAGTACAGATTTGTGCTGTTGGATCATTAGCAAACAACATGTATGTGTGTCTATTTCAGGGTGTGATACTGGTATTCAAGTGGTTATGTGACTATGCATCTTATATGGTACAGCCATTATGATCACATGGGGAATGAGCATTAGAGCTAATGGTACGGTCACATACCGTACTGTCATTATGTATGTGAATAATTTTGAAAATAGGGCAGTCCTTTCTTTCCTTATTCTGCACTGGTTGGTTTGATTCATATACCGTGATCAAGAAAACTTTATAAGTGGCAAGCATTTCATCAGGTCTGAAATATCCTTAGTCCTTACATATAAGTATTACTTCACTTATGCAGAAAAGACTCAAGGAGATAAAGAGCTCATGGTTAATTATATTCCAAATAATACAACTTCAAGAATAGTTTTTATTCTGATTTTACACTATGACATGTTTTGACTTATCTTCTGGCCACAAGATAGGTCAAAACATGTCATAGTGTAAAATCAGAATAGAAATTATTCTTGAAGTTGTGTTATTCAGAACATATAATTAAGTTCACTTAATAAAAACAATGGGACAAAGACACCTAAGGTAAGGAACTGTTTAGTCTGGATCTTTGCAGCAGCATGATGACACACTTTGAAATAACGTGATCAGTGCGTGGTAATCTCTAGAAACAGAGTTCTCTGCTTGTATATCCATGTTTGGCTGTGGATTTCTGGAGGGCATTGAGCTGTTAGCTGTAATCTTACTAGCACACATAAGGGCATATTAATAAATTTATATAATTTCATGTTCAAATTACTTGTGTTAAGCAGACCAGAAGTTGCAGGTAAAGTAAAACCCCGGTATGTACAAAAAGTTGCGAGTAATGGTTATGCAATTCAGAATTTATTGACAAGCTAGTAAGAATTGATGGTGGTGATACTAGGGCGTTTTAAAAATTCTGTCACCATAGCTTTGCGGCTAGAATGCTGACATCGTAAACAGTGCGGCTGCTGCGTTTTCTGTCTCTGCAAAACAAAATAGGATTATTAACCTGTTTTTTTGTCACTGGAAGTGAAGAATGTGAAGGTCCACATGCTTTGTTTGTATTGGCCCATCATGCAATAATGTCATGCCATCGAATGCAAAAGTATTGCACAAAATGCAGTGCTATAATGCAAAATGTACTTCTGCCTCATTTTAAAATGATATGCGCAAATATATTGGTGATGGAATGTGCAGTGTTCTGGTAGACATTTCCACTGACATCACTGCATATCTGCTAATAGTAGCCACTACAGTGTAGTGAAACAATTGACAGCATTGTTCCAACTTTCCTTAAACTTGTTGAATTAGAACAATGGACTGCTGAAGGTACTGTGATGGT
>Ga0209755_10008367_pt1 | contig 11074 bp, 10 predicted proteins | sample TergutCo191P1_FD_187301 | JGI IMG/M metagenome (GOLD analysis project Ga0209755, IMG submission 187301) | Cornitermes sp. P1 segment gut microbial communities from Petit-Saut dam, French Guiana - Co191P1 (SPAdes) (version 2) | ecosystem: Host-associated > Arthropoda: Insects > Digestive system... | reverse complement strand
AGTTTTCGACCTCCCAGTGCCCTAAAATAAAGGCTTGCAACTCTTTTGCCGAAACCTTATCAGGATCAAGACTGCTGATGTAATAGCGTGTTTCCACAGACGGAGTCTTCCCCTTTGGGTGAATCTCCTTTCCGGTTCATAATTCCCGCTGCACCAATTTTCGTGCTGTTGAGTTCAGCGGCAGTTCCTGCAATTCCGCCGCTGTTGCCCAGCGCGTTTCGCAAAGAGATTTTGTGCCCGATGTTCCCGCATCCGTCCCCTCACAGAAAAAAAGAGTGATTCTATACTTCGTTACCGAATGTTTGAGTGAACAAATCAAACGTCCCGGTATCAGTTTGCGCCCCGTGAGTTTCGCAAGCTGGTCGTGTAACGTCGTATTTGTTGACCATCCGGGGATTGCGCTGCGCTCCGTTTCCGGCTCTTTTTTGCCTCCGGCTGCTGTTTGCTGTCTGCTGTTTGCGACTTCCGCACGTGGAAAGTCCCAAAGTCCCGCCCAACGTTGCCCTTCGGGATAACGGATCAACAATGTTTTACCTTTCTTTCGGACGAGCAGTGCCGCCTCGGTACGGTATTCCGTTATCTCCTTCGTTTTCGGACTCGGAATTTCCGCCTGCAATCCCTGTTTTGCCGACTCGCAAAAGGCTATAACCGGACACTCGGTACACTTCGGCGATTTCGGAATACAAACGAGGCTTCCCAAATCCATCAACGCCTGATTGAGTTTACCGGAACCGGTGCGAGGCAAAATCGCTTCGGCAAATTCCCAGAGGCAGGCATTGGTCTCACCACGCATCAGATCGCCGCGCATCGCCAAAAGCCGGGCGTGAAGCCGCATCGTATTGGTTTCGAGAATAGGCAGCCGTTGATCGAACGCTATCGACAACACCGCCCCGGCAGTATAACGTCCAATTCCAGGCAAATTACGAACATCGTCATAATTTCGGGGAAACGTGCCATTGAATCGGACAACAATTTCCTTTGCCGCCTTGTGCAAAAGAGCACATCGCCGATAATATCCCAATCCTTCCCAGTGCCGATTGACCACATCCAAGTCCGCCTCAGCAAGGGCGTGAATTGTCGGAAACGCTTTGACGAACCGGTCAAAATAGCCTTGCACCGTGTACGTGGTAGTTTGCTGCAACATGATTTCGCTGACCCAAACATAATAGGGATCACCGACATCACGCCACGGCAACGACCGGGCATTTTTGGCATACCAGCGGAGCAGATTGCGGCGGAATGAGGGAATGGGAAACATTGACAGGTAATTAGGTTGGTGTTTTTCGTGTGCCGTGGCTACTCAGGTTGTTTTGTTTAAGAAAATCAAGTAAAAATGAGGTTGTCCAACGGAACGCAACCATTTCCACCTACTCCCGAAAATTTTGTGCAGATACTTTTTGTGCAGATACCATTTGCCCATGAGGAATGCTCGCAACAATGTCCTTATCCGAAAAACTTCCCTGCTTCCTTGAACACCTCCGGCAACTTCGCCGGATCATTACCGCCGGATTGTGCCATGTCAGGACGACCGCCCCCGCGCGTGCCGCCGATGATCGGGGCTATTGACTCGATCCACTGCACCGCACTCAAACGCTTTGCCGTTAAATCACGGCTCAAACCGGTCAGAAGCGTTACCTTACCCGACTCCACAAAAGCAAGCACCACTCCCGCCGACTCCACCTTTTGCTTAATCTTGTCGATCAACTGTCGGGCAGCGTTCAAGTCTGGGTGGGGAAGAATGCCGGTAATCAAAGTAACGGTGCCAATGTTTTCTCTGCCGATGACCGTTTCTGCTTTGGAAATCAGTTCTTCTGCCGACACGCCCCCCGCACTCTGTGCCGACTTCAACTGCTTCTGCAACTGCTTGATCTGTTCCGTCAGCGATTCCACTCTCTCTGGAATTTTTTCCACCGGTATTTTGAGCGTCGTGGCGATAGATTGCAAGAGTGCAGAATCGTGCGATACTTTTTCGATGGCTTTTTCGCCGGTCAATGCAGTGATCCGACGGATGCCTGCTGAGATGCTTTCTTCCGAAACAATTCTGAACAGACTGATTTGCGACGTGTTCTTCACGTGTGTGCCGCCGCAGAGTTCTGTGCTCTCGCCTAGAGTCCGAACCACACGCACTTCTTCCGGGTACTTTTCGCCGAAGAGCATCATTGCTCCCATCTTTCGTGCTTCTTCAATCGGCATTTCGTCGCATTCCACTTTCCCGGACGCGAGGATCAGCCGGTTGACCAGTCGTTCGATTTTGTTTAGCACTTGTTTATCCACCGCTTGATGATGGGTGAAGTCAAAACGCAGAATGTCGGTATCCACTTTTGAGCCTTGTTGTTCTGCATGAGTACCGAGGCTATGCCGTAATGCAAAATGCAGGAGGTGGGTTGCTGTGTGGGCGCGTGCGATAGCGGATCGGTTTTCACGATCAAGTTGCAGATAGACCTCATCACCTACTTTCAAGATGGTCTTCGGTGAATCCTCATTCTCTTCTGGAATGTATTGATGTCCGATGTGGACGATGAGTTCGCCATCCATTTGCGTATCTTCTACGACAAACGCTTTTTCAATATAATCGCTTTTCGAGCCGCAAATCATGCCTTTGTCGCCGACTTGTCCCCCCTTTTCGCCATAGAAAGAAGTACGATCCAAAACGATCTGTACCATTTGCCCTTCCGGCACGGAATCGACAAGTTTACCATCGGCGAGAATGGCAACAATGTGCGCATCATCGTTAACCCAATCTTCCTCGTCTTCGTGGTGATGTTCATATCCAATGAACTCCGTCTTGTGCGTTTTCTTGATCTCCGCGAGCGGGTCGTCTTTGAACAAAAGATTCTTTTCGGCACTCCCGGAAATTTCGCCGTGATGCTCCATTTCCCTCTTATATCCCGACCAATCGAAACTGAAGCCGCGCTCCGCCGCTATCGTCTCAAAGAGTTCCGGCGGGAATCCGAATGTCTGATACATGTCAAAAATGTCCGCACCGGAAACTTGACTGCGTTTCTTCCCCTTCATTTCGCCGAAAACCTTTTCAATTTTTTCGAGACCGGAATCGACCGTGCCGATAAAATGCTCCTCTTCGGTTTCAATCACTTTGGCAACACGCGTCGTCGTTTCGGAAAGATCAGGATAAGGAACCTGCATTAACTCCGCCACCTTCGGCACGAGCAGATGCAAAAACGGTTCCTTATGCCCCATTTGATAGCCGTCTAATACTGCCCGACGGAGCAAGCGGCGAATGACATACTTTTCCTCTTTGTTTCCGGGATAAACATTTTCATGAACCGCAAAGGCACACGCCCGGATATGGTCGGCAACACGACGCAACCGGCGACCATCGTCCGACTTGGGATCGTACTTTGTGTGCAAAACTTCGGCGGCGGCTTCGACCAACGGACGCAGAATATCAATGTGGTAGTTGGTATCAACCCCCTGCAACACAGCGGCACAGCGTTCGAGTCCCATGCCGGTGTCGATGTTTTGACTCGGCAATGGTTGTAGGTTATTGGGCGGATTGCCTACTCGGTTAAATTGCGTGAACACGAGATTCCAGATTTCGACAGCCCCACTCGGCGTGTCGTGATAAATTTCGCTGCAAGGACCGCATACGCCATCGGGACCCTGACTTGGTGCAGAGGCGGGCCAAAAGTTTTCATCTTCGTCGAGATACTGCAACCTTTTCTTTGGTATTTTGATCTCTTCGAGCCAAATCTTCGCCGCTTCGTGATCGTCTTTGTAAACGGTCGCGGAAAGTTTTTTGGGATCGATACCGAGCCACTTTTTGTCGGTGAGGAATTCCCACGCCCAATGGATCGCTTCGCGCTTGAAATAATCGCCGAAACTGAAATTGCCGAGCATCTCGAAGAATGTATGGTGAAATGCCGTGCGTCCGACGTTGTCAATGTCGCCGGTGCGCAGACACTTTTGGCACGTTGTTGCACGGGTGAATTCGAGTTTGACCCGTCCGAGGAAGTGATCCTTGAATTGGTTCATTCCGGCGGGAGTGAAAAGTACCGAGGGATCCCATCGCGGCACCAGCACATCGCTGGGCTTGCGGACGCAACCCTTCGTTTCAAAAAACGCTAAGTATTTTTCGCGGAGTTCGTTTGTTTGCATAAAAGTTGTAATTGAAGTTATTTATTCCCTTTCGCTTGATTATGTGGCTTGCAAAGCATCTGACAATTTTTGATGTCCGTCGCGCCGCCTTTGCTCCATGCCGTTACGTGGTCGGCATCCATGTCCTTGATGTTCCAAATCTTGTTTTTGCCTGCATCATGTCCTGCGGCGCAATACGGGCAATTCGATATTCCTTTGCTTTTCGCATCGTCAGTCTGTTGTTTATAGATCGTTTTCTTTGTTGCTTCGTCAAAAACTCGTATTTCCAAAAGCCGGGTGTTGGTTTCGCCTCCGAGAACATATTCAAAAATGCCGCTTCGCTTTTTCACATAATTGTCATCATACAGTCGTTCTACTGTTTCCTCCACTTTGGAAGGATTGTATGATTGTTTATGGTATGTTTCGTACAACCGTCCCCAATTCAGACCACTCATTTCCGGCGGTCTGCTGCGAAAAACACCGGAAACCCAATCAATCACCGTATTGAAATAGGTTTTCAACTCATTGATATTTTCATCTTTACGATGTGCCGCCATATATCCATCAATTTCCTGCCCTTTGGATGCGGCAACCCAAGATAGTGCCGTTGCCAAATAATCCTGCCTATTAACTGTCCCCTTGATGTAAAAACTCCAATCTTGAATGTTGCGATTATTGGAATTGCTGAATTCCGTCTTCGCCAACGTTACAAATTGTCCAGAATAGATTGCATTGAGCAATTCTTGTTCATTCAACGGTACACCGGCGATATTGATCGTCTTGAACCATTCCTTAATCTCGGTTTCCGTACCGTTGCAATGATAAACCAAAAGTTCACTCTCCATTATTTTTGCTTGCTTGTCGGGAGTCAAAGAATGGAAAAACTGCCAGCGTTTGTTTTCGTCAAGGATGGCGAATTTGTCTGTAACGAAACGACCGACCGAAGTGATTCGTTGTTGTCCGTCCAATACTTCAAATTTTTCCTCGGTAACGTCGTTAAAATAAATCAATCCCAGTGGATACCCTTTGAGCAAAGAATCAATGACCGCAACATCTCTCTTGCCATCGGCATAGATATAATTTCGCTGATATTCCGGCTGGATCGTCAGTTTACCGGCGAGTCCAAACAATCCCTTGCCTTCGAGTTCATTATAGATAAAACCGTCCACCATCTCGCGGACAGTGTAAGTTTTTAGCCTTGTTTGCATTGTTTTGTTTCCTTGTTATCGCCATGAATACTGTTCCGCTTGCGAATGAATAACCTTTTATACACACGATTGCCGTCTACAGTTGCTTGTGCAGTACCGCCTAACCACAATCCATTTGAAAAACCCTTGCCTTCGCTTTCTGTCGCACCCAATATCTCGAACTGCTCTGGGCAGTATTTATCGAGGAACGAAATCGGCACCCCCATTACGCCGTTATAGTCGGTAGGAATTGCATCGGTGAAAGGAACTTCAATCGCATCGTAATTGTCGTATCTGTCGAATGCTGTTTTTCCTCTGATTTCCTTGTGTTTGCTACAACTCAAGATTTTTGCCGCCGTCATTTCTGTCAAAGGCCGATGCCGTCGCCCGTGGTCAAGGTTGGTGAACCAACAGCAATTTCTAAATTTCACTAAACCTGTTTCAGGATTATAGACACCCTCACCATAATTATCCGCAAAAGGTGTGGAAAAAAAGGCGTTACCCGCACTAAAACCGTTGCCGAGCCATATTTTATTTTCTTTAATCAGCGGAAAGACTTCTTTATAGGTAATCGCATTCATATTTGCTATGACGAGAAACTGTTTATCCGCTTCCACAACCCACGCCAAAAATTCTCGAAAAAGTGAAAAGGGCGGATTGGTGATGATGAAGTCGGCTTCATCACGCAGTTTTTTTATCTCTTCGCTTCTAAAATCACCGTCCCCTTTGAGCCGGGTTAAATGATTTTTGTTGCTGGCAAGAAGCAATTCAATGTCGGCTAAATTCACCACTCCATCGTCATTCAAGTCGGGAGTTTCGGTGATTACAATTTTGTGCGGTTTTTTTGTCGTTTTATTTTCTTCGCTTTCATCGGGAAAGAGAGACAGTTCCGTGTTGGCAATGGGAGAACCCGCATAGCAGGTGGCAATCAGTTTTTTGAGTTTGAAACGGTTAAAATTCAAAGCAAAATACTTAAAAAAGTTGCTTTCATACGGATCGTCGCAGGGGCACAAAATCGTCTTGCCCCGGAAAACATCGGAATCGAATTCCAAGTACGCCTGGACTTCCCTGTCGATGTCCGCCCACTGCGTATAGAATTCGTCATTTTTGGCGTTTTTCGCCTGTGCTAATTTTTTGTTTGCCATGTTTTCCTAACTCTAGCAAAAATTGGACACTTCCTGTGAACAACCGTGAATAATTATACCATACCATAGCGTTGGGGATAGCCGATTGCGGAGTTCGTTTGTTTGCATGGGGGTATTTTAGCGGGGGATGCAAAAATAGCAAGGTTCTCGTCCCGACGGGATGCAATAAGGACACAAGAGTCATGCCCCGTTGGGGCAAGTCGCACAGCAGTACGTGCCCCGGAATGTCAACTTCCCGGTTCGGCGTAGATGTCATTGACCACGGAGCGTTTGAGTCGTTTGAAGTAGCCAATTTCATTAAGCAACAAGAGGAGGTGGCGCTCAAAGTATTCCCTTTGTACTCGGTATGTTTTGCTGGCGCGGATCAATTTCAATTGCTTCCCGAATCGACCGGGCGGCTGCCTTGAAGAGTGCTTCTGCAATGTGGTGTCCGTTTGTGCCGTAGTGCAGCGTCAAATGGAGCGTACACTTTGCCGCATTGACGAAACCCTGCCAAAATTCGTGAACGAGTTCTGTGTCAAATTGCCCGACTTGTGCTGATTGGAATTCGACATTATAGACAAGACAGGCGCGTCCCGAAAAATCAATGGCGGCGGTGGCGAGCGACTCATCCATCGGTAGCGTAAAATGTCCGTACCGCCGCAGACCGGTCTTGTCGCCGAGTGCTTCTGCAAATGCCTGACCGAGGGCAATGCCGGTATCTTCAACGGTATGGTGTCCGTCTACATGCAGATCGCCGCTGCAATGGAGTGTCAGATCGGTAAGCGAATGGGCGGCAAAAAGCGTAAGCATGTGATCGAAAAATCCCAAACCGGTGGTGATTTCCGATTTTCCGCTTCCGTCGAGATTAAGCGTCAACGAAATTTGCGTCTCTTTGGTGTTTCGTGAGACCGTTGTGATACGTGTGGTGAGTGTCATCACATCATTTTACCATAGATTTTCCGTTTGCTGTCCCCTTCTGCACTACGCACTAAATCTTGTCCAATTCATTCAGTAATTCGTCGATCAGCCGGGCTGTGTCCGTTTCTCTGCCAAGTAGTTCAAACATGGAGGTGATCGACCGACTCGTCAGTTCGTCAAGGAATTCCGACGGAATGTCGCTCAGTCGATTGTTGACGTTCAAGCCGATTCCGAGAATGGCATATTGCGGAGTCGGCGACTCCAGTAAAATACCGCAGATTTTCTTGTCGTCCGCATAAACATCATTGGGCAAATGCAATTCGAGTTTGTGTTGCGGTAAGTACCGGGTCAGAACTCTTATGACCGCTTGGGCGGTGGCGACCGAAAGCGTCGGCAGTTGATCCCGCGAAAGCGATACCGATGATTCAAAGCCGAGCGACATTAGAATTGCTCCCTCGCCGCTCCACCAGCGTTTATTTCCACGTCCTCGTCCCGCCGTTTGCCGTTTCGCAACGATCAGACAGGGAAACATCGGTTTGACCGGCAATTGCCACAATTCCTTAACCCGGTCATTAGTCGAAGGTATTTCCTCGTGGTATTCAATGGTTTGGATCGGCAAAAATCTATTGGGCATCCTGTCATGTTATAATGGATTGTCCGGCTAACGCAAGTAGAAAGTAGTAGAACTTACGAGGATTGCAAAGTCCCCTGGGTAGGGTGAGGGGGTAACGGTAAATCATGCCCGCCCTCACCCTAGCCCGTGCCTGAAAAGACCTCCCAGAAGGAGGGAACGACGAAACTCGAATGAACTGAAACGACCAAATGAGGACGAGGGACGAGATAGCACCAATTCCACTAACTTTACGTGCCCCGATTTTAAGACGGGACAAGGTTGCGGGAGAAAAGTCTCCCTATTCCTATTCGCAACAACAACCACAGGGCGATCAAAATTTCTTTCACGTTTAATTTCGATTGCCCGATTCGCCGCTCCTCGAAGGTGATCGGAATCTCCGCAAAAGTGCCTCCTAATTTGCGGAGCCGGAACAGGATTTCTTCAAAAAAAGAATATCCCCGCGAGAGTACCGATGCCGGATCAAGCCGTCGCAGCAACGTTATGCGGTAACAACGGTACGATCCGCTATTGTCCAAGGTTTTCAAGCCGAGCAGACACCGGGCATAGAGATTGATTGTCCGGCTCATCCAGCGGCGAGTCCAAGACCAACCTTCGATTTTACCGCCGGGAACATATCGGGAACCGATCACGACATCAAATCCCTCTTCGGCTTTGGATCGGATTGCCGGCAAAAAACGGGGAGGATGACTCAAATCGGCATCCATGTTAATCAAGAAGTCGTAATTGTTTTGGACAGCGTAATCCATTGCGGCGAGCACTGCGCTGCCGAGTCCCAATTTTCCGGCACGCTTGATCAATTTGAGTCGGTGATCGGTTTGCATCTGCTCTTCGACCCAATCGGCAGTTCCATCGGGGGAGGAATCATCGACGACAAGAATATCCGCATCGGGCGCGAATTCGTGAATTTGCGCCGAGAGCACCGGCAAATTCTCGCGTTCGTTATACGTTGCCAACGAAATTAAAAACCGGGGGGGCTGTAACATGAAATCCATAATAAGCGGAAAAGCGGGGGACGACGGCAACAATTATACTACGGTTTCCGTTCAGTTTTCAGATGTCCCCTGAAGCTTGCAATGACGCTGATTTTTCTGTAAATTGGTATTGTCTGTTCACAAACCATAGCCCTCCCCATTGCATTTTGACATTTTAACGCTGTTTCCCGGCATTTTTGAAGGCTTTCTCTCGGAAAGCGTGTTGAAAAACGCTCTTGATGCAGAAAAAATCCGCATACACATTCACAATATGCGGGACTGGGCGGACGACAAACATTCGACGATGGATGACCGACCTTTTGGCGGCGGACCGGGTATGGTACTAAAAGTTGACCGTGTTGTTCCCTGTGTCGAATCCGTTCAACAGCAGCAACCGGAACCGGGACGACTTATTATGTTGACTCCGCAAGGGCGCACATTCAATCAACGATTGGCGGAATCGCTTGCCGAAGAAAAGCGGATACTCTTGCTCTGCGGACGCTACGAAGGTTTCGATGAACGAATTATGGAACTGCTAAAACCGGAAGAAATTTCCATCGGCGATTACATTTTGAATGGCGGCGAGGTTGCGGCAATGGTCATCATCGAAGCCGTCATGCGGCTATTGCCGAACGTGTTGGGGGACGAAGATTCCAATCGGTACGACTCCTTTTCCAGCGGAAATCGGCTGTTAGACTGTGCGCAATATACCCGACCAAGAGAGTATCGCGGTCTTGCCGTGCCCGAAGTGCTCTTGAATGGTCATCATGGTGAGATTGACCGCTGGCGTGAGGAAAGCATCCAACAACGGACTGCCGAAAAGCGTCCCGACCTATTTGAAAGGAAGGGAGATAAAGATTCTGCCATGTCATAGTCGAAAGATTCAGTCCAGTCCGATTGCACAATGAAAAATTCTTTCGGTGCGTAATCGGGGGGCGTAAACCCCCCGCTCGCGCGCTATCCTCCTTCCAGACTCCGTTTAATGTCCATGAACTCCAAAACGTTCCCGCGGATGATCCAACAGATCACAATGGTGAAAACGCACCACAGGAAATAGAAAATGCACAAGGCAAAATGCGAAAAGATCACAAAGGGGGACACAGGGTCGAATGCCGCCACAAGTCCAAATATCACTGCTAGAATCAGGAAACCAAGATCATTCAAAAGCCAAATGATGCAAGCCACGATGATCAACGTTGTATTGAAACGCCTACCATGTCCGTAGGCTTCCATCACCTTGTTCATATCTTGGTACAGTCCGCCCAACGCAACGAACATCCAGTACCAACCAAAAATGGGAATGAGCGACAGACCGGCAGCCATTCCCGGTGTTGTTCGGGCAAATCTCCAAGGTATCTCTTCCCATAATCGAAAGACCCAGAAAAAATAGAACAATATGTAGGCAATGATGGATGGAAGACCGAGAAGGAGCAGGTGAAGTATGAAAACCCCTTCTGTTATTTCCTCGATCTCGTACGGTTCAAAACCAGCGGTCAGGATACCGATGGTGATAAGTTCATGACTGGCAGACACGAATGTTAATATCCCACACAGAATAACAAAAAATATTGTCAAAAAGGTGATTCGTTTCTTGCGTTGTTCTGTGTCGAGTATTACAGGGGAAAAATCTGATGGTGGTTGCGGGAACGGATGACCGGCACCGTATTCCAAGAGCAGGCGAACGATTTCCTCGTTGTTCATTGCCGCCGCCAGGTCGAGCGGCGTTTGCCCCTCGGCATTGCGGGTGTAGAGGGATTCGCAACCATCGGCAAGCAACATTTTGATAATCTCCATGTTGCCGTTCTGAATTGCAATGTGCAAAGACGTGTTTGTATGGGAAGACATGACTTTTCCGAGGGTTTGTACGTTCCGTCCAGTGTACTCGATGGGCGGCGGCAAGTAAAGAGATACAAAGATCGCACTCTTGCGATTGCGGCTCTGTTTGTTCATCAACAACTTTCCTGACAATTTTTAACACAACGTCGGGTATAATCACAAAACTTACAATGGACTAATATACCATAGTCCATTGAGAAAAGTCCAAACAATTGGAAGTTTTCCGAGAGGCGAGAGCGTACTTCTTCCTTGAACTTTTTCCGACCACGAAAAAATCCTTTCGCCGCCAATACACAATCCGCAAAC
>Ga0209755_10008366_pt1 | contig 11076 bp, 12 predicted proteins | sample TergutCo191P1_FD_187301 | JGI IMG/M metagenome (GOLD analysis project Ga0209755, IMG submission 187301) | Cornitermes sp. P1 segment gut microbial communities from Petit-Saut dam, French Guiana - Co191P1 (SPAdes) (version 2) | ecosystem: Host-associated > Arthropoda: Insects > Digestive system... | reverse complement strand
AAATCGGTATTTATATTACCCATAATACTTAATTATCGGTTGTTCATATTATTCAGATACAAAGATAGTCATAATTTTTGAGTTGACAAAATTTAATTTTAAGTCATAAATGCTAAAAAAAGGCAAAAAGTAAGATAAGATGTGACGAACCCCATTTTGTCAATTCAAAAAAGAAACAGCGTCTCTGCGTTCCGAGATTTTATGTTTGGAACAGTGTAAAAACGCTGTTTTACAGCAAATTAAAATAAAAGTGTTGAAAAAAAACAAAAAAAGACAAAAGAATTTGCTCGTAATTGAAAAAAAAATCGTATCTTTGCACCCGAGTTCATCTCTCATTGTGAGAGAAGGAAATCGGGAAACGCAAAACCAAGAAGTTTTGCGTTTGCTGTTTTATAACACATCTGGCAATCTTCTTTGGTATTTTTTCATTATTTTACTCCTCTCTTTATCTTTCCCACCTTCATGGTAGGCGGTTAAAAGAGCATATTCATTTTTTTTCAAATCTCTCATCGGCTCTAGCACAATAACATATCTTTCGTCAATATCATAAATGTAAGTTCTTATACCGACAGGCTCCTTAACGGAGAAAACACATATATTATCAACCTTTTTTTCTTCAATGTGGTGCTTAATCCAATGCAAACGAATAGACCGTTCCATATCAAACTCTCGTTTATTTATACTTTTATCCGTAATAACAGTCGTTAAGTGTTTGAATAAACGTTCCATTGCGTCTTGTCCTTCTGCAGGTGTTGGATTTATTTGTTTTGTGCGAAACGTAAAATTTGGGTTGTCAGCGATATCTCTACAGAACACGCCTTTCAGTGATTCACTACGTTGAAGACCGCTCATTGCAAGGATATCCAATAGGTCGTTGTATTTTTTTAATAAATTCAGTGGCATACTATTTCAGTTCAATAAAAAACAAGTTTAGCTTTTCAGAATAATTTGTACAATCAAGCTTATAGCCCGATTTTCTGATTCGCTCTACGAGTTGTTTTTTTGCTGGATTTAGCTTTTCGGCGTTGTTGTTGTGATACGAAATTGCACCAGTTAGAAAATCGGTAAGTTGCATTAAAATGCTTTCATGTGATCGGATATTTTGTACATTGCGGAAAACGCCATACTTTGTATTTAAGATTTCTCTCAGTTGGCGGACTTTACAGGCGCTCAAAGTGTCCTTTATGTCAAGATAAACATTGTATGCATATCGAATATCTATCTTGTGATTAAGAAGTTGATAGTACATCTTGTAGTAGAAATCATCGTAAGTTTGTCCAGATACAGCATTGTTGATCTTCTCTTTTTCGATACCCACTGCACGAAACTTAAGATCTGTGGCAAAGAAATGATCAAGCAATTCCGAATAGAAGTGAAGTTTCGAATGAGATACTTTCGACCACTTTATTTCAGCATAAAAGCTATGCTTTTTTTTCAGTTCGTTGATTTGCTCAGTGTGCCACCGCACTTGATTGTATGCAGAGCTGATTGACCCTAGAAACATAAATGGTTTGTGGTCGTTTTCTAAATGGCAACTCTCGTCGCAATATATGTTGAATGTTTTGCTCATGGAATTTAATTATAAAATTTTACAAATTTCTGCAAAGGTACAAAAAATATTTGATTTTGAAAATACAAATTTTGAAAATTCGAAAATTATGACTATCTTTGTGGTCGGACGATATAAACAAATCGATAATGCACACCTAATAAAATTAGGTAACTATATCCCAGATTACACTAAGTCCGAATTTTCTTGTTCGTTGTCCGAAATCTCTTGATCATTTTCGGTGGTATCAACAGTATCTAAACTGTCATTTATCCTTATAAGTTCTTCGTACCTTTTCATAACTTTAACTTCTTTTAATTATACAACATAATATATAATTTGGATGTTACAAAAATTTTGCTTATCTTTGTACCACCGAAAGTGAATCTTTATACGATACTTTTCGTATAATACATTATATAAGTGAGGTTATTACTAAAGGAGGTTAAAAGCCCGTTCCTGTATCTCGGAATACAGCGTTAGTGATGACCTCATTTTTTATTCTATTTCCATATAAACAAACTCTAACTGTATATCTGTATTACTATCTTGTACAGTATTTGCGTAAAAAGTGTATGGTTTTTTGTTAGTGTCTGTGTTCTCTTTAACTACAATCGTTGCTTTCTTAACAACACCATTCAAGGTAATAGAAGTTTCAAACCTATGTACCCAATCAAAACCTATTCTTGTTTGTGGTTTTCTATTCTTTTCAGGTGCTATGTAAGTACCATTTTCTATAATGTAATCAAGTTGGTATGTAGCCTCCAAGTGTGTATACCAACTACTCGATGAAAAAACTATCTTAGGTGTCAATGTTTCCTTTATACCTTCGCTGAACACATAAATATCAACATCCCCAACATTCGGTATAGTATTCTTAAAAGACTTCCCTTGAAAATTTTGTTGCATATACTTACGTGCCTTTTCTCTTTCGATCTTAAGTAAATCATACTCTTGTTGGGATAATCGTTTGCGTTTAGACTTATCGCAAATACGACTAACACTTTCGGTACTATCACTTATCCGAATGTACTCTGTATACTTGGGGTTTCTGTTCATTATTACCTATTGTAACGACCTCTTAATGTAATGCTTATTATCCACCATTTATACATTAAACCAAAACAAAGAACTGTAGTTCTAATTCAAACCAATTAGCTTGGTTCAAAGTATAGTTGTTTGAATTTGTTGGATTTGCCAATGATATGCCGAGGTTTATTCGATTCGCAGTTTCACGACCAATATTCCGAATCGAGTATTGATTTCGACCACCACTACCAATAGGAAAAACATTGATGTTTCCCCCAACTAAAATATAAGTCCCCGCAGGAAAGTGAGGATTACCACTAAAAGTTGTTCGTAGTCTCCAATTATTGCCACCATTACCCCCCGTTTGTTGTATAGGTACAGTTGTATTTTGAAGTCTATTTGTGGAAACGTCAACTCTAATGAAAAGTAGGTTTGTATTTAGTTTGGTTGTTGTAAGTCTCCCAAAACTTTGATTCCCTGGTATAGGTAGAATACCTATTGGTGTAAGTGTTGTTCCATTTACAGAATGTGCCTCAAGAGCAAGTTCATCTGTTGTTACACCTCCTATAGTTCTTGGTATTACCTTACTAATACAAGTCTGTACAGTATCAAAGATTGTAATAGGGTCATCGTTTCGTGGTAAGTTTAGTAGACTTATGTTGTTAGAATTTCTTAACCTCCTAAGTACATCGTTCACATTAATACCATTTACCATATCCATAGTGGAAATTGAATTATCTACTGACCACAAATTTGAGCTATTCCGCAAAGCAAGTATTCTTTCCCGTATAGTACCTGTCATAGTACCCCACGAAGAGTTATTACTCCACCCTGGGGGAGTACCCCCCACCAATCCCCACAAATTTTCGGTCGTGTTTGGTCTTGTACCTACTGAATTTTGTAGGTTTGTTATATTGGCTTGTGCAGTATTTATCCTATTCCACAGACTGTTGTTCCCTGTGTTAGGAGTTAAAGGATCTCCCAAAGACTCTACTCTTGTTGCAACTTGACGGGCTGTTAAATTTGTTCTTGTTGTAAGTGCCATAATATGTATTTTATACTACAATTTATGAAAAATCCCAACCGACAAAACTACCTTCTAAGACCTACCAAATCTTTATACCTTATTCGGGTACTATCCGTGTACTGTAAAACCAAATTAAACCTCTGACTACTCGTCATCTTACGTAGATTGTAACGGAACACATATTCGTCCAAGTACTTCTGAATATGTTTACGACTCATTGAGTGGTATATCCCAAGTATACCCCTCTTTAACCAAGACCAAAAACCTTCCATAGTATTTGTGTGTACCCGACCTTTAACGTATTCCCCCGTTCCGTGGGTTACAAACAGATGATGATACATCTTTGCTATCTTTCTGTAGCCATACCACTCATCGGTGTATACCATACACATCTCCTTCTTAACGTAGTTTAGTACCACAGGAGTAATAACCTCCTGTGAAGTGTTATCAACAGCCTTAGCCAAAACCCTACCACCTCTATTTAGCATACCAAGGACAGGTTGTTTGTCGATATAACTACGACCCTGAGAGTTCTTTACCTTCTTTGACTTATGACGATTCTTGTTCTTTCCACCAACAAAGGTTTCGTCAAGTTCAACCTCCCCTTGACGGATTTGGTCATTGTTCTCGAAAGACATCCCTAAGATTTTTTCTAAAATAATTTGAAAGAAAATAGACCGAATCTTGTGATACGGTCTACATCAGTTAGTTAGGACTATTTGGTGTAATGTGAGATATAGTTACCTAAATTAATTTCTGAGACAGAGCAGGTAGAATTTCCTGTAAAACTATCTGAAATTGCCAAAAAAATAGGCATTAATCCCACTCCTATTTACCAGAAAAAAGTTCACAAAGAGCAATGGCATGATGGACAACTACTTGAAGTAAATAATGAATTTAGAATATTATTGAAGACAGTATCAGGAAAGGCTCCAATAAGTATTGGTAAGGAATACCGTAGGTTGAGGTATACGTATGCTCATGAGTTAATTCATTGTTTTTTCTATGACCTTTCCAATAGACCACCAACAAGAATCGCTCCAAGCCCAAAAGGAAATGAAGAAGAGGTGCTATGTAATCATGGAGCATCTTTAATGTTATTGCCCGAGAAACTGGTGACAGATTTTTTACAAAATACCAACACCGATGTAATTCGTACGGCTAAAAACTTATCTGACAAATCATGTGTTAGTTTTTATGCTTGTATGATTCGTTTGGTTGGTAAGGATTTTTTTAAAGATAAAAAAAACAAATTGTATATTTTGTCTGCGATAAACAAAGGTTATCAAGGAAGAGGGGAGAAAAAACCAAGATGTTTGGTATCTGTAATTTATGGAGGTGATGAGAAAAAAAAATGTTTTTACCTACTCACAAAGGCCTAGAATCAATTAGTAAATCTTGGTCACTATTGAACTATCACAAAAATGGCTATTTGGACACAAAAATATATGTGCAAAACGAGCATATTGATTTTTTTGGAGAGAAATATATAATTAACGGGACACATGAACTGGTAAATAAAGGAACAGACGAGTTGGCAGGTAGTTCTTACGTGTGGTCTGACTTGCAGGTGCAAAAATTAGGATAACGATTACAGATAACAATAAATAACTAAACGACCCTGCACTTTCAGTGCAAGGTCGTTTAGTTTGAGTATCAGAAGTACGTTTTTATTTATTTCAAAAAACCTTTTTTATCCAATACATTTACAGCCTCCACGAATACAGATTTGAAATCTTGATAACTCAAAGATTTTGGAGAAATAATTTCAGCACGGACATCGCAATAATTACGATTATTGTTATCCTTTTTCAATTTATATTCGATATCTTTAAAAAAATAAGAAACGGCTTCTGTTTCTGTTGCTACCCCTCCTGACAGAAAAATATTTCCTCCTAACAAAAAAGCACCCTCTGTTAAAAAATTGTCTGTTAGTATTGGTAGAAATAAAGAAACCATCCATTCCAAATTAACACCTATAAATCGGCTGTCTGATGGTAAAGCTGATTTTTCAATGGCATTAACGAGGATTTCTTTTTGACCTCCTAAAATTCTTAGACATGAGTTTATTACCTTGATTCCAGGGGAGTAAGTTCTTTTATCCTCAATATAGCCTGTTCCTTGTGTTATGTCTTTTAAGTTCTCTACATTTGCAAATATCTGTCTTAGGTTGATCCCTTTTCCTTCAACAAACGAAAACAAAACGTGTTCTATATACCCTATCTCTTCCTCTGTAAAACTGTTTTGTCGACGTTGGCTATCTGTGGAATGGCTAGCCATCACACTTCTAAGAAACTCAAGAATTGCAACCTTGTTGTCAAAATAAAACACTTCGGAGCTATAAAATTTATCTATGTATCCGCTAAAATCTGTATTCTGTCCATATTTTGCAGCAAAGATATTTCGAATGTTTTCAACATCGCAAACAAATATGATTTTATCAAAGCCAAATTTATTAGTGCCGTCATTTTTATCGGTATGTGCAGAAAACACGTTTAGCAATCTAAAAATATGCTCAGGATCAATGCGATCTAAATCATCAATAATCAAAACATTTTTTTTGTGCTTATCCTTGCTAATACCTTCGTTGCAATTCATCAAACTTGTGTAGATAAATTCGCTTATTGCATCAAATTCATGAACAGAGCCTTTTTGTTGTTCAAATCGTTTGAAAAACCCAGCAAGTAGCGCTTCTTCATTTTCGTTGATTTTCTTTTTATGTTCTGAATAATCTCTGTAAATACTTTGTAGATTTTCAACTGCTTTTCCTGCGTTTTCCACAATAGGAATACATTGTAAAACTTTGGCTATAACATTTACAGAATTATTCATCAAGTAGGATTGCAAAGCCAACGATTCTGAGAATTTTGTATCATCAATTTTTACCCAATCAAAGCCTAATAGATGGTATAAAATATCATACTTTATCAACTCAAAAACATCTTCGTTTGTGGCAATTTGATAGTTTACCGGAAATAAATGGAATACATTGTATTTTTCTTTTATTTCATTTACGTAGCCATCGAAGAAACGTTGTAGAAAGTATGTTTTGCCAATACCAAATGGTCCTGAAAATAAAATCCTGTTATTCTGCTCAAGATGTTTAGAAAAGTAAGAAATCGGGTTGTTTATATGTATTTGTACTGGTGGTAATGTTGCTGTTGTCATAGTGTTTCTTTGTGTTCGTAATTACAATTTTTCTATCAACTCTCGCCTTACAACCTCATAGGCTTTTTGTGGATCGTATTCCACTTCCGGTCGGAGCAAACCGATCATATCGTCCAAAAAATCTCTTCGCTGCATTTTTTCTTCCATATTTGCCAAATATACGGCTTGCGATGGCGATTTACCTCCTTCAAAAGACATATATTTGTGATAGCACTTTAAGACGTTTTCGGGATTCAAATTCGGATTTTCCAACGCTTTGTACAGGTCAAACAAATCACGACCTTTCTTGCGTTGATATAATGCTCGAAACTTTGTACCGAGCAGTTCGTCAAGCTGATAAGTTACAATTTCACATTTTCCACTAAACCAAGAACTGTTCACTTCAAAGGGACCGTTAAATGGAACTTTTTAGTATCTTTGAACTAAAAAACAAAAAGCATTATGATTTACGGCTACATTCGGGTAAGCACCGACAGACAAACAGTAGAAAACCAACGTTTCGAAATCGAAAAATTTTGTGAGAAAAACGACATCAAAATTGATAATTGGATTGAAGAAACGATATCAGGGACAAAGGAAATCAATAAAAGGCAGTTGGGTAAACTGCTTGGAAAATTACAGAAAGATGATATAATGATTAGTTCAGAATTATCAAGACTTGGTCGTAGTTTGTTTATGATTATGTCAATTCTCAATATCTGTATGGAGAAAGAAGTACAGGTTTGGACGATCAAGGACAATTACAGATTGGGAAATGATATCAGTTCGAAAGTTCTTGCGTTTGCTTTCGGATTATCTGCAGAGATTGAACGAAATTTGATCTCACAACGAACAAAAGAAGCGTTGGCTCGCATGAAATCAGAGGGCATTCACATAGGCAGGCCTCGTGGTGCAAAATCCAAGATAATAAAATTAACGGGCAAAGATGAACAGATAAAAAAATGGCTAAAACAAAAAATATCAAAAGTTAGAATTGCAAAAAGACTTGGCGTGCATCGCTCGACTTTGAGGCGTTTTTTGCAGGAAATGAATTCGTGCTAAAAAAGTTTGTTAATTCAAAAAAAAATCGTAACTTTGTGGTGTGCTTAATAGCAGTTAGAAACACAGCTAACGGGCGAGTCTTATTAATAGTAAATTCGAAACAAATGGAGAGAACTTTACCAAAAGAAATAACATCACTAATCCACCATATTACACTTAACGAGCAAGGTTGGTGGGACAAAACTATACAGCGACTCATAATTTCGGCTTTAGGTTCAGTTGAAACAAAACAACTAACAACAGAAGAAATCCTATCCTATATTAGAGCTAATTACGACACACACATTGACGACGATAGAGTAAATAAAGAACTTGACAAGTTGTGTTCTTCAAAAGCAATCTTGCGTGCCGAAAACGGTGTTTTTATTTTGTCCGAAACAGAATTAAATAACTTCAAAAATGATATTGCCAAATTTGAGGAATCAGAAGAGAATGTGAAAAATCAGTTCGTAGAGCAAATAAAAAAAGAGTGTAATCATGATGAGCAACAGAAAATAACTTGGGATACTTTTAATAATGAGCTATTGATTCCTATTCTCTACGAATTTGGTGCAAAAACATACGAGCTAATTACAGGTAAAGGCATCAAATTGGAGTCTAATCATAGGTTCAAAAAATTCTTATCAAAATTTCCAGTTGAGCGACACGTAATAATCAAAGATGCAATTATAGAATTTCTTAATCCTCAGAATCCAGATGTAAGAGGTTTAATACTAAGAAAACTTAATGCGTATTTTTTTCTTGAAGCAATAAAGCTACCGTCTAACACAATAGACAAAATAAGTACGGCTTCAAAAAAGCAAATTACATTCAAGGTTTTTGTTGACACGAACTTCTTGTTCTCATTTTTGGGACTTCATGAAAATCCATCTAATGAGGCTGCAAAATCGCTGTTAGATATAATTTCTAAAGTGGCGAATAAAGTCAAAATAAAGTTATACATATCGCCTCTTACAATAGACGAAACCAAAAAAGTAATTATCAACGAAGAAAGAAAGTTGAAAAATCTACGTCCTACACAACTTTTAGCAAATGTGGCTATAGACCATATCTCAAATGGTTTCGCAAAAAAATATTTTGAAGAATGTAGCAAAAACGGGAAATCAATTAAGGCAGAAGATTACTTTGAGCCTTACTTGAATAATTTAGTGAAGGTTTTACGTGATAAGGGAGTAGAAGTGTACAATGACAGGAAATTTGAAACATACACAACAGATCAACGTGTAATTGATGACATTCTTGACCAACAGAAGTTTGAAGAAGAGACATTTAGAACCAGACCCCATTTGCAAAAATCGTATGAGAAACTTGCACATGACTTTGTTTTATGGCATTTCGTAAATGACTTAAGACCCACTTACGTGGAATCAGCAGATGAAGCGGGAGCGTTTGTAGCCACCGTTGATTTTAGATTTATTAATTATGACACGGCTAAACGGAGAAAAAAAAGATTGCGGGTACCTATTTGTGTTCATCCAACTAATCTTATTCAAATACTACAATTATGGATTCCACGAGATGAGAGCTATGATATTGCTATACTGAGTAACTTAAGATTTCCATTCTTATTTACCGAATTTGATGCTGACACAGAATTGACAACTATCAGGATTATTGAACAGCTTTCAAGATACGAAAATATAGACGATTTAAAAGAAGAAACAGTGACTTCTATACTTTTCAATCAAGCGTTAAGACAAAAACTAAAATCAACCGAAGATAGGTCAAAAGATAGTGTAACCGTAAAAGATGCTATAATTGAAGAGATAAAGATTCATAAGCAGTTAGTTGATGATAAGTCCAAGCAGGTTGAATTTTTGGACGAGAAGGTAAAGGAAAAAGAAAGCCTGATGCTTGCGAAAGAGCAGGAGAATGCAAAGCTCGCAACAGAAAACTCACAAAAAGAAGTAACAAATTCAGAGTTAATAAAACGGATAGAAAAACTGGAAACAGAAAAAACGCTAGAGAAAAAATTTCATACAGACAAAGAAGAGTGGGCAAAAAACAAAGAACTCTACGTTCTAAAGAAATGGGATGAGTTACCAAAAAGAAAATGGTATTTTCTTGTTTTTGTATTATTTGTTATTATAGTTCTTGGCACGCTGTTCATGCTTTACAGGCATCTTCATTTTGAATCTTATTTTTCATTGCTAAGTTCTGTAGTTCTACTGCTGGGGACTATTGTTCTTTATATTTTTTGCCGCAATAAAATTTCAATATCTTTTCACTACAATTTTACAACGGAAAGGTTCCGAAAGAAAAAAATGGAAGAATTCGAAAAGGAATTTACAAAAGAAGAGGCTGAACCACAAATGAAAAATTATACAGAATCAAGATAAGCAGAAAATCTCAAAATAGTAACCTTTAGAAGCGTGACACTTTGTTTATAAAAAAAACCTCAAAAGGCAGTTTTCAACTCGCTTAGTTTCAGAGCGACAAGCGGAGCAAATCCGTATCAAGCCCCGTATAACTCCCTTAAATCTAGCTTTTAAGAACAGACATTTTGCCACATTCTCAATTAAATTCTGTACCTTTGCAAAATAGTATGATAACAGAACCAAACTAGGGTTACAGAAAAGGTTGCAGAAAGAGTTACAGAGAACCAACAGAAAATTTTAGATGCAATATATATCCCAAGACCCTCATCTATCAAGCAAAAAACTGACCTCTATAGCTGGAGTTTCTGCTGTGAAAGTGCGAGAAAACTTCGCCAAGCTCAAATCGGCTGGTATTGTCGAGCGTGTTGGTAGTGATCGTGGCGGACATTGGAAAACTATCAAATAATCCTGTACCTTTGCAGAAATCACATTAAAAACACAAATAAACTGTCTGCAATATTTCCCGTTTTCTTTGAGAAATATCGCAACCAAAATATGTCTCCGCTGTTAAGACCAGCGGTTCGGCTCAAGTTCAAACGAGCGACCACACGAATAACAAACATACATTTGTTTTGCATTCCAAAGTGACGTGCTGTTGTCTTCTTTAATGTTCATTGAACCGCATCTTGGGCAAATTTTGTTAAACATTTTATAAAACTTTTAGGGTTTCTATTGCTTGTTCACTCTTTAATCCTCATTCTTCAAGCCTTGTTGTAACGCAAAAATCTCTTTTTGTCGCTCGATTTCCGCTCGCAACTCCTCTTCCGAAGGCATATACGTTTTGTATTTTGATGCAAAAAGTTGTTCATTCCCATTGAGTATCGAATAACGAGCTATATCCTCATCTGTATCGGGACACAAAACAATGCCAATTGTTGGGTTGT
>Ga0209755_10008364_pt1 | contig 11077 bp, 6 predicted proteins | sample TergutCo191P1_FD_187301 | JGI IMG/M metagenome (GOLD analysis project Ga0209755, IMG submission 187301) | Cornitermes sp. P1 segment gut microbial communities from Petit-Saut dam, French Guiana - Co191P1 (SPAdes) (version 2) | ecosystem: Host-associated > Arthropoda: Insects > Digestive system >... | reverse complement strand
ACATTGCAGCAGGCATGCTGCTGCATCTATAGTTTAGTAACTGAAGTAAAGACAATTATTGTATCTCCCTGAGGATGGTCGCTAAGTGACCGAAACATGTAGGAGAAATCTTTAGAGTTTTAGACAACACATATGTTTTAATGTGTTGTTTATAAAATAAAATATATTAATTGAGTGCAATTAGTTGGAATACAGATATATAATTTAGATATTGCACGGATAAAAAACCAAAGAAATGAAATTCCTTTACCTTGTTGACATAAGTCACACACAAACACGCTGTTCACTGAACGTGGGAGTTCTGCTGGGCTTTATTGGTTAAGCGACACGTTGGTGTTTACTGACAGTTGCCAGATAAAATGACGCCCGTCCGTTAAAGTGGCCTTACGCGACGTTAAATGTTTTAGCAATAACCCCCAAGTTACGTACTATCGCCACGTTTGCAAGTGGTGACACATATATGTCTCGCAGAAAAATACTGCACGTGTCCATCTGAAATGTGTAGCTATTTCTTCACTTCTGCCCTTACACAGTACCGCAAGTAAAAACTTCGCAAAACCACAGTTTTTTCACATTAAAAAGGGAAATTACCTCTCCCAAACAAAACGCGTATATTTTTCACGGTCTTTATGAAAGCCAAATTCCAGAAACAAATATCGCTGCCACCCCAGAAGTTAGCACAGCCTCCACACAGATGATGCTGTTAGAGACAAAATAAATACACAGGCGAATGGCCTCCGGTTGTATAATATTCATACCAAGTTGCACCAAATTACTTCAAACGTTCCCTGCCGCGAAGAAAATACCACTGCCAAAATGCTTGCGTTTTTTTTTTTTTAAGTCTGAGGTGCCGGTGCCGCAACACATTCATCTTTGAACAATCCGGCTTCTGGATGTCTGATTATGTTGAAAATGCAATTTATGTTAAGAGGGGCACCCAGTGGGGTAGTGAAGATGATGACGGCACCTACAGCTTGGTGTGTGGCCCCGCTATTCCCTGCTGTTTCCCAGACGAGCGAATGTAGCCGTACAGAACAATAAGCACATTATCTGGCTGGTGTTAACCCCATGAACTTCTGAACAGAAGACCTGCTAGTGGTGTTTTTTTTATTTTTTGAAGTTTCGTTGTTAAGTTTTTAAAAATTATCTAAGGCTCTAGGGACGTTGAATAACCACTACAGCTAACTGGACCACAAACCCAAACACAGACGTAACTTTACTAATAACATCAGGGGCCGGGGGGATCGATCATGGGTATTACGAACTGTAATTTACGAAGGAATTACGTTATATAAAGCGGGAAGATTGGTTTGAACTGGTCCTTAATGTACACACAACCCTTTCCTCCCCCGACTCTCAATTCTTTCATTTGCCGATCTTCAACTCACGAGCCATAAAGACTCTTCTTAAATAGATAAAATATAACGCTTATGAACCCAAGTACAACTTAATCAGTCACTTGGAGTGATCAGAAATCTGACGCGCTTTCCCAACAAAGTAACTTCTAATAATTACAACAATAATAATAATCACCAGACGATGAGTACTGTGCACAACGGGAACAGACACTGGGTTGGCCAACCCTGCTTCATCAAGCTCCAAAAATGTTCCTACGGTATCAAAACGATTACACCGCCTCAAATTGCACTTCAGCGAACGGAAAACAGAATTCTTATCGCCATGCCACTACACGAGCCAACATGCATCCTTTTCGCAATCTTATGCTGTACCTTTCCACCAAGGTCACGTTCACAGCTGTATTTACATTGCATTTCACACAATGGAGTGCTTAGTTTCCGAATACGTTCCTCAGTTCCGAATTAATGAACAATCAGGGTGCCCTTTTACCTGTATACACATCTACTGTTGATATACTAAAAAATATCACAGTGCTACTGTTGCCCGAGCTACAAAAAATGAAAATACGATAAACGTTTTCCTTATGCTTACTTGCAAATGCACACCCACAAATGTTTCAAATAAAAGTGACGCTTGTGTCACAACTGTTTCTAATACTACAGATTTTGATCTAGATTTGGGTAGAAAGAAGTTACTCAGTTGTGGAAACAAAAGTGGAAATGTAAATCACTAATCTTAAGTTGAGGCATCCCGGTTGTGTATGTAACAATAAGTTAATGATAATGTAGGTCGAACACAACTAGTTTATTATCAGGGTGTTAATGAAACAACGTGTTTCGGCCTACTCGGAGGCCATCATTATTTGTCTCTTAGAGCCAACATTGTAAACCTGATGATGGCCTCCAAGTAGGCCGAAACATGTTGTTTCATTAACACCCCGATAATAAACTACTTGTATTCGATCTACATTATCCTTACTTTCCATGGTGCAGAGTCCTTCTTGAGCAGCTAAACTGGTTTGTAGCTAGTCAAGAAATTCCCCGCATTTCACGGAACCCGAATGTTCATTACCGCACTCACAAGCGTCCGCCACCTTTCTCTATCCTGGGCCAGCCCAATTCAGTCCATATACCCACATCCCACCTCCTGTAGATTCATCCTAATATTATCCACCCATCTACGCCTAGGTCTCCCCAGTGGTCTCCTTCCCTCCGGTTTCCCCACCAAGACCCTATACACCCCCCTCTTCTCACCCATACGCTCCACATGTCCAGCCCATCCCATTCTTATCGATTTTATCACCCGCACAATATTGGGTGAGGAGTCCAAATCATTTAGTTCCTCGTTATGCAATCTCCTCCATTCCCCCGTTACCTCATCCCTCCTAGGTCCAAATATTCTCCTCAACACCATGTTCTCAAACACCCTCAGCTTCCTTTCCTACCGCAATGTCATCGACCAAGTTTCACACCCATACAAAACAACAGGCAAAATTATAGGAATCCATAACTTATGTAAATCACTAGGCTACATTCTGCGGTTTGGAAAATTAAAAAATACCAACAGCATGTCCTCAACATGTATTCAGTTTTTGATGAAGTCTAGACATTATTCAATTGATCAAGAATGTCACTGCTTCATCACCATCCTAATCTGTTGCAATGCAAGCCATGCCCAAATATATTAATATCCTCCTCTTATCTATGCCTTGGTCTCCCAATTAACTACTTCCCTTTTGGTTTCCCAAACATAACTTTGTACTCCTTTCCTAATATCTTAGTTTAATTACTCATGCACAGACTGTAAAGCTATTCTTTGTATTTTCTCCACTCTCTATCACTTCATCTTGGTCTGGTCTAAATAGGCTCCTGGGCACATTTCTTTCAAACATTCTCCCTCCAATATGTAACTAAGTCTCATATGAATGTGAAAATTTGTGGTCCAATGTATGCCACATACCGTTGGAAAATATGGGTTACAGACTGTTAACCGTCAGCAGGATGCACGCTTAATTGTGTGTAATCTTACTTTTGTGTGCTAACATTGCTTACTCATGCACACTGAAGTACGCTGCCTCATGTGTGATGAATTTGGAATAATGACTAAATACCAGTCACAGCCAATATTAAGGTACCTTAAAATTTTTCCTCAAAAAAATGGGAATATGCCATGGAAAAGGCTCAGTCACAACATGATCTCTGAACCCAATATAAAGCACGGAACTTGGTATAAGGCAGAAGCAATGACCACACATCTGTGATTTTTCACTTCTGAAGTAATGGACATTCACTATCCACATCTCCCATTTGCAACACTTACAAAAATAGGGAGGAAAATGCTGAATGAAACGAAACAAAAATTTTCAGCTGGTTTTTCCTGAATCATCATTACACTCGGATGTTTATAACATTATTATATGAAATACATTACTATACTGATCTCCAGCTTCATGATGACTCGTTATCACCTAATGTCCCAAGTTGATGTATTAGTCAAGTTTTCTTGGACTTCGTGGTCTCACAAAGCCAGTTCAATTTAATTGTAAATGCAGCCCCCAAGCTTACTTCGTAACTCACAGCAAGAAATGGGGAAATTCTAGCCACACCAAAGATGTTATTCATAAACCACCAAAGCTGACATGTAAGCAGCACACATACTGCATAAATAAAGATTAGTGTAATAAAATTAACGCAAGTCTACTAAAATTCGATCCAACAACCTAAAACAAGCAACTTCAAAAGTATGCAATCAAATTTCACATAAAATATGCACACTAAAGAAGGGAAAAACATTCACAATTTGTTTTTTCATAGTACAACACCTGACTTGCAAACCACATTCTACATGTCCTGAAGACATGTAACATTTTATAGCGCAACTGACACAGTATTCAACTAGTGTCACTGAAGCAGCTTATCATAATGCAATTAAAATAAAATTAAAAAAGTATAACCACAACTCATTCCTTGCTAGGTATCTCACTACAATACAAACACAAATGTCGCATCTTGAAACGGTCTAAACCGATTATAACCAGTGTGATTACGTGCGTGTGTGTGTGTGTGTGTATATACACACCATGAGCAGTATACATAAGTAGTAATTTTGTTTAATGAAGAATTGATATATATATATACACACACACACAAACATAGATAATTTTATTACATGGTAGATGTACCTCAATTCATCACTAAACAAAATTACTACTTACATATCATACTGCTCACGGTTTTCCGTACTTCCTAAGTACGGTAAACCGTGGGTAGTATTCTCAAAATGCGCACAATGTCCGTCAAATCACGGTATAAGTAAGTAAAACTTTACAATTCTACACGAAAATAAACTGAAAAAAAGGATGCTTTCTAAGACTTTTATTCAGTTTACCTTTCTAAGCGTACCAGTATTTCAAAGCAACAAATGGTGGAATAACATTGTTAAAAAAAACCTGTATCAATGACTGAAAGATTTCAAAATACTCTGACATATAAACAAGAACGGCAATAACATAACACTATTTACAATATCGGATATTAAGTACCGAACAGCAAGTATTTAGTGAACTTACGACAGTAGTTACTTGACCATGCCCTCAGTTACGATTACGATGAGAATTAAAGGAAAAAAATTCCAGACGACAAAAATACACAATTTCGGGGTGCTTTACTCAAAGGGTGACCTTCAAGCCCTTGACCACGCCAAGACATCAACCTTAACGATTGATTAGGCTTACGCATCAGCAGCCATTTTCGTCGACGAACCACATTTGTTTACAAATATCCCACCTCAAACTGCCAGTGTGCGGCTTGTAGCAATTGTTTCGCCTGCTCCCTTGCACAACCTGCAGCTAATACGAACTGATTGATCATCACTTGCTCTCTCAGCGAGTCCATCTTCTGCAGATACTAATAAAAATTACACACCGGATCACAACACCACACACGACTTGTTTTCAAAACTACTCATCCCTCAAGACATGAATGACGTCAGATTGTTGCCTCTGATTGGTTCACACGATTGCAGCTCTTCGCAGCAGAACACGTCCCCCCACTTAAGACCTTGTTATTGCTATTCCATTCAACTACGTTACCCCCGAAAAATTCCCGGAAATTGGGTCATACATGCTAAACGTAAATAAACAATGTTGCCAAATGTAAAATAAAATGCTGACGTGACACAAATTACACTACAAACATGTTGGACACAACTACGATCACGTATTAAATTATCACGCTTGTTGACCAACTGTGATTTCAATCACATACGGTAAACCTTGTAAAAAGAGTACCAGTTGTTCGCAGGCGTAACATCCCATAGGTAATAGTCAATGGCCACATCCTTCTCCATGGCCCGAGAGCCAATGTAAAATAATGGAAAATATTCCCCCAGTCCGTGTTATTAAATGATGATTATATATGACAAAACACGTACCTGATACCAGTGTGAAGAAGTTTTTTCGGCGATTGTAGTGACGTGCGAGGAGCATGAGACTTAATAGCATCAAATTTCCTGTCCAACAACAAATCGTTTATTAGACCTTATTTCATCATTTACTTCCTAAATTCCATTCACATGGGGCAAAGCATTCTTTCCGTGACCAACTAAATGGCCCACCACCACGGGAACAAGGTAGACAAACCGTGCACGAACATTGCGTCAGAACGGGAATGGTTAAAAAGTAACCTGCATATCGGCCAGTAATGATCATGTACACCTTCAGTGGTTCACACATTTGGGTCAGACACTGCCTACACAAAAACTTCCTACTTTCTTCTCCAAACCCATCAATGTAGTGATGAACGTTACAATATAAATTACACCGGGTATGTCACTACAAGTGTGTGACCAAAAATCACAGCCATAAAACAAATATAGTGACTAGCAGTCACTCAGATTCCATGAAAAGTATGCCCCAGTCCCTACTGATACACAAGCACCACAAGAAAACCTACATATTATACTACCACTGGCCTCCTAATGTCCCATTACAAATGGTGTGAGGTACATTTCTCTTCAATGCTATCCTATATCTGAATAAGCAATCTGACAGTAGCCACATTTCACCCTTGTCCTTCTACTGCAAGTACTATTAGGACAAACAGGGGCATGCCAGGATACAAACCTCAGTACCACAGTGGAACAAATGCTTGAATATCCATGGTGACTACACGCAAAAGTCTCCTTTGCACACACCATCTGGTACCCAATGTCTGTAAACATCCAACTCAAAAGAAATAGTCAGCATAATTTTGTAAAAGTAAATTGTACATTTCTTGTTCAATGAGCAAGCTAATCTCACATTCCTTGTTCACTAAGCAAGCCATTCTCATCACCTGCGGGCATTTAAGAGCCATTACCCATATGGGCAAACAACCCAGAGAAATGGTTAACAATGGTTTAACAAACTGATATATGACATTTTATTGCAAAAACACTCCACATGAAAAATAAATGTCTGACATCAATGGAAATGACCATGTTTGTTTTACATTCATCAGTATAAAAAATACAGTTTAATGCAACAGAATGTACTAAATGTATTATAATCTGGAACTTTAGTAAAGCAACAGGACTCACATAAATCGATATGGGGCACAAAGGGCCCATAAATTAAGGCCTAGATGCATCAGGACCGTAAGATCTCGAATCCAACTGCAAATCAATCAATCAAACACATTTTTACATTCTGCCAAACTTCACATATTAAATGTAGTGTAATAAAATGTAACCAAAACAATGCTGGAGGGAAGAAAAATATATGGAAGAAGGAAAAGATTAACTTGTTTGATACATCAATATACACTGTTTGAGTATGTGACAATGAGTTAATCACATACAGAAAATATATATTAGCTTAGTAAATAAAATGGCTACAAACTGGCAACAATCCCAAGCAGACACACCAGAAAGTTTTGTTCATGTTTAATATGGTTTCACGACCCATCCAAGTGGGAATAAGCACAGGCCCACTCAACCTGTAGTTCGCATGGAAAACATAGCCCACAGATTGGATTGTGGTGTGGTAACTGGTGTCCAACCTTTTGAGACAGTGTAGTGGTCTTATCTTCAAGGTTGGGCATGTTGGTCCTTGAAGATGAGACCACTACAATATCTCGAATCCTGTGCACATATTACTCGGCAATGCAGTGCCACACTACAGCAGAAAGGAATCTTTGAGAACACAGTTTCTCATGTTTGTACGTAAACTGCACAGGACTGATCAACAGTGAAGACTGTGGCCTCATTCTATCCAAAGCCTTTAATCACAACAGAGTGGTATGGCAGACATATAATCCACACACAAAGGAAAAAATAAAACATTCATGAAGGACTGAAATGTATTACAGAATTAACCCTTCGATGAACATGGGCATTCCTTTAGGCCCGTTTAATTTTTCCAGACATCCACTATACACCGGCCTATTTAGGTATTCACAGAATGAAAATGTGTATACTTTGGACAGTCCAGCTATAAAACAAAGAGAACATGCTGGACCAAGACAGTCACAGCGCTGATGTGAAAATCTGGCCACTGTTAATTGTCTGAAAGGGATGGTGATTTTCACTGTTTCTCGTGTTGAGGGCCCAATGTGAAGCTTATCAAAATATGTAATTTAACATTTCAGGGTGAATGAAACAAACTTTACTAATCACAGCTTTAATGAAAATATGAAAAACATACAAAACTGTCTAGTGAAGGGACTAATCTATAAAGAAATTATCTTCATATAAATGAATGTGTAATTTCTGAAAAATTAACAATTCGCCATTAACTATATTCAGTTCCCTCATGATCTGAAACATTAAAACTGATGCTTACACATCCTTCCGTGTTATACTGCTCTTTGTCACATACATTGGTTGTCTGTTCTTCAGGTACTTGAATTGCTTTGTTCTGAGTTGCAGTCATGGGTTCAATGGTACTATCCCAAATAATAGTGCGTGACTCTTTCACTCCATCACATACGCTGTATAGCTGAGCACTGGGCAAGTTATGGACAGAATCAACATGTACCCACCACCCATGCCAGTCTTCCTTAGATTCAAAGAAGTTACCATGTCCTTCTCTGAGGTATCTTACATTTCCCCATGAGTCAAGCTTAGTATCTCCCCAGGTACTGTCACAATTTTGCTTGTCACGCATTCCATCTTCGTGAAATCTCTCACTTCCTTGGGTACACTCTTTTACACCATGACATTTGCCTGAAGACTTCTGGAAATAAGAATACTTCCTAGCTTTACATCTGTGGTGCATCTCTGTCACAGATCTCGCTCCTGATCTTCGGTGTTCCTTCTTTTGTGACAAAAATTTAATTAAAGTTTCTGGTGACAGCCTTTCTAATTTCACTACACACTCGGGTATCAGACCAAACTGTTTCTTTGCTCTGATTACATTAGGTGAACTCTTCCATTCAAGGTTAATGTGTCTGTTCTGTTTCAAGGAAGCACAATCTTTTGAGAACACACTTCCATCGTATGTCAAATGCATTGTCTTATATTTCCTTGGAGGCAAAACAACTCTAGCACCTAACACAGACTTTACTGACCTTGAACGTTTGTTATTTTCTATATCCATCTTGGAAACCTCGACATCAGTCCCACTTGCAGTGTAGCATTCCCCTTTCCCCTGGCAAGTTTAATGGAGACTATGTACAAACTTCACCCACAAAAACAGCAAATCTCTGTTCACAGTTCTCATTCCCAAGTTGTCTTAGTTCAGAAATACGATGCTCAGTCTGGTATATACATGTCTGTTCAAAAGATTGCCTTGATTTCTTTACACATGACTGAACTTTATGATTATATTCCACATCAGCATGTGAAACTGCATGTCTGTTGGACATTCCTTCCAAATCAGCATCATTATCATTTAGGGATATATCTTGTACATGAGATGATCTTTCTAACTCAACATTATCCGCAGTTTTTCCACTTATACATTCATTATACGCAACATAATTTTCACAGTGATATGAATCTTCACTATCAACACCCATTCCTTGTGACTGACCAACACCTGGCTCCACCAAGCAACTATCATCAAGTGAAGCAGTATACGACGCCACAGTGTCAACAACCTACCAAAAAAACAAAACAATCAATGTAAGTGTTGCTGCTGCAGTTTTCCTTATCCAGATGAGAAATACAGAATATAAAAGATTTGATTCAACAATATCACTCCTTTGCGATGAGAGTATCACAACACAAAATTTGGCATTTTTGAGTTACTGGTTTAGAAATAAACTTTGCAGATGCACTTTTAACAGGTATAGTGTCATAACGCAGTTTGCAAAACTCGCCGCTGGAGAGCAGTTGTGTCATCATCGCACTCTTAGAAAATTATAGCACTTCAAAACCTTTAAACATTTCTCCTGAAAAATAACAAATTTTGAGTTGTGACTCTGTTGTTACAAATGAGTGGTACATACTCTGCACTAAACATGTCACTGACAAGGATATTCAACAAACCTGTACAACTAATGATAATCATGTAGCTTTACTGAACCTATCGGACCTGAAACACCAGTATAGAATTACCACTCTACGTTGCATAATATCCCAAAAAAGCACAGACCTCAACTTTTGAGATGTTATGACTGAGACCAGTTGCAAACTAAAGAATGAAATGAATGCATAACAAACATAACACTGTTTCGGTAAACAGTGTTGCTGTTTCAAAACTTCCTAACAATGGTGCACAATGTGCAGACACATCCAATCCTGACTGGTACCAATATATTTACAGACTATAAAAAATATGCTATATATGAAACAGTATAAGGTCAAAAGTAAACGGTAGATGTGGTGGTGTTATAGTTTAGCAAACTGAGTACTTTTTTCATTCGCTTTTTACACTGCAAGTCAGTGTTACCGACCTACTGGGAAGACATGTATCATGAACAAGGATTCAGATAACAAAGGTGATAGTGTGCATTACAGGGGTAAGAAAACATAAGGGAATGAGTAGTGGTGTAGGAATGCTACCTCTGATACTCCTTATACCAGCCATCTAAAATATATACAGCTAATGTTGTAAACATACCTAAAAAACCTGTTCTACATAAAACACTTAATGTTAATCCTTCCTTCTATCACTACTATTTCCTTTATTCTTTGATAAATATGCCACTATTGCAGTCAGACCACAAAGAAAAATTAGAGTTCATGTGGTCTTCACTCATTTGGGATGCTGTATGACACAGGCAAGTATTTTGAAACATACCGATCCCCTTTTCAAGAGTCAAGCAGTCCAAGACAAATGCCAGGAACAGATGGATTTGTGCATATATAGATTGTGTGGGTCATGATGGGCTCTAAGCAAAGGTAAGGGAACCAGTCAGGTTGCTGCAGCAACAAAAACACGCATTTCTATAGTGACCATGGTGCATGGTGAATCGGATAAGACACTGATCAGCAACAAGCTTCCCCTCCCCAATGCCGAATGAAAATCTCAGTCTTTCCCACTCTTGTCCTGGTGACTCCTTCCATCTTCTCCCTCCTTCACCCCTCAACCCTGGTGACTCTTGTCTTCCATTTCTTAATTTTTTGTCACTTGCTCTGTCAACTCCTTCTGCCTTCATTCAATTTTTGCCACCATATCTTGATGGCCTAGATCAGTCAGTATAGCGACTGACTACAGGATGGACGGTCTGTGATCAAATCCCGGTGGGGACAAGATTTTTCTTCTGTCCAGACCGACCCTGGGGCCCACCCAGCC
>Ga0209755_10008363_pt1 | contig 11077 bp, 10 predicted proteins | sample TergutCo191P1_FD_187301 | JGI IMG/M metagenome (GOLD analysis project Ga0209755, IMG submission 187301) | Cornitermes sp. P1 segment gut microbial communities from Petit-Saut dam, French Guiana - Co191P1 (SPAdes) (version 2) | ecosystem: Host-associated > Arthropoda: Insects > Digestive system... | reverse complement strand
TGACAAAGCCGTCATCCATCGCTTTTGAAAGAGGATATTCATAGATAATGTTATTAAAAATAATTTGCCCTTTTGCGGATTCTACAAACGGCGTTGCGGTTAATTCAAGACCAATAACAGGCTTTAATTCATTTATCGCTTTTAACCCTGCGGAAGCACGATAGCGGTGAGACTCGTCCATTAAAAGAACAAGATCGGGCAGAGCTGCAAGATATTCAAAATAACTTTGACCAATATACTCGGAAAGCCTTTTTATTCGGGGTGCTTTTCCTCCGCGAACTTCGGAATTAATCTTGGAAATATTAAAAATGTTGATATGGATTTCGTCATATAAACTATTATCTTTTATGTTAATTCCCGAATCGTAATTATCGCCTGTAATTATTAGCGGAGGATTTTGCGCAAACTCTGCTATCCCTTTGAACACATATTTGGGAGTATTAGGCGTAAAATCATCGATCAATTTTTTATAAATCGTCAAGTTAGGTGCAAGTACAAAAAAGTTTCGCATTCCTTTGTGCAGATGAAGATACGTAATAAATGCTCCCATTAGCCTTGTTTTACCTACGCCTGTAGCAATCGCAAAACAAAGCGATGGAAACTCACGCTCAAAATCGGTAACTGAAGGATACTCGCTTTTTATCGCAGAAAGACTATTGGGAAGATTTTGATCTTTTACAGGCGGAGAGATTTCGCTTATGCGAGCAAGTATTTCGAGACTTTCGCGTAACGGCTGTCGAAGACTGAGTCGCCCTGCGATGGAATTAACTAATTTATCTGACATATTTTATTTTTGTCCACAGATTACGCTGATTACACTGATTTTAATCAGGATTATTCGTAGACTTTATTCCTCCTTCTGTACTTTCTACCTTGGAATTTAGTATAATTCTTTTATGTTCAAGGCTTTTCGATCCAAAGTTAAAAAGCAGTCCCGCTTCTAATTTTGAAGTTTTTAAATAATTTATTACTTGTGCCTGATGTTCACCTATAAGTTTTTGTACTGCTTTTAATTCTACGATAATATTATTATAACATACAAAATCCGCTTTATACTTACTTTCAAGTAATTCACTTTTATAATAAACGGGAAATGTAACTTCGCGGCGATATGGTATATTTTGAAGTTTAAATTCTTTTTCTAACGCTTCTTGATAAACAGCTTCAAGAAAACCCATTCCAAGTGTTTTATGTACTTCTATTGCGGCTCCAATGATTTTATATGTATCTTCTTCGTATAGTAGTGGCATATTTTTTATCTACGGATTACGCTGATTACATGGATTTATTTCTAAGACTTGTGCTTCTCCCTCTTTAATCCTTTAATCTGTGTAATCTGTGGACTTTATTCCTCCTCTTCTTCAAATAAATCTTTCTGTACTTTAGTTGGCTTTGCTGCCATTGGGAGATTTTCTATCTGCAAGCTATAATCATCGTGTCCCCATTCGCATTTTGTTAATACAGTATTGGGGATTTTCTTGATTGTCAGGTTCGGAAAACCGCCTGCTCGGGAACGGAAAGCTGTGCACATAACAAGTAGAGTTCGATTGTTTCCAACTTCGTCTGATAAAAGAGCAAGCTGTTCATGGGTAAGGTGAGCAGTGGTTATGTAAATAAAATCATTTTCTGTTGATTTGCCGTGCATCCAATAAATTGTATCTGATGGATCGTAAGTAAAACCTTCCAGTTTACAAACCGCTTCTGCAAGCATTTCTGCGTTGTATTCTTTATTGATAACCCAATTTCCCCATTTATCTTTTTGCAGCAGAGACGGAGCAAGCCGATAATATCTAAAACCGCCTCCGCCTTTCCAATCCGCCGATTGAGTAACACCGCCTGAATCTTCACCATCGATAACTTTTTTCAATCTGGGAATGATATGCGTGTGACAATGTTCGCCAAGTTCCACCATTATCCAACGCCGTCCCATTTTTTGCGCAACTGCTCCTGTTGTGCCTGAACCTGCGAAAGAATCAAGGATGAGATCGCCTGGGTTGGTTGCTAATGTCAGTATTCGTTCAAGAAGACGTTCCGGCTTTGGAGTTGTAAATACCGATTCAGAATTAAATTCTTTTACTTCCTTTTTCGCATCTTGATTATGTCCAACTTCTGAATGTTTCCAGATTGTTAAAGATACAGAACCTTCTTTCACATCTGTTAAAAAACGCTTTTGACGAGGCATATTATTACCATCATTGCCGAACCAAATACGATTGTCTTCTACTAATTCCTGAAATCTTTCTTTATTTATAGACCAACTTCTACTTGCTGGAGGATTAAAAACCATTCCAGATGGTGTGTTTATTGGGTAATCACAATTTTCATTATATGTTCTAACAGTTAAATCACTACTTGTCCAAACACCTCTCGGATCATTATCAGGATTTTTATATCGTGCATCCATCTCATCAGATCTTGGTAATAGATTAGGTCTCCATATCTCTTTATTTTTTGCATAAACCATTATAAAATCATGATTATCTGAAAGCCATTTAGCGTCATTCTGCGGCGAAAATTTCTTTTCCCATATCACATTAACAATAAAATTATTTCTTCCATATATTTCATCTGTCATGACTTTGAAATATGCCTGTTCTGTATCATCTAAAGAAATCCAAATCGAACCATCTTTTGCAAGTAACTTATGCAATAATTCCATTCTGTCACGCATTAATCCAAGCCATATTGAGTGTTCTATTCCATCGTCATAATGTTCAAAGGCGCTTCCTGTGTTATACGGCGGATCTATATAAATACATTTTACTTTGCCTGTGTATTCCTGTTCTAATGCTTTGAGTGCGAGCAGATTGTCTCCGAAGATAAGGCGGTTGTCGAAGATGTCGTTTTTATTTGTACGGTGTTTTGCATGGTAACTTTTTGTCGGGTCTTCGAGGAGTATGCGCGGTTCAAGGCGTGGTCGGCTTTCTTTGCCTATCCATGTCAGTTCAAGGCGTTGAGGGTTAGGGTTGGGCATTTAATACATTTATCTCGAATAGTCCACGGATTACGCAGATTACACGGATTTACCTCCACCTCAAAATTATATATCTATTTATCCTTTCTTGCTATCCATTGTGTATGCTCCCTTGAAAAAGCATTTTCCGAATCCTCTACATATGCTGATATTTTATCTTCTGAAATTACATTATCTTTCTGTGTAGCAATAAAATTTATTTCATGAGCAGTTAAAGCGTATGATTTTTCTAATTCTTTATATTTTTTAGTTTGTACCCATGTAAAAAAAACAGAAATTAATGATAATATTATACTAACAGGAAAAATAACATCATATTTATCAAGAACTAAATCTAATAATATGGAAATAGATAAAACACAAGAGATAATTATTAATATACAAAAAAATAAATTTGACCTTTTTTTATTATATTTCGATTTGCCCATATACCAATTTTGTTGTTCAATTATTCTAAATTCATAATAAATATTAAGTCTTTCATTAAAAGATAATTGTCTAATATTTACCATACTATCAGGAATCAATTGTTGATTAGCATAATCGACTTCAATACATTTTTTGAAATCATGGTTCATATCTATTATGTGTTTTATTGTTTTTAAAAATAAAAATTTAGCTTCATTGTCAGAAATATTATATGGCTCTGCCTTCATTACATAACGCCATGAAATTGTTTTAATTGATTCTGCTACCGCTCTTGCATTATACCAATTACCTTGAAAATTATACAGATGAAAAATAAATAACAGAATTACAATTGAAAATGAAATTATAGCATTTATAATTTTCATTTGAATGAAATCATTGAAATATGTAAATGAAATAGACGAGATAACTAACATACAAAGAAAAATTATTAAAATATTTAAATACCTGCTCTGCGTTCTATTTGAAATATTATCAGCTTCTTTATATATTGCCAGATAATCAAACATAGCTAGTTATATGGAATGTGTCCTAATAGCATCCACAATACTATCTGTATTCCATCCAACAACCTCTTTAGCTACATCAGAAACAGCTTTAGATACATTTATATTTCCCCTAGGTTTTATACCTATAATAGGTTTTTTAATAGAAACACCGAAGTCAAGCTCAAATTGAATCCACTCACTATAAGACATATAAACACCACCAAGAGCTAAAATACAACTTACTGGACGAACCTGTTGACGTAATTCTTCTTTCAATTGATCTTCCGACATTTTTTTAAATTTATCATCCTTTGGAACACTATAATTCGAATACTTAAAATTGCTTGCTTCATCAAGTAATTTAATGAGTCTTTTATAGTCTTCATGGTAATCCCATGCATGGCTAATAAATAAGTTATATGTTGATAAATAAGGCATATAAAACTCCTGTATGTACAGGAGTCACATATTTATTAATTATTGTCAATATGTGGTCGTCTTTCTTTGCCTATCCACGTCAGTTCAAGGCGTTGGGGGTCAGGGTTATATTTCAAAAATACCTCTCAGTATAAATTACTCATCCTTTCGATGGCAAAATTTGAAATTTTAATAACATTTTATTTCTTTTGAATATCAATTCATTAAAATTTGTAATTTCCCTCTCACTTGATTTTAACATACCAATTATGTAATTATCATCCATTAAGGCTTTTAATAATTTATCTTTATCAATATCATTATCAAATCTTTTAATAATTTTATAGAATTTCTCAATTGATATGATAACTGCTTCTTCCATTATTAAAGGATGTTCAGCTTTTAATATACATAATAATTCTTCTATCTTTGGAAAGATCGCTCTTATTTCTAAAATAAGATTATTATATAAAAATTTTGAATATTCTTCCAAAGCATATTTAAAATCTGTATTGTCAACTCTCGTTTTACCATGATTTACTGCACTTTCGAATAAGCGACTCATAAAATAAATAGCATCTCTTGGACGTTTAATTATTACTTTTTGAATTTTTTCAAATGGATATATTATTTCCTCAAAAAAAAAATAATTATTCCAAATATCATCTATTTTATCTTTACTATCAAGAACAGATACTAATCTATTATTTACAACTGTGTTTAATAACATAGGAAATTTTACCCAATTAATTTCAAATGAATCCATCATTAATTTATCACTATCTTGAGCATCTTTTAGAATAAAGTTAAATATATCTTTTCTTAAAAATAAAACTGACCTAATATCAATTTTCGGATTTTCTATTTCATTTTTTAACTTATCAATATATTCAAATAATGTGTTTATCATAATTGATTGATATTCAAGATTATTCTTTGGATCCCATCCAGCATCTAAATTATCTGCTAAAATAATAATTTTATTTTTTTTTCTTTCGAGGTATTTATTAACAAGCTTTACCATAGGTTTTATTTTCTCATATATTTTATCTATTAAGACAATATCTTTTTTAATATTTATCTCTGGGAATTGCTTCGAAATATAATTTATCATTCCAAAGAAATTAACGCCAAACATATCTTTATTCTCATCATAATATTTAATTATATTTACTTTATCCTCATCTTCTAAATTGGTGGTAAAAATATTTTTTACTATATCAAAAAATATTTTCGAGTATATGACGTATTTCCATGTTACAATAAATAATGCATGTTTGGAACGTTCATGATAGTAAAGATTGGTAAATTCAATGTTTCCTAATATCTCATCGTAGTCTGGTTTAATAATTATAATAAAATTATTTTTATCTGCAACAAATACATCATTTAAACGTCTAAAAATTTCAGTTTTTCCGCTTCCTTTTCTGCCTATTACAATAATTTTCTTCCTATTTGGATTAACAGATTCATTAAAAGCATCAATTTCTACAAAATTTTCTGTGCTACTAAGCTCTTCTTGTTCTGCAACGCCACATCCTATACCTAATTTTAATAAATTCAGTTCATGGTCTATTTCTTCGTTTTTAATTTTACCAATAATTTCTTTCCCGTTCTTTTTTTGTTCATTTATTATATTATTCAGCCATGCTTCTGTTTTTTCTAAACAATCATTTGTAGAAGAATATTCTATTAATATATCACTGTAATCTACTGGTACATAAAATGGCTCTGGAGCTAATAATAACACTTTCTTTTCTAAACCAAATGCTATTCATGCGTAAAGTGAATATTCAGCATTTGTAATATCAAAATCAATTTTATCTATGCCTACTAAATGTAAAATTATAATTTCAGATTTAATTATAGATTTTAAATACCATACAAATGGTTGGTATGCAATTTCTTCTTTATTATTAATAATATATTTAATGTTATATAAAAATGATAAATACTCTTCAAGCTCATCTGCAGCTTGATTTTTATTTTTTATATTAATAAAAAATACATCATTTTCAACTGATTCTTCTTCATAATTTGGTAAAAAATCTTTTATTTGAAGAGAACTGCTAGATATATTTTGTTGGAATTCCCCAGATATTTCTTTTGAAGTAGAAAATGGCGTAAATTCAATGTTACTTAATATTTTTATAGCTTTATAATTTTGCAATGCGTTTTTTATATTATTATTCAAAAAAATCTTTAATCTTTTTTTTCGTGCAATTGCATATCCTAATTCAAAAAAAACATTGTGATTTAAATATGTTAGATCACATGCAAATATTTCACAGTCTTTAATAGCATTAAATACTTTAGAACCTATCACATTAGCAGATTGCTTTATATTTTCCCATAAAACCATCTCATAGCTTCCTTGGTGTGAATTATAATTTTGAGCAGCTCTGGAAATAGCATCTTTATTTTCCTGATGACCATTTGCATACGCAAAAAAAATTTTTTTCTTTTCCATCTGCTCCATCCTCCTAATATAATATTTAATTAATATTAACATAAAAATCTATATTTTGTAAATAAAATATCTCGAAATCCGCTTATTAGTGTGAATGTTCATGAAGGAATCCAAGCCCTGTACCAAAACTCCATGTTCTCCTAAACAACTCTAGTTGCAGTTCTCTGTGGTTTAAATCTTTTCCCTAATCCGTGTTAATCTGCGAAAATCCGTGGATAAACTAATACTTAACAACTGTATAGTATATCCATTACAATCCCATTAACCAACAAAACTAAAAGGAAGATATAATTATGTCAAAAATAAACGTACTCGGAACAGAGATAAGCGTTATGACCATCAATGATGAGGATTTTATTTTTTTAACGGACATGGTTCGTAATGTCGAAAATGGGGAATTCTTCATTCTAAACTGGATGAGAACGTAATACTGTCGAATTCTTAGGTATTTGGGAACGTGTATATAACCCGGATTTTAATCCAGTCGAATTCGACAAGATTAAAAGTAATGCAGGGCTTAACAGCTACAAAATCAGCGTCAAAGAATGGTGCGAAAAAACAAATGCAATTGGTATTCAAGCCCGTCCCGGGCGATATGGGGGTACATACGCTCACAAGGATATCGCTTTCGAGTTCGGTATGTGGATTTCCGCCGAATTTAAAATATACCTTATAAAAGAGTTTCAGCGGCTTAAAGAACAGGAATACAAACAGCTTGGCTGGGATATTCGTAGAAATCTGACAAAAATCAATTATCGAATCCACACAGATGCGGTAAAGTTAAATTAAATTCCCCAGGCAAATATCACACTTCGCCCGAGCCGCACAAGGATCGTAAATCTTTCTGTTGTAAGGTTCTATCAATTCTGCAATTAAATCGAGAATAAATTTCGGCGTGTAGAAATCGCCATTTTTCTGCGCTTTGTCAATTTACGCATTTATATCTTTTTTCGCAAGGCGGGGCAGCCACGAAAGTTTTCCGATTTTCCATTTAAAACCGGTATCATTGTCTGCCTTGAATGGCTGCCAGTACATATTCGCGGCGGCGGCGGCGCGGAAGGATATTTTCGGAGTAGAACTAATAATATGGTTTTCAAAACACGAGATGTTAGAGTCAGGGATTAGGAATGTTCCTATAACTATTGGCGAGAAAAAGCTGATTATTTTTGAACGGATAATATCAAACACATCAGACGGAATATCAAAGTTTAGGCGCGGACCGTACAGGACATACATTACTTTTTCACTGTTTGCCTTCGGAAAAGAAGTAAAAGCTGTATCACCGGAATTAATTTTATTTATCCCTAAAGCGTATCTTAGTGAACGTGCAATAGCTTTTAATTCTTCGGCGCTGAGCGGATGCGAGAGGGAAGCAATCGGCGCTGTCTGCGGGAAGTAATATACGCCTTTAAGACCTGAAGTAATCAGCGCAGAGCTGTATTTTTGCACTTCAAGGCGTACGTCACGATGAGGAACAAGAGCGAGAAAAATATTTTTGTTCTTTTTATGTGTTTTCATATTTTTGAACTCATGTTATAATAATACAGGGAAACAGCCATGAAGTATAAGACCAAACTGCTTGTAGACAGATTTACAGATATCCTCTCGTCATGGGAAGGGGTTGAATGTATTACATTGAATGAAGCCGCCCAGCCGGATATCCTTGATCCGTATTTCGCGCTTATTCTGGATGTTTTTTATTCCTCCCCGATCCCCGGCGCGGAAGAACGTTGCCGCCTTTACGGCGATGATGTCGCGGCTTTTGAAAGTTCAGGACGGAGCGAGAAAGATCGTTTCCTTATCGGGGAGATTCCGGTAAGGCTTGAATATAAAAACACCAGTAAAATTGACGAGCTTGTAAATATTGCCTGTGACAATCATGAATCTCTCTGGTTAATTAAGGACTCTGGAACTTACGGTTTTTACCGTCTTGCAAATTGTGATATTGTTTTTTCCCGTTCAATGTGGATTCATGATATAAGAAAACGGCTTGTGAATATCGGGGACAGATTCTGGAAAGAAATGCGCAGCGCTGTTCAGCTAAAAATGGAACATTTCCTGTCGGATTTGGGCGCCGCATGTTTTCAGAGAGACAAATTTCATTATCTGATCGCTTCGGCAGGTTTTATTAAAAATGCGTGTCTTACATTGTTTTGTATCAATAAACGTTTTGAGCCGTCTCATCGCGCGTATTTCAGGCAGATATGCGAATTGCCGGTATTACCCTCGTCTTTTAACGCAGAATTTCAAATGTTCCTTGATAACGCTTCCTCAGAAGAACTTGACTCAAGATTTTACCTTGCCAAACTTATCGCGCAGAAAATTGTCATGTTATGAGTCTTTTAAAAAAAATATATTATTCATCGTTATTGATATTTTTTGTTCTTTTTTATGCGTCGTGTGACAAAAACAGGGAAAAGCCGGTTCAGTTCAGGATAGTAACAGATTCTGCCCTTTTTGGAGCGGATCTCGCCGCACAGGAAGGGAAGCTTGATTTTTCAAAACCCCGCAGACTCGAATACAGGTTTGACGATTTCTTTTCTGTTACGCCAAATTCTTCTCTTTTAATTGAATATGACTTTAATACTCAGCCTTCTGAAATTGTAATAGAAAATTTTAGTCTTATTTTGAATACGAAATCCGCCTCATGGAAACTGCCGGTAGAATTTACAAGGATTCAATACGTTATTCCGGTTGAAGATTCATTTGACGGGTATTTCAGTATAGAACTTGCTTTTGACGGTAAAATTGACATGGAGGTTTCTCCTGTTTTTCAGATACGTTCTATCGGTTTCGCTGACCGTTTTTTCGGCTTTAATATGAATTCAAGTGAATACAATATTTTGACTCCGTTTGTTTCAAGACATGAAGATTTTTTTACGATTGATGTGCCTGAAGCCTTTCTGCCTCGTCCGTTTTTCGCGGAAATTGAAGCTTCCTTTTCTTTTTCAGGAGCTGTTCTTGAATACAGCGGACGCAGATATGAAACATTTTCAGGTATTGAATCCATTTATATACCGCATTCATTATTTCCTGCGTCGGGACAGGCGAAGCTGTCAGGCGACGGGATTGGAAAATTTATATTAAGACCGTTAAAGGAAACGGAAGTTTTTCCAAACCCAATTAAGGCTGATCCTGTTCTTGTAATTGTATGGCCGAGAGAAAATTGGCGAAACAATTCTTATGAAGTTTTTAAATGGGATCGTTTTCCTTCATTGCTTATATTTGATTTTGCGGATTACGAAATTCAGGACAGAATGTTAAAACGACTTGCGTTTTTTGTGGAAAAAGCAGGTTTCCGGGGACGTCTTTCACATGATCATGAAATTGCGCATCTGCACGGATGGAATGCCCATGATTACAAAGCGGATGATCTTGCGCGTTTTTTCGACACTGCCCGTAAGACTAATTTTCCGCTGCTGGATGAAGAATGGGAACTTGAAAAGATTTTATTGAATGAAGGAATTATTCGCAGGGAACTTGGCAATATAACGGAAGGTTACGGAGGTATTATATCAATTTCAAGAGAAGCTCCTGAATTTCTTCGTTACCGTTTTATGGTTCACGAAGCATTTCACGGATTATTTTTTATAGACGAAGATTTCCGTGATTTCAGCCGCCGCAGGTGGGAACAGTTCCCGTCCCATGCCAAAAGATTTATTGTTTCTTATTTTGATTATCGTGATTATGACACAAAAGACGAGTATTTGCTTATAAATGAATTTATGGGTCATGTTTTACAACAGTCTGTTTCAGGAGCTGCCGATTATTTCGGCAGGCATCTGCCGCAGCGCCTTGAAACTTCATGGAGATCTTCTGTACTGCCTGAAAAACATATAACTTCCGGCACATGGCCGAGTTTGGCTTCCGCTTTCACTTCAGAAGCCCAGGTCTTTTCTGATTATGTGAACACAAGATGGGGGCTTACCGCAGGGCGCGTGTGGGCATTCAGGGTCAGGTAACGCGGTAAATTACCTTTAATCCGAAGATATAAGCGTCTTTTGAAAGGTTTCTTAAACCTAAACACCCCGATTTAACAACTTCTTAACAACTTTTTAATATTGTATAATAGTTAAAATACAACATAAGACTAATTTCAAATGAAATTTATTTTATAGTCGTGGAGGAAGCCGTTGATCACAATTATGGTCGTTGAAGACGATCTTAAACTCAACAAAATAGTCTGTTCCAGCCTTGATGCGCACGGCTACCGTTCTGTAGGCTGTATCAATGCCAGCGAAGCCTTTGACAGAATGATTGATATAAAAATTGATCTTATCATATCAGATATAATGATGC
>Ga0209755_10008362_pt1 | contig 11078 bp, 9 predicted proteins | sample TergutCo191P1_FD_187301 | JGI IMG/M metagenome (GOLD analysis project Ga0209755, IMG submission 187301) | Cornitermes sp. P1 segment gut microbial communities from Petit-Saut dam, French Guiana - Co191P1 (SPAdes) (version 2) | ecosystem: Host-associated > Arthropoda: Insects > Digestive system >... | reverse complement strand
GCGGCGTAGAAATTGACGCGCGCGATATTCCCGACCTTGTGCCAATACTAACAGTCGCCGCAGCCGCAGCCGAAGGAACCACCGTTATCCGTAACGCCGGACGTCTTCGCGTCAAGGAAAGCGACAGACTGGAAGCAGTATCTTCCGTGCTTAATGCTCTCGGCGCGGATGTGCGCGTAACGGAAGACGGACTTTTAATAAACGGCGGCGCTCCATTAAAGGGTGGAACAGTTTCATCATGGGGTGATCACAGGATCGCGATGTCGGCGGCTGCAGCTTCGGTTTTATGCGCGCAGCCGGTAGTGATTCAAGGAGCGGAGGCTGTGAATAAATCGTATCCGGGATTTTTTGACGATTTTCGCATGCTGGGCGGATCCGCGGAAGTTATATGAAAAAAACATTCGGTTTACTTGGCGAAAAATTAAAACACAGCTTCTCGCCTATGATTCATGAGTTTCTCGGAGATTACGAATATCCGTTATACGAGGTTTCATCTAACGATCTTGATACATTTATGACAGAAAGGCGCTTTGACGGAATTAATATAACCATTCCATATAAACAGGATGTCATGCGGTATTGCGCATCGCTTTCAGATGAAGTAAAAATGATCGGCTGCGTAAACACGATAATTAAAGATAAAGCGGGGCTTCTTCACGGACACAATACAGATTATCACGGTTTTTACGTATTATTGAAACGCGCCAAAATCAATCCAAACGGAAAAAAAGTTCTGGTGTTAGGCGACGGAGGATCGGCGCGGACAGTGAGAGCGGCGTTAAAAAATCTTTGCGCGCGGGAGATTGTAACAATTTCACGCCGCGGAGAAAACAATTACGGCAATATCAGCTGTCATTATGATGCGCAGATAATCGTGAACACTACGCCTGTAGGCATGTATCCTGACAACGGAAACTGTCCGCTTGATCTAAATGGTTTTAATCAGCTAACAGGCGTCGTCGATCTTATTTACAATCCAACGCGGACTAAACTGCTGCTTAACGCTGAACGCATGAATATCCCATGCGTAAACGGACTTGCAATGCTTGTATCTCAGGCGGAAATGGCAAGCCGGTTGTTTCTTGATGCACCGGAAAGACCTGAACTTGTCAGCGCAATCATAAACGCAATCATAAAAAAAACGCGAAACATCGCTCTTATCGGAATGCCCGGCTGCGGAAAAAGCACAGCCGGAAAAAATCTTTCGCAGTCGCTGGAACGTCCGTTAGCTGACATTGACGAGCTTATTACAGCAGCGGCAGGAAAGAGCATCCCTCAAATTTTCGCCGAAGATGGAGAAGAATTGTTCCGGCGGACGGAAACGCGCATTCTCGGCGAACAAGCCGCAAAGAGCGGTGCTGTTATCGCGACAGGAGGCGGCATTGTAACAAGAGCTGAAAATCTTGACCTGCTCAGACAAAACAGTCTGATTGTTTTTTTGAAGCGCGACTTAACGGAACTTGCTACTACAGGACGCCCTCTTTCCGGCAGCATCGGAATCGAAACTCTTGCAAAACAAAGACTTCCATTATATGAAGCATGGAGCGACATCATAATTGAAGTTGAAGCAAGCCCGGAGCTGACAGCAGCGCGAATTTTAAAAGCAATAGAATAAAAAATAACTGTTATTCAACAGACTGACTGACACTATTGATTAAATTCATTATAATAAAATTATTATGATCATCTGTATAACAAAACAGGTAAGGAGATAAAATGGTATTCATACTTAAACCTAATATATCAAAAGAGAAGATTGAAAAATTTATCTCTGAATGGGAACAAAAAGGATTTTCTACCATATACAGTGTAGGCACCGAACATACCGCTGTCTGCTTGATTGGAAATACAGCCGCAGTTGATTTGGATCATATTGTTGAGACAAATGATATTATTGATTTCGGCAAACGCATCACAGAACAATTCAAAGCTGTCAACAGAACGGTTAAAGAAGACGATACGATTGTAAAAGTCGGCGATGTTTCAATCGGCGAAGGATTTTTTACGATCATATCGGGACCTTGTTCCGTTGAAAGCGGCGAACAAATTTTAGAAATCGCGCGAAGCGTTAAATCAAGCGGCGCGAAAATTCTCCGCGGCGGCGCGTTCAAGCCAAGAACTTCGCCTTACGCTTTTCAAGGGAAACAAGTTGAAGGGCTTGAGATGCTGCTGATTGCGAAAAAAGAAACCGGCCTTCCGATAGTCTCTGAGATTATGAATCAGACGCAGATTGATTTATTTGAAAATATCGATATGGTGCAAATCGGCGCGAGAAATATGCAAAATTATGATTTATTAAAAGAAGTCGGCAAGCTGAAAAAGCCTGTGTTGTTAAAGCGCGGCCTTGCGAACACTATTGAGGAATTATTGATGAGCGCTGAATATATCGTATCATCGGGGAATACAAATGTGATTTTATGCGAACGCGGAATCCGCACATTTGAAACAATGACACGTAACACGCTTGATTTATCCGCCGTTGCCGTAATTAAACAAAGATCGCATCTTCCGATAATTGTAGATCCCAGCCACGCTTCAGGATCAAGAAGCCTTGTTCCGCCGCTTGCGAAAGCCGCTCTTGCGGTGGGCGCGGACGGCCTTATGATAGAAGCGCATAACAATCCGGCGAAGGCGTTATGCGACGGCGCGCAGTCGCTTGATTTGGATCAATTCGCTTCGCTTATGGAAGAATTAAAAAAACGCGCGATTCTGGAGGAGAAAATTATTTAAAAGAAGTTCACACGGAGGACACGGAGTTAAGAAATGGAATTAATAATGAAACCAAATCTAAATGAAGCAAAAAATATTGCTGAGAAAAACCAATATAACATCATCCCGATCAGCGCGGAAATGTACAGCGATATGGTTACGCCTGTTGACGTTCTAAAAAAACTAATGAACGTTAGCAAACATTGTTTTATTCTTGAAAGCGCCGAGGACAATAAAACATGGGGCAGATATACTTTTCTTGGGTTTGATCCTTTGCTGGAAATCACATGCTTTAACGGCGCTATGACTATTACATCTAATCTTAGAACTAATGGCCAGATTGAAAAGAAAAAAATCAATACTGATAATCCCAACAAACAGATTCAGGAAATTTTACATCAATATAAAAGCGTCAAATTTGATTACCTTCCTCCTTTTACAGGCGGATTAACCGGTTACTTTGCTTATGATTACGCGAAATACTGTGAGCCGACGCTTAAGCTTAACGCCAAAGATGAAGAGCGTTTTAACGATGTCGATTTAATGCTTTTTGATAAAGTGATCGTATTTGATAATTACAAACAAAAAATTATAATTATCGTTAATATAAAAATAAATAATATCGAAGATGAATATAATAAAGGGACTGCCCAGCTTGAGTATATAAAAAATCTTATTAAGACGGGAAATTACGCGCAAACGCCTGTTCCGAATATTAAATCGGATTTTAAAGCGTTTTTTACAAAAGATGAATATTGCCAGATGGTGACAAGAGCGAAGAATCACATTAAGGAAGGCGATATTTTTCAGGTTGTATTGTCAAACCGGTATGAAGCGGATTTTGAAGGTAGCATTTTCGACACATACCGCGTACTGCGGACAATTAATCCTTCGCCATATATGTTTTATTTTTCAGGGAGCAATCTTGAAATCGCAGGAGCGTCGCCTGAAACTTTAGTTAAATTGCATAACGGAAAATTATTCACATATCCTTTAGCCGGAACGCGCAAGAGAGGCGAGACTGATGATGAAGATACCGCGCTTGAGAAAGAGCTTCTTAATGATGAAAAAGAACTTGCCGAACACAATATGCTTGTAGACCTTGGCAGAAACGATCTTGGAAAAATAAGCGAATTCGGTTCTGTAAAAGTAGAAAAATATTTGTCTATCTTAAAATTTTCTCACGTTATGCACATTGGTTCTACGGTAACAGGAGATATCCGCGGTGATAAAACAGGCCTTGACGCGATTAACGCGGTTCTTCCCGCGGGCACTTTATCAGGCGCGCCGAAAATTCGCGCAATGCAGATAATCAACGAACAGGAAAAAAACAAACGCGGTATTTACGGCGGCGCGGTTGGATACCTTGATTTTACCGGCAACATGGATACATGCATCGCTATCAGAATCGTTTACAAAAGAAACGACAAAGTTTTTGTCAGAAGCGGAGCCGGTATTGTCGCGGACAGCAATCCCGAATCAGAGTATCAGGAGTGCGTAAATAAATCTGCCGCGGTAATGAACGCGTTAAAATTTTCATCGGGAGGCGTCGAATGATTCTCTTAATTGATAATTATGACAGTTTTTCATATAATTTATATCAGCTAACAGGTTCAATTAATCCCGATATTAAAGTTGCGCGTAACGACGCGTTAAACGTAGAAGAAATCAAGCGTCTTGCCCCCGAACGCATTATAATTTCTCCCGGACCCGGAAAACCTTCGGATGCCGGTATTTGCATCGATGTAATAAAACAACTTCATACTGTTATGCCAATTTTAGGAATCTGCCTTGGGCATCAGGCGATCTTTGAAGCTTTCGGCGGAACTGTATCATACTCGAGCGCTTTAATGCACGGAAAATCTTCGCAGGTTACGCTTAACACAGATGATGCGTTATTTAAAAATATGCCGCAGGTCATACAGGCGGCGCGTTATCATTCGCTGGCGGGAATTAAATCGACATTACCCGATGTTTTAAAAATTACCGCGTGGACGAAAGATGATGAGATAATGGCGGTTTGTCACAAAAATTATCCTGTGTATGGCGTGCAGTTTCATCCTGAGTCGATATTAACGCCTGACGGGGAGAAGATCGTTAAGAATTTTTTAAGGATAAATTAATGGAAAATATTCTTAAAGAAGCGTCTGCGTCTGTTGGCGTTCTGGTTCATGAATGGGCGCAGTTGCCGTCCGCCGCTTTAACCTTTTCCCCGGAATTGCTTAATTACTGCAAAACCAACGCATGCGGCTGCTACAATAAATCATGGACCTGCCCGCCTGCCTGCGATTCAACCGAAGAGCAGCAAAAAAAAATTCTTTCTTATAAAAATGTTTTTGTGTTTACAACAAAGCATGAAATAGAAGATTCATTTGATTATGAAGGAATGACCAGAGGCAGGAAGCTTCATTCTCTGCTCACAAGCGAAGTAAAAAAAAGACTCGGCGGCGCTCCCGTTTACGGCGCGGGTAACTGTCCTGTCTGCGAGAGCGGCGCGGCTAAAGCGGCGTTCACAGCTAAAGCAGTGTTAACAGCTAAAGAAATACTCACGGCTAAGACTTCGTGCGCGTTTCCAAAGCCTTGTCCTTTTCCTGAAAAACAAATCGGTTCCATAGAAGCGGCAGGCATTAATGTTTCTGAATTAAGCAAGGCCGCAGATATTGCTTATAGCAACGGAATAAACACAGTTACTTTTTTTTCGATGGTTTTATTATAAACCAGAAAATTGCAGGACTTGTAAGGCAACTAACCGAGTTGTCGAACAAATCCAATCAAAAGTGTTAAACGCCATTTTGTTTACCAGTCTATGCTCATTGTGATTCTTCGCTCCCTGACAAGCGCCAGTCTTTTTTCCAGATCAGAAGCCTGCCCGCTTTTTATAAGCGCCTTTAAATCATCCATGCTTTTTTCAAATTGATCGATCCGCGCAAGAAGAGCTTCGCGGTTTTCGATGAAAAGTTCAGTCCACATCGGCGCGTTGAGCATTGCGATGCGGGTAAGGTCCTCAAAACTGCCGCCGCCGAAACGGGTTATTTTCGTATCGCTTTCGCAGTCGATAAGGGCGGCGGCGATTACATGACAGAGCTGGCTTGTAAAGGCGATCTTGCGATCATGCTCCGGGGGCGTTACTTCGGCAATGCGTGAAAAACCCATGCGTGTGATAAGGTTTTTCAAAAACTCAATGTTTTCTGGCTTGTTACACGATATGGGAGTAAGTATATAATTTTTTCCGTTAAAATTGCAAAGCTGCGAATTGCTAAAGCCGCTCTTTTCCGCGCCCGCCATCGGATGCCCCGGAATAAAATCTATATCACCGCCACAGAAAGCGTCAGCTGCTGACCTGACGTAAGCGTTTTTTTTCTCTTCGCAGAATTTTTGCGCAGCGGCGGCAATACTCTCTTTTGTTCCCGCTATATCGGTAATAAGGCATCCGTTTTTAAAAGAATCTTTCCACTGCTCAAGAAAGCGAATTATAGAAGAAGGGTTTAAACATAAGAAAACAATGTCGCATAACGCAAGCATGACGCCGGCGTTATCAGCGTCAAAAATTCCGCCGATTAATTCCGCCTGCAGCGCCGCGTTCAAAGTTTCGCTGTCTTTGTCGCAGGCAAAAAGCCGCTGCTGCGCGACGCCGCATTGCGTCCTAAGAGCCCTTGCGATCGCGCCGCCCATCAATCCAAGCCCCGCGATGCCTATGTTACAATCATCAATATTTTTTAACATTCATAATTCCTTGTCCGGTTCGCGGTAAATCTTTTCTATATCACTTTTCCTTCAATTTCCGCGTACTTGCGAAGTGTACCCATAAGATTATCAAACTGCTCAGGAGTTAATGACTGCTCTCCGTCGCATAACGCATGTTCGGGATCATTATGAACTTCGATGATAATTCCGTCAGCGCCGGAGGCAATCGCGGCTTTTGACATTGCCGGAACCATCCACGATAGTCCTGTCGCGTGGCTTGGATCCACAATAACGGGAAGATGCGTTTTTTTCTTGAGCGCGGGAACTATGGCAAGATCAAGAATGTTACGCGTAAAATTGTCAAAGCCGCGAATCCCGCGCTCGCACAGCACAATCCGGCTGTTTCCACCCGCCATGATATATTCAGCCGCCATTAATAATTCTGTCATTGTGGACGCCATTCCGCGCTTAAGAAGAATCGGCTTTCTGCTCCGGCCAAGCTCTTTTAACAAATTAAAATTCTGCATATTTCTCGCGCCGACTTGAATCATGTCAACATCCTCAAATAATTCAAGCTGGCTTATTTCCATTAACTCTGTGACAATCGGAAGACCTGCGGCTTTTTTCGCTTCAACTAACAAATCAATGCCTTCGCAGCCCATCCCCTGAAAACTATACGGACTGGTCCGCGGTTTAAAAGCGCCGCCGCGCAGAAAAGCGGCTCCTGATTTTTTTACAGCTCCGGCGACGGCGACAAGCTGCTCGCGGCTTTCCACAGAACAGGGCCCCGCGATTACCGCGAAGGAAGCGCCGCCGATTTTTACATCGTTATTATCACTCTTAAATTCCAGCACAGTATCCAAAGGATGAAAAATGCGGTTTGCCCGTTTATACGGCTCCTGCACGCGGATCACCCTTTCGACCAAATGATTTGCCCTTAACGCCTCATCGTTTATGACTGTGGTGTCGCCGACAAGCCCAAGAACAATCTGCGAGGACCCCTGGGAAGCGTCAACCTTTACGCCTAAATTTTCAAGGTCGGCGGTTAATTTTTTAAGCTCATCTATATTAACTCCGGGTTTTAATGCAATTATCATAATGTCTCCTATTGCGGATTATAGCAAATTTTGATTAATGATTACTACCAAAAACAGGGCATGAATGAATTTATATTAATAATATGAAATATTTTCCTCTTGCATAACATTAATTTTTTTATTAAAATAATTATATGCCAAAAGAACCAGCAGAACGAAAAAAGATATACAAGCAAAGAAAGAAAACCGGACTATGCCCCCGGTGCGGAAGTAAGGTCAAGAAATCTAGTCCTTATATTAATTGCGATGCCTGCCGCGAATATTTCAGGAACTACAACAGGGAATCTTCAGAGAGCATTCAGGAAACCAGAAGGGAACGGTACGAGCTGCGAAAAGCCAAAAATTGCTGTCCCCGCTGCGGTAAATTCGTCGGGAAAAAGGCTGATAATGTTATCTGCCCGCAATGTCTTGATAAGCAGTATCAATACAACAGCGGCAGTAAACGGCCTAAGAAACGGCCGATGAAGCGGGCAAAGAAATAATTCCTGTTAAGCGCTTGTAAAATTAATTATCCGCACGCTTACGCATGTTTTAATTAATATTGCTTGACCAAAACGCCCGTTTCCTGTACAACTAAAAAGAACAAAGGCGTTCACCAAATAACAAGATAATGCTGACGGTTTACCGCCGGTTTGTTTCTTGCTATCCGGTGATCGCCTTTTTTATATTGATACGGTGCCGGCGTAGTCCGGTTCCAAGGAGCCAATATGAGAGAAGGACAGGCAAGAATCTCTTCAGGCTGCGCGATTTCAGGAATCGTTAACAAATCCGGAAAGCGCATAAGCGGCGAAGTTATTATCAATTCAATTTCTGTGATGCACGACCGCTCGAACGGTCTTGGCGGCGGGTTCGCGGCTTACGGGATATATCCCGAATACAAGGATTTTTACGCATTGCACATTTTTTACGATTCGACAGCCGCTAAAAGAGAGTGCGAAGAATTTCTTGAAAGACACTTCGATATAATCAACCTTTCAAAAATACCTGTCCGTAAAATAAAAGAAATTACAAATGAGCCATTAATCTGGCGCTACTTTGTCACGCCGCTTCCGACCAAGCTTGCAGCCAGCCAGCTTGATGAGCGCGAGTTTACAGTGAAATGCGTATTCCGCGCCAATACGACAATTAACGGCGCGTATGTTTTTTCAAGCGGGAAGAATATGGGCTGTTTTAAGGCGGTCGGTTTCCCCGAAGATGTCGGGAGGTTTTACAAGCTCGAAGAATACGAAGGATGGTGTTTTACGGCGCACGGACGTTATCCGACAAATACTCCGGGCTGGTGGGGCGGCGCGCATCCGTTCGCGCTTTTAGATTATTCTGTTGTGCATAACGGCGAAATTTCTTCTTACGACACGAACCGCCGGGCCATTGAAATGTACGGCTACAAATGCACTCTTCAGACAGATACCGAAGTTATCACATACATTATCGACTATCTTCACAGAAAAGTAGGGCTTACGTTAAACGAAATCGCCTCTGTTATAGCGGCGCCTTTCTGGCAGACAATCGGACGGATGACCCCCGAAAACAAAGAGACTCATGAGTATTTGCGCGTAATGTTCGCCGATCAGCTGATTACAGGCCCGTTTTCGATTCTTATCGGTTTTGACAACGGCTTCGAACGCGGGCTGATGGCGTTAAACGACAGATTAAAGCTTCGCAGCATGGTAATCGGCGAAAAAGACGATACGGTTTATATGGCAAGCGAAGAAGCTGCTATCCGCGTCATTGAGCCGAATCTTGATAAAGTATGGGCGCCCAAGGGCGGACAGCCTGTAATTGTAAAATTAGGAGTTTAAAATGCCTGTAAATTATATATATCCCGATTATGAAGTTATAAGAAGCTACGACAGGTGCATTGTCTGCCGCGCCTGCGAAAGGCAATGCGCGAATGAAGCGCATGAATATCTTGCGGACGCGGATAAAGTCGTCTGCGATGAAGAAAAGTGCGTTAACTGCCACCGCTGTGTCTCGCTGTGTCCGACGCGCGCGTTAAAAATTGTAAAGAGCGGAAGCGCTTACAAGGAGAATGTGAACTGGAGCGGCAAAACAATCAATGAAATTTACAGGCAGGCGGAATCAGGCGGCGTTCTCCTGTCAAGCATGGGCAACCCCGATGATTTTCCGGTTTATTTTAACAAGATTCTGCTTAACGCGTCACAGGTTACAAATCCTTCGATTGACCCGCTGCGCGAGCCGATGGAAACAAAAGTTTCGTTAGGCGCTAGACCTCATAATATCGAGCGGGACGCAAGGGACAGGCTGATAAATAATCTGCCGCCGCAAATTTCCCTTTCAATGCCGATAATGTTCTCCGCGATGAGTTACGGTTCGATAAGTTACAACGCGCACGAAAGCCTTGCCCGCGCTGCGGAAGAACTGGGCATTCTTTATAACACAGGCGAAGGCGGCCTGCATGAAGATTTTTACCGCTACGGAAAAAACACGATTGTTCAGGTAGCGTCCGGCCGCTTCGGCGTTCATCCCGGGTATTTAAACGCGGGAGCCGCAATAGAAATCAAAATGGGACAGGGAGCAAAACCGGGAATCGGCGGACATTTGCCGGGAACAAAAATCGTCGGCGACATCGCGCGCACAAGAATGATCCCGGAAGGCACCGACGCTATTTCTCCCGCGCCGCATCACGACATCTATTCAATAGAAGATTTGCGCCAGCTTGTTTATTCATTAAAGGAAGCGGTTGAATACAGAAAACCTGTGATTGTGAAAATCGCGGCGGTTCATAATGTCGCGGCAATCGCAAGCGGCATCGCGCGAAGCGGCGCGGACATCATTTCGATTGACGGATTCCGCGGCGGCACGGGAGCGGCTCCCACGCGCATACGCGACAATGTCGGCATCCCGATTGAGCTTGCGCTTGCGAGTGTTGACACGCGTCTTCGCGACGAAGGCATACGCAACAATGTGTCGCTTGTCGCGGGCGGCAGCATTCATTCAAGCGCGGATGTTATAAAAGCTATCGCGCTCGGCGCAGACTGCGTTTACATCGCGTCAAGCGCGCTTCTTGCGCTAGGCTGCCACCTTTGCAGAAGCTGCCACGGCGGAAAATGCAACTGGGGAATAGCGACACAAATCCCGGAGCTTACAAAACGGCTGAACCCCGACATCGGTTACAAGCGGCTTGTCAATCTTTTGACAGCGTGGCAGCACGAGATAAAAGAAATGATGGGCGGCATGGGCATCAACTCAATCGAAAGTTTAAAAGGCAACAGATTGATGCTTCGCGGCGTAGACCTTAATGAAAAAGAACTTGAGATTTTAGGAATTAAACACGCGGGCGAATAAGATAAAGTGTCAGATAACATTATGTTATCTAACGCCTTAGCGACAATTACCGCAATTTACCAATTCTTCAGCATTGAGTAGTTACGTGCGATTTTTATTCAACCAGCATTTCATTTAAAACCTTTTTTACATCGGCTATTTTCCCGGAACTTAGTTTTCCGATTTTTTTTATTATCCGGCATTTATCAATAGTTCTTAATTGATCCAATACAATCCAGCCGTTTTTCTTATCAAAAGTAACAGGTATACGTGTCGGGTAAACATGAGATTTTGTCGTCATAG
>Ga0209755_10008361_pt1 | contig 11079 bp, 7 predicted proteins | sample TergutCo191P1_FD_187301 | JGI IMG/M metagenome (GOLD analysis project Ga0209755, IMG submission 187301) | Cornitermes sp. P1 segment gut microbial communities from Petit-Saut dam, French Guiana - Co191P1 (SPAdes) (version 2) | ecosystem: Host-associated > Arthropoda: Insects > Digestive system >... | reverse complement strand
TCTTTAATGTTGATATATTTATGTCAGACTATGTTACATCACATTCCAAAGGATAATGTATATGGTCACTACCATGAGAGCCTCATTTTTACAAGGACCAACTTTAGTACAAATAACTTAGATTTATTATTTGTAGGAGTGTTAATTGTCCAATTATTATTATTATTATTTTAAATTTTTCCTCCCTGTTAGGTGTTAGGTGGTGGTCTTCTGGTTAAGTCCAGATCCCAACAAGAGATTAAAGTGATTTACCCCAGCTTTTTATGACACGTGTGCAGTACTCATTCGTGTGATCTTCTGTAGCTCTGTGGCCAATGGGTGGCCTGGGAACAACTGAAGGTTCTGACTTAGTCCCTCATTTGTTTCTAATGTTTCAGTTATCAGTGGCACAGGTTTTGTTCTCACTTTCCACATCCTGTTGACCTGAGTCTCTAGGTCTTTGTACTTGCTTAGTTTTTCAGTTTCTTTTGTGTTAAAGTTTGAATCATCTGGTATGGCTATATTGATCAGTAGGCAAGTTTTCTCTTTTTACCATGCAGTACTGTATCATGTCAGTGTGCTAGTATTGTTCAATCTGTGATAACTGACATGTCCCACATAAAGGTGGTTCTGTTGACATTTATGACCCTTTCAGGTACACATGTAACCCCACGTGTTTACATATCATCCAGGGGATGTAACCACCCTCCTTATTGGATCTATTAGTGTATTCAGACAGCACCAGTATTGTGCATCCCACAACAATGTATTTTACATGTTCTACTTTATAGCACATTCTGCGTTTACTGTCGGTTGCTTCATGATGTTCCTCGGATGTTAACATGTACTGAGTGTGTCATCTGAGGATGCTATTATTATTAAACTCTATGTTTCTCCTTTTAGGCCTGAGGTACATAACCACACCAGGGACTCTTCTTTATCTCCTGATGGTTTCTCAAAGGCCCATGCATTGGTTTCCTCTTGTGTTCTATCTTCTCGTTTTCAATGCTGGACTTAAGTGCTGCTCTTAGTCCCACTCTTAAGATGTTTTTGGTTAAACTTATATTCTATAGATATTTTAGGAAGTTTTTGGTGACCACTTTTTTCATCAAGATGACTGAGAGATATATAGCTACGTTGTTAAGCTTACAGATATTTTTGATTTCCAGGTTCAAGTTTTCAAATTTCATAATTTTCTCTGCCTCAGCTGTGGGAAGGTTAGGGGTCAAGGGAACTGCTCTTGCTATTACAAGTGCTGTTTTATTCTCTTGCTCGGTGAGCACTATATCAGGTCTGTTGAAATCTACTGCTTTGTCAGTGTTGATAGACCTGTCCCAATTTAAAATCATGTTGATCTATTCCAGCAGTGGTTCTGGTTTTTATCTATAGTACAGTGGATTATTTGTAAGACTTAGCTTGTACTTTATGGCACTCTGTTGGTGAATTATTTTTGCCAGTTGGTTGTGTCTGCTGAGGTACACGGATTGGGATAATAACGAGCACCCAGCTGTTACATGTTATGTTCTTTTGCCCAGTATATAGCATTTTCTGCGTCTGTCGATCACGTTCACACCTAAGCAGTGCTTCTCATAATTTCTGGTTTTGATCACCCGGCCTTAGATGGCGACTAAAAACTTCCATCTCGGGATAGATAGCATGTGGAAAGCCACAATATGGAGGACTCTTTGTCCACCTATGATATTCTTGTAGAGTTTGGGAATTTTCTATGTAGGATTTTAATTTTCTAGGTGTTCAGGTCGTCTTGTATATAGTTAAATCATCTTCCACGTTTTGATCATTTAGTTTTAAAGAGTGTATCCTTGATCTGCCTGCACAGCCAGTCCTATTAGGTATTCTTCAGTTGATCTCAGCTTGTTCCTCATATTTATTTCTTGTGTTCTGCATAATCTGTGAATGTTTACTAAACCTTGTCTTCCTTCTCTCTGAGCTAGATATAATCTTATTATAGAAGATTTCGAATGGAGGCAAAGGAAATCTGTTAGTAGTCTTTTTGTTAGCCCATCAAGGCCCTCGAGTTCTGTGTCAGTCCACTTGATTATTCCATATAAATAAGTTACTACAGGAAGTGCCCATATTTTGAAAGCTGTGATCTGATTTTTTGCAGATGACTTGGTATTCAAAATTTTTGTGACTCTTCCTATACTTTTCAGTGAAAATCTTCTTGAGGTGGCTGTTGTCAACTTCCTGGTTTTGTGGTATTCCTAGATATTTGTGTATTTCTTCTGGCTGCAGTTCCTCTTTATCCTTATATTTCCTCTGTTGGTTTTCATCTTTGCCTTTACTGATGTTTGTGATGATGTTTTTGTCAAAACCAAGAATCATCTTAATGTCACTGCTGAAAATTTTTACAGTATCAGTCAAAGAATTGTATACTTTAAGCTCATCCATGTATTGGAGTTGTGATAACCCCCTTTTGTTTCATTTTTCTTGTAACCAATTTCACTGGTGTTTAATAGTAACAGCATGGGATTTAAAGCCAGACAGAACCATAATGGAGAAAACAAATGCCCTTTGAAAATCCCTTTTTGGATTACAGTTCCAGCACTTTTATTATTCACCCACAGGTTTGTCCTCCTTGTTCTCATCATGAGCTGCAGAATATTCCTAATCTTTGGACAGATTTTGTATATTTGTAACACCTTCGTCAGCTGTGGGACACCGAGTAAAATGCTTTTTTTATGGTTTACATAACAGACAAGTATGTTGTGCTTTTTCTCGTGTGCTTGTTCGAGAATTATAGCATCAATAGTGAGTTGCTGTTTGCATCCCAAGGATTTCTGGATGCACACTTCCTGTTCCTCTGCCAATATATGGTTCATGTTGCAGTGCTCATTGAGCTTATTAATCACTGATGTGAACAGTTTGTATATGCTGCAGAGGCAAGTTATGGATAGAGTCCAGCTGTGTAGGGTCTCCCTTTTTATGTAACGCATACTTGTTCCGCTCAGAGATTGAGGAATTCAGGTGGGGTCATTCAGTATGTTTGTGTAGCAGCAGGTGATACAAGCATGGATATAAGTCAGACTTTTTAGCCATAAAGTATGAAGCTTGTTGGGTCCAAGTACTTGCCAGTTGCAGTTTTTTGTGCAGCAGAAGTTATGTCATTAAGAGAGTATTTATTAATTTCCATAACTGGTAGTTTTTGGCTGCATGCTTCTAGATCTTTGATGTGTGCTGCTGATGAGTTATAGTCTTCCGGATTGGCCCAAATGGAAGTCCAATATTAATTAAATTTATTAACATCGTTGGTAACTAATTTGCTTCCTGTCTGGCCTTCAGTGTCTGTGTCTAGTTGTTTAAAAATTTCTTGCAGTTCTTGTAAAAATATGAATTCTGTTTCTTTCTTTAGGATAGTTCATATCTTCGCATTCTGTCTACATTTGCTGTGGCTGTTTGTTAGAACTGGTCTTTTTATATCTTTTAGTTGAGGGTGGTGGTAGGTCTTCAAGATTTCTTTTTTACTTAAAAGTTAGTCACCTTCTTCCTGACCTATTGAGAACAGTTTACTTGTAGAAATTCATCTGTAACATTTGCTTTTGCTCATAGATCATCATGTGTTCTTTATTATGTGCTCTTTCCAGTTGGGTTCGTTTACTTTCATGTTGTTATCGCCGTTCTGTACCCATAGGAAGTATGTGGTTCCGCCCATGCAATTCACTGATTTGTACTGCCACACAATGAAGTGCAAAATGTGCTTCATTCAGGTCTCCAATCATATTTTCCTAGGATTTTAATTGCACCTAATGTATAGTTGTTCTTATTATTATTCTTTAAAATGGGGATGTTTTGCCAGGTGGTGGGATCTGTGGCTCAGTAGAAGTCCAGTGAGCTATAGAACTTCTCTGAGGCATGATCTGGGGGGGTGTTAAGTATTATTATCATCATCATCATTACAGTTGAATACAGATATGGATATGTATGTCAGGTGTTAGTGGTGTTGATTATCAAGACTTGATGCATGGGAGAAGATTTAGGCTTTTATATATATATGTGTGTGTGTTTATGTATATCTGTGTGGTATGACTGAATGTGCAATTGAAAGAACCTACTCTTTAGGGACAACAGAGACAGTCTGATACATTTTCAGCTCCTTTGGAATGTGTGCAGTTGAACTGAGAGTTTATTTATGTCTTATAAAATCTGAAATTGTCACCTCAATTGTAAGGACATTTTTCATCATATGTATTTATTTTTCAGATGATGATTTCAGTGAAAGTACTGGTTACCATTGTGCACTTCCTCTTGAAGTACATGGTGCTGGTTATGCACAGTTACAAATGATCTCAAATACAAAGGCTGGAAAACTGGTGAGTTTGGTCAAACAAACAGATTGTTTTCTTTGAGACTATAAAGAGAGTGTGTCAGTTTTTCTCTTCTGTCATGGATTTTGTATTATTGATACACTTGATGAACTGTCAAGAAGCACTTACCATATGAAGATTTTGTGTAAGTTTGGATGATTAATATTAGCTAAAATGTTTTACAGGAGATGTATAGGAGATTATGTCCTTTTCAGCTATGAGAGATCTTAGGAAATAATGACAGAATAAGAAGGGAAAAGTAATGTTGTCCCTATACATGCCATGAAGCCATATGGGGGGAGGGGGTTGGTGGTGGTGAGTATAGGCATACTTTAACTCATTCTTAACATCACCACTAGGTGGAGGTGAGTGGTCAGGCTTATGGCCTGCTCACTTTATCCCTGGGGAAAGAGATTGTCATTTTCCATTGAATAGGAGGATGGACGAACCCCTCATTGCTTAGCCTGTAGCCTAGTCACTACACTTGCTGCACTATGCCAGTTGCTGACAGAACTGTGTACTTCATCAATAACAGATTTTAGAGCCTTAAACTTGGATAGAACATAATGAATGGATAAATTCTCATAGGATTCTTGAAGAATTACAAAACATTAATCCACCAGAAAAAATGTTCCTCTTGTCCTACACAAATGTGTTCACTACTGATGGTTTAAAAGTTTTATCCTTTCTTATTCCAGATGGCTCCGTGTGTTCTTGTCCATCAACGAAGTTTTGACGTCGAGCAGTTTTGTCATGAAATTGCTGAGAGATTATGTATTGAAGCTGGAAAGAAGTATTGGTTCTGCAACGATTATGATGTAGAAATAGTTGATGTAAGTTAGAAATATTTATTTACTGTTAGTACAGATACATGATATATTTTTTATTTTTGTTACTTATTTTTAACACATCCTTTGTGTGTCATTGCATGAAGATATGTTTGCAAGTGTGAGTCATTCTTGGTTTTCACATATTTTTCGCAGAATGCGCAGTAAATCTCAATCTTATTTGAATCTATGAAGCTGCTGAACACATTTTTTAAGATCTGATGTTAAGTATCTGCACTAAACTTTATCAGATATACTTAGTTATGGGTCCAGTAGAACTCCTGTATTATGTAACTATAAAATGGAACACTCTTTGTAATTCTTCTCAGAAATTACAATAGAAAACAAAGTTTATGGGGGAAAAACAAAGACCCCAGTAAGATGTACAGTTTTTAGTTGAAACGGTGTTTAATGTGATGCATACTTAAAGCAATCAAAGATAAATAATTTGTGATTATTTAGTGTTATACGTGATATATCATATTACTTATTTTTTCATATCTTATTTTGCTTTTGCCTTCTGTAGGTCTTCATTTCTCTCTACACACAAAACTTATAATACAGGAAACCATTGCCATTTGTGCGCGTTATGTTCCTGCAAATGCTGTGAATGGTAGATCTGCAGTGTATGAAAATAATACTGTATGAGCAAAATGGGATTAGGGGAACCAAAAGCCCATGAAATATGATACAAAACACAAAAGATCATTTGTGTTGTCGCTTGTTGCGGTGATATCCATATTCCTTGTTGAGAGTTGTCACGTTGATCAGATGACAGAATGCATGGTGGTGGTGGATGGGGGGGAGGGATTGGGGAGGTGAGGCTGGAAGACTTCCTGAGGAAAGAGGTGAACTTTGATTGCTGTCAGGAAGAGTTTGCTTGAAATTATTAATATGTTAAATAAAGTGCATGCAATCTGTGTAAGCTTGTGACTGGTCTGGAGCAGATGGTAGACTGTAAATGTGTTTATGGTTTAGCTGAGCTATGCTGATCCTTTTTTATTCAGGATATTTGTTCTTGTACCTGAATATGTTTCTCCTGTAATGGACAATGATTTTGTCTTCAAGTACTGTACTGTTTTAGAATCAAGAAGTGTTTTGAGACAGTTTTGAGTGTGGTTGCAGAAATATTTCATATTTTGACAGGTTTGCCCCTTTTCTGGAGATGTGATTGCTGTTGCATTAATGCGAATTCAGGCCACAATCAAAACAAAGGGTTTAGCAAAAAGCCAAAGGTTTGTATGCGTTTTTGTAGTATGGAAAAAATTGATGGCTGTTTATTTAGTATTTGTTAGTGAAAGAATGATCGGCAGAGGGGGATGTATATGCACTGTTTATAATTTTGTCACACAGTAAATATGCTTATATTAGGGGTGCATAAATCCCAGGTGCCTGGGCACCGAGGCAACTACATTTGTTGTGGTGGCACCTAATATTTGTGGTTCCTCTGCATGCAACTTGCTTGATGCCACCCTTCTGGCACCTACAATTTTGAGGTGGCTGCTAGATATTTGGAAAAATTTGTGCTCCCTTGGCTTACATCATTCTGATTTTAAGGCACATTACTAAGTGCCCTAGTATTTCAAGTGAAATTGATGTAATAGAGTATTCTTCCCAATTCACGCTTACAATCATCCTGCCATTCTTCGCCATATAACCAGTGAATTTTTCTAAGTATTGTTAAGTCAAGAGCAGACACAATCATCATCATCATCATTTTGGTATCTGATGTGATCTGTATGAGCAGTGGAGCAGAATTATGAACATAAGTATTATGCAATGTAAGTATATGACATGTTACTCAAGAATTTATGTGAATGTGTTTATAAATACAGATTCACTTGAGTAACTAGGTTATCTATTCTTTGAGCTTTAGTTTTATATTTGTGAACAAGAGAAAGGAGGAGGAAGTGAAGTATAAAAAATGGGGAAGGAGAAGGAATCACAGTCATTTTGTTCTAGGCCTTGAAGCATTGGATGAAGAGTGGTACATAAAGACCCATTATTGTTACAAATTTACCATTTCAACATCCGTCAGGAGATTTTCTTCTGGATTCTGTAGCATATTGCCTAATACCGCTGGCTGACAGTTTGACTCGGGGAGTTGAATTCATGTAACACAGCCCTGCCAGTGTTGAAAAATAAGAACACTCAACATCTTACATGGGACTGATTTTCCTTCACATATAAAGAACAAATTTAGCAGAGATCTTTTGTATATTTGCATCTTGCCAGTTAAACTGCATGAACAGCTAGTGTAAGAAATATTTGCCTTTCTGTTGCACAAATTGCAAATAGTGAGCTGCCTGTTTGATAAGTTATGTATCAAACCACTTAAAAATTTGTCTATGTGTGATGTGTTTCAGGAGCCATTTTGCCAAGTATGTGACATGCTTTGTTGCCAATACATTGTTCTGTTGAATCTCCTGTTTCAGGCAAAGTATGTTGTATTATCTTGTCTAAATGGCTTCATATATGTAACTGACAGGGTATGCAATGGCATACACAGTAAAAACTGCACCTAAAAGCATATTCTGGCACAGAGTAGGTGAACAAAGTTTACTGTTGTCAGTCTTATCATCATAGACACATTCATACAAATTTTGGTAGTACCTCATAGAGGTGCAGGAACAGAGACAGTCCAGACTGAACCAGCATTGAGATGAGAACTGTAAACTGTTCAGACAGTGCATTTTAGACACTCTGACACTCTAGACATCCAGTCAGCAGTATGGAGCGGCAGCAGTACCAGGGCAGTTGCAAGTTTGTGTGGAATGTGGACTCAGGGCATTACGCTGTGGTGTGGACGCGGGCACTCCGTGAGGTTGACCCATGCAACACTATTGACATGGATCCATGGAATCCAGCCCGGGATTTGGCTGTGAAACTCAGGAAGGACCTTCACAATGTTCCCATGTATCAGCCTGTTAAAACAATAACCAATGAGTTAGTACTTAAAGGTAAGTTATTGTCATCTCTGTAAGTTTTTTTGGTATACTGTAACATATAACTCCTATTTAGTGCTCGTGTTATGGGTATTGAGTTCTGTCTCGGAACTACTGAATGTCAGATTTGTTGTGTAGTACCCTTACTTTTTTACCCTGATTATTTATGACTTGCTTCTCAGTGGGATACCAACTGCCAGTATATTTCATTAAAACAGGATGTATTGTTCAACTAGTGTCAGTGAATTTTTCCCAGGATGTTACATTAAAATAGGCCATACATACCCCTCCATTTAGCAACAGTGACTCATTTCTTATAGCATAGTTCCAGAATATCAAATTTCATGATAATTCATTCAGTGGTTCTTCAGTCATTATGTGCAGGCAGACATGCCCAAAAAAAAAAAGTGAATGTAATATAGGCGAATTTGGCAACCTCTTGTTGCAAATGCACCAAGAGGAAAGGACTCTAAACTGCAAGGAATGTGACTAATGAGCATTTTAAAGCCTACTAAATATGCCAGTGCTTGTTATTTTACTAGTCAATAAACTTATTTTATCTTCCTCAACTGTATTGTCTTCAGAACCAGAAAACATCAAACACTTACGTGAAAGTAAGTAATTATTTTGCTCCTTGAACATTATTTATCCCTGCATTTTGAGTGAATTAAATTGTTCATTCATGACACCAACAAGGGCACACCTTTGATATACACAAATACAGTCTTTCATTGTTCCTGAGGATGGTTCGATGCCAAAACATGGAGGGGTGATATAAACTATATTTGTATATATCAAAGGTGCATAGGTTGGGGTCATGAATGAACAATTTAACCCCTTTACCTGCTAACGTGGAGAATATGATGAGCTCTGAATAATGCTAGCAAAGAGCAGATGGGATTTAACTTGGTGTTTAGAAGGTTAATTTATTTCACTACATTTTGTACAGTGTAGTGCTGAGTCAGTGCATGAGTCACACGGACCCTTCTACTACAATTGATAGACTGTGGTATGGTTAAGCAGGACATTAAAGGTACATAAACCCAGTTAATTAATCTGAAGAAAGCATTCAGTGGAAGAAATAACAGCACTGACGTTATGAATATGGGCTCTTCATATTGAACACTATAGGAAAACTAAGCGGAGAGGCTATGATGGGGAACAAGACACATAGTTGAGCTGCCACAGTGGAATAAGCTTGATAGATAGTGTCATCGAGCATTATGTTCTGATCTGGGTCTAAATTGATGCTGTTAGTAAGATCTTTGTTGACAAGCAGTCACATTCACTGATTATCCTGTGGACCCCTTTTAGCCTAAATAGCATATTTAATGAGGAGACTCAGGCGTAGGAAATTATCATGGACATCCATTAATTTAACTATTCATCTCTCCTGTGAGTAACTTTTGATCCAACTGATAGTAACTAAATACATAACCAGATTTATACTCTCTAGTTTCATACTGTTACTGCTAGTACCAACATGATGACCATATTCATGTCTGAATTGGTAGTCACAGAAGCTGAACCTAATGGTGGGGTGCTGAAATTCTTTGTGATAATAAATCTTCAAAAAGAGTGCAATGGTTATTAATGTAATACGTGTATAATGTAAAAAACACTGTGGCAGGCGTGAAGTTGTTTAATGGAGCAAAGTAATGACTCTTTGTTGGGTGACATTGTCCCAATGTGTATTGCTTATAATTAAGGTGATTTATTAACTGACAAGCACAACAGCACAGATCTAATATATTGGTCCTTTATCCTTTGCTACTACATATATCAGTGTTTGGTATGAGAGGCCTCCCCCCTTTTTTATTCTTTTTGTGACTTGATGTCTACTTGATGATGGCTGATGTAAACAGCCAGTACATTAGTAGCACTGAATAAGGGACCCATATATTAGATCTGCATAGTTGTGTTCATCCGTTTATGAAACATATTAATGAATCTTTGTGGGTTATGTCAAATTTTATATGCACCTACAAATTTTTCATTAACAGCTTTTATGAACTAACAGTTACAGTCATGGTTTGTGTGTGCGTGCATGTACATGAGCACATATGCACACATGTATGTTTTACTTTGAGTTTATGTCTGACCAATTTAATGTACTCAGGATATGTCTGTACTACTGCCATAATGTATAGAAATGGATTACCGAATTGTTTGGTAGTAAATTGTGGTTCTTGCTGCCCTAAATACTTCGACTAGAGTACTTGAAGGAAAGAAGTTTGAGTTCTTTCCAAATTAAGTAGTGTTTGATGAAGTGACAGTGTAACTGATCATACTTAATTCTGTTTGTTTTTGTTCTGTCATCTGCAGTAGAATTATTATGTTTTGTGTTAAATATGTGTTCTTTTGTTTCAGGCATTTCATTCGTGCGTATCAGTGACTTAGAAAACTTGACTGAATTAACACTGTAAGATTAAAAATTGTTAGTAGCAGTAATGTTTAAGGACTGAAGTTGTGTTCCCTGTTCTGTATCAGGTAACTGAGATTTGTAATAATGACTGAATGTAGTTTTTGGGAGCTACTACTTCCATCATACCTTATACTTTCAGCCTTAAGCAATATGTACAAGTTTATTTTTCCCGTTTTATGTGTATCTGCAAGAAAAACCTGGTTGTAACTCTGATATATTATTCATAGGAGAAAAGATTTTTCATTCTTACAGAGATTTGTAAAGAAGGGCAGTAGGCCATAGTGTTCGGATATCACTCACATACACGTACTGATTTAGGTTTATCATCATTTCTGTGTTCAAGTTAATTTAAAATGGGCAGCATGATTATATTTACATTACAATTATACAGGTTTAATTATTTGGCATAAATAGCAGGACCTTTTGTGATCTGTACAATGTCTATTTTGGACAGAGAAAAAGATGTTGAGTGACTGTAGCAAAACTTCCCCACATACAAATCAGTTATTGATTTGAAATTTATGATTAAAGAGACTGGTTTATATATATATATATATATATATATATATATATATATATAT
>Ga0209755_10008360_pt1 | contig 11079 bp, 10 predicted proteins | sample TergutCo191P1_FD_187301 | JGI IMG/M metagenome (GOLD analysis project Ga0209755, IMG submission 187301) | Cornitermes sp. P1 segment gut microbial communities from Petit-Saut dam, French Guiana - Co191P1 (SPAdes) (version 2) | ecosystem: Host-associated > Arthropoda: Insects > Digestive system... | reverse complement strand
AGCCCGCCCTCGTGTCGGCAAGTCGAAGACTTACGCACGAGGGCGTTGAGTAATGAACCGGAGCAATCGGAATGACCTGCCCTGCGTGCCGCCTGCCAGTGTGGCGTGCGATGCAGATACACGTATCGGCGGGAGGCAGCGGCAGAAAGACCTGCCCTGTGCGACGCCTGCCGGCCTGGCTGGCTCAATAACTATCATGTATATCATTAAAATATGTAATTTCCAACAGGATTCAATAACCGCACAGTAGAACAGTGTGGTATGTTGGTTGTTATTCCGGCTTTCAGCTTGATTTTCCGGTCATTCTGTTGCAATCTTGAGCAAAACTTTTTGATCAAGATTTCCAGGAGGAAGTTATGGCAGGTTCACTTGCGTTTATGAACGAAGAATTGGACAGAATGAAGCGGGAAGGACTATACGGCAACATTCGATCTCTGGAAAGCCCGCAGGGGGCAGCCGTGAAAATCAACGGGAAAGAATACCTGAATTTATGTTCAAATAATTACCTTGGCTTCGCGAACGACGCAAGAGTAAAGCAAAAAACCAAAGAGATGATCGATAAATACGGAGTTGGGCCGGGCGCGGTAAGAACCATTGCCGGCACAATGGAGCTTCATCTTGAGCTGGAGAAAAAACTCGCGTCGTTCAAAGGCGCAGAGGCCGCGATCACTTTTCAATCCGGTTTTTGCGCCAATCTGGCGGTGATTCCAACCATCACGACAGGAGAGGATCTGATCTTCAGTGATTCTTTGAACCACGCTTCCATAATTGACGCCTGCCGCATGAGCAGAGCGGGTGTTATACGCTATGAGCACTCTGACATGGATGACCTACGGAAAAAACTCAAAGAGCATGCCGGTCATGCCGGGAATAAACTACTCATAACGGACGGTGTGTTCTCGATGGACGGCGATATCGCGAAGCTGCCTGAGATTGCCGGTATCGCGGAGGAGTTCGGGGTAATCATAGCAGTTGATGACGCTCACGGCGAAGGCGTTCTTGGCAGGGGAGGCCGGGGCATTGTGGATCATTTCCGGCTGCACGGGAAAGTCGACGTCGAGATCGGCACCATGTCCAAGGCATTCGGAGTCATGGGCGGAATAGTCGCGGGGAGCGCGGTTCTTGTCGACTTTCTGCGCCAGAAAGCGCGCACGAATCTCTTCTCGAGCGCGCTCACGGTTCCGGACGTTGCGGCTAACATTGCGGCGGTTGAGATCATGGAAGCCGGAGAAGAGCGGGTAAAGACACTCTGGGAAAACGGCGATTACCTCAAGGCCGGATTGAAAGCGGCGGGCTTTGATGTCGGCAAGAGTGAAACACCCATCACGCCGGTTATCATCGGGGAGGCTCAGGCCGCCAAGGATTTCAGCGCGAAGCTTTTTGAAAACGGTGTCTTTGCCACGGCCATAGTTTTTCCGACAGTGCCCAAAGGAACGGCCCGGGTGCGCGCGATGGTCAGCGCAGCACACTCGAAGGAGGATCTGGACAAGGCTATTGCGGCTTTTGTTAAGGTGGGGAAAGAAATGAGAGTGGTGAAGTGAAACGAATACTGATAACCGGATCCAACGGACAGATAGGAGCGGAACTTGTTCCGTATCTCAGAAATATTTACGGAGCGGATAATGTAATCGCCACCGCCAGGAAAAAGGTTAATGGCCCGGTGAGTGAAGGCGGGCCTTTTGAGCTTCTGGATGTGAGGGACGGAAACGGCTGTAGCCTTCTCCTTGAAAAAGAAAGGATCGATACTGTCATGCACATGGCAGGTGTGCTCTCCGCCAAAGGCGAAGGCGACCCCCAGCTTGCCTGGGACACAAACATGAACGGCCTTTACGCGGTGCTTGAGGCGGCCCGGCTCCGAAACTGCGCGCTTTTATTTCCCAGCTCCATCGCGGCGTTCGGTCCTGGTACTCCGGCGAAGAATACGCCGCAGGATACGATTCAGCGGCCGTCAACAATTTACGGCGTCACAAAAGTGTCCGGTGAACTGCTCTGCGATTATTACCACCTGAAATACGGAATGGACACGCGGGGACTCAGGTTTCCCGGCCTCATTTCTTACGATGCCCTGCCCGGCGGAGGCACCACGGATTACGCGGTACATATTTATTATGACGCGGTGTCAAAAGGGAAATTCACGAGCTGCATAGCGAAGGGTAGTTTCATGGACATGATGTATATGCCCGACGCGCTTGAAGCTATAGTCAGGCTCATGGAAGCCGATCCGTCAAAATTGAAGCATCGCAACGCCTTCAACATTTCCGCCATGAGCTTTGATCCCGAAGGCATTGCGGCGTCGATCAGGAAAGTTATTCCCGGCTTTGAGCTTTCATACTCGGTTGACCCGGTGCGTCAGATTATAGCGAATTCGTGGCCGGATTCGCTTGATTGTTCCGCGGCAAGGGAGGAATGGGGTTTCGCTCCAAAGTACGACCTTGATGTTATGACTTGCGATATGCTTGAAAGGGTGAAGGGGAAGCAATAGACCGCGCTATTTTTCGCCTTTGGCAAGAATACAGATGGCCTGTGCTATTTTTACATACTTAAGCCTCGCGAGGTCGTAGATGGTTTTTACATTAAAGGCTTCCTGCAAAAGTTTTGCGTCGTTATCGGTGACACCTGAAATGGCGGCTACCGGGGCGTTGACGAGATCTTTTAAGGACATTTTTTCATATTTCTTGTCAACCAGTTTTTCGATATTCATAAGTACTCTCCTTCACAGGCATTTTGCCGAATGGTTTTTAATTGCCGCAGATGTAAATAATCTGTGGTAATTAAAATGATAGTGTCGGGAGAAAAGAATGTCAAATTTTAGCAATTTCCAGCGGCTGCTCTTGCAAAACTGAAGTTTTGCAAGAGCCTTTTTGGGCAAAACGTTATATTAACGCGCTCTAATTCACCCTTAAAATAGCCGAAACCGGAGCCGGCGCGCCTTTTTCCACCGCTGCCGGTACCGGGGCGGCGTCCGAAGCGAAGACCGTATAGGCGCCGGGTAACAGCATAGCTTCCCCTTCGGAGTTAATAATCTCAAAAGCCGTGGAGGGAAGCTCGAATTCCAAAGTGGCGCTTTTTCCCGCTGGCAAGAAAACGCGGCGGAATGCCCGCAGCGAAAACAGGGGCTCGCTTTTTCTTCGTGCGTCCCTGGAAGTATAAATCTGTACAACCTCGTCCGCGTCTCTTTTGCCGGTATTGCTCATGGTTACCGTTGCTTTTATAGACCCGGCCGCTAAATCGGCCGCCGGAATATCAGTCGCCGAAAGGGTTATGGAATCGAAACGGAAGCTGGTATACGAAAGACCGAAGCCGAATGGGAAAAGAGGATCTTCCGTCATGTAGCGGTAAGTGCGGCCTTTCATGGAATAATCTTCGTAAGCAGGGAGCTGCGCCGTCGAAGCTGGGAAGGTGACGGGGAGCTTCCCTGAGGGAACCACATCGCCGAAAATTATGTCAGCCATCGCCTGTCCGCCGCGTTCGCCGGGATACCACGCGAAAATTACAGCGTCGGCGATGTCTTCGGGAATGGCTATCGGACTGCCGCCAGTGAGGATAAGGATTACCGGTTTGCCGGTATTCTTGAGTGTACGCAGATACTCAAGCTGCCAGGGAGGAAGCTCGATTGTGTTCCTGTCACCGTTTGAGTCCGACGCTATGGCGTCGCTTTCCTCTCCCTCGATGGAGCTGTCCAGTCCCATTACAGCGATTAACAGGTCGGTGTCCGCTCCCGTGAAGAATCCTGTTTGCGAGCCAAAGACTGCGGGATGGCTCTCCTCGTATTGCAGACATCCGGGCCGGTACTCAATGTTAATGGAGTATTTATCCCTCACCTTCGCGCCGAATCCTTCGAGGAAGGTTGTAAAACGCGGGCTTATTCCGAAATAGTTGCCGAAGAGGGTGAGAGGATTGGCGGCACTGGGACCAACAAGGGTGATTCTTTTGGCGCTGTAATCCAGGGGGAGCAGATTGTTGTCGTTTTTCAGCAATACTATGGATTTTTCCGCTGCCCTGCGCGCGAGTTTTTGGTGCTTTTCGCAATTAATTATCGAGTGTCCCAGCTTCGCGTATTTACCCTGGTCATTTTCTTCAAACATTCCCAGTTTAAACCGGGTTCGCAGAAGGCGCGTAAGGGCGGTGTTTATCGCTTCCTCGCTGACCAGGCCTTTTTTCAAAGATGCCGTCAACATAGGGAAGGTGCAGCCGCAGTTAAGGTCGCAGCCGGCGTTCAGGGCAAGAGCCGCGGATTCTTCCGGGGATTTCGTCACCTTGTGGTGTTCGTGAAAATCGCGTATGGCCCAGCAGTCCGATACAACATGGCCTTTGAAGCCCCAGCGCTCCCTTAGTATGTCGTTTAGAAGAAAATAACTGCCGCAGCATGGTTCGCCCAGAGTGCGGTTATACGCGCCCATCACGGATTCAACCCCGGCGTCTACCAGCGCCTTGAAAGCGGGCAGGTATGTCTCAAAAAGATCTCTTTTGGAAACAAGCGCGTCAAAGGTATGGCGGAGTTTTTCGGGACCTGAATGAACAGCGTAGTGTTTTGCGCAAGCCGCCACTTTCAGATTTTCGGGATCGTTACCCTGTAAACCCTTTACAAAAGCAACTCCTATGCGGCTTGTGAGGTGGGGGTCTTCTCCGTAGGTTTCCTGGCCTCTGCCCCAGCGCGGATCACGGAAGATATTGATATTCGGCGTCCAGAAAGTCAGGCCCCAGTACTGGCCCCGGTTTCCGCGCTTTATTGCCTCGTTGTACTTTGCCCGCGCCTCATCGGAGATCGCGCTTGCCACTTCTTCAACAAAGTCCACGTCAAAAGTTGCCGCCAGCGCGATGGCCTGCGGAAATACCGTCGCCACACCGGCGCGCGCGACTCCGTGCAGGCACTCGTTCCACCAGTTATACTCCGGAATCCCCAGACGCGGAATAGCGGCGCTTGTGTGAGTCAGCTGAGAAACCTTTTCCTCTATGGTCATTTGGGATATTAAATCTTTTATCCTTGCTTCACGGTCCATAACCTGCTCCTGCTATAATATACAACAAATTTGCGGTTTTTGCCATATCAATTGAAACGAGTGAAGCTTTTTCCAAAAAGGTTAGTATTAAAAAAGTCTCCAATTACCTGCGATTTATCCATGTGATTTATCCCATTGACAGAAATTGAATAGCGGTACAAAATTTTCAAACAAACTCAAGGTAACTTTTTCAAAAATAAAGTTTTGAAAAGACCTAAATTATTTTTCTGGAGGAAAAATGAAAAAGATTCTTTTAATCAGCTTGCTGTTGGCTGTAGCGGCCGGCGGCATGGTATTTGCCAGAGGCGCCGATCAGAGCGGAGGGGCTGCCAATACCATAGAGATGTGGCATGTCCAGGATCAAAATCAAGGTCCGATAATTGTTGAACGCGCCGCGGACAGGTTCAGAAGGGCCAATCCCAGTTTTACGGCGAATATCGTTCCAATCGCCAACGATGCCTACAAGCAGAGACTGGCGGTGGCCATGAACGCCGGACGCACTCCTGACATTTTCCATTCGTGGTCGGGCGGACCCATGTACGAGTATGCCAAAAACAATCAAATTGCGGATCTTACTTCCTACATGAACGCGAACAACTACAAGAACAGGCTCCTGGACGGCGCTGTCGCACAGGCTACCTATCAGGGGAAAATTTGGGGCGTCCCCGCGTTTAATATCGCCATTTGCATGGTGTATTACAACAAGGAAATCTTCGCCAGATACAACATTGCTGTACCCACCACCCTTCGCCAGTTTGAGGCCGCCTGCGACACCCTCAAGGCCAACAACATAACCCCGTTCAGTCTGGCAAACCTGACCAGGTGGACCGGCTCCATGTACTTTATGTACCTGGCCTCACGCCGCGGCGGGACCGAGCCTTTTATCAAGGCAGTTGACGGCTCCGGAAGCTTCATGGATCCTTCCTTTATTTATGCCGGCGAGAAAATTCAGGAATGGGTTAACAAGGGTTACTTCCTTCCCGGATTTAACGGACTTGACTGGGATTCCGGCCAGGCTCGCGCGCCCATGTACCGCGGCGATACCGCGATGCTCATAATGGGAAGCTGGTTTGTAACACAGGCCCAGAGCGAAGATCCGGCCTTCTTCTCCAAGATGGGCATGTTCGTGTTCCCAAGAGATGAGCAGGGCGTAGGGAACGGTAATTCTTTGGTCGGTACACTTGGAGATAACTTCCTCCATGTCAGCGCCGCTTCAAGACACCCCGCTCAGGCCTTTGATCTCATCACCCGCATTAATGATGACGAGGCGGTTAGGGATTGGGTTGCCGACGGCCGCATTCCTCCGGTTAAAGGCGTTACACTCACACATCCCATGTTGAATGAACTCTTCGGCATGGTACAAAGAGCCCCTGACATCCAGCTTTGGTATGATCAGTCCCTCTCTCCGGATGTTGCTCAGGTTCACTTGATCACATTGCAGGAAATGTTCGGTCTTTCAAAGACTCCCAGAGCAGCGGCTCAGGAACTCCAGGATGCCCAGGCAGCCTATCTGAGACAGCGCTAAGATTTTATGACCGGCAGTAATACAAGTTCGCTTAAAAGCAAAACGCTTTCGAGCGTCCGTCAACGTTCAATTCATTTAGCGGCGACGGTTTTTTTACTGCCGGCCTTGTTTTTTATAATTGTTTATATTGTTTATCCAATACTTGATACGTTCATTACCAGTACCATGCGCTGGGGCGGCATGGGAGGGCGCAAGTCGTTTACAGGACTTGACAACTGGGTTACCCTTGTCAAGGACGCCAATTTCTGGAAGTCCTTTGTCAATAATCTAAAAATAATGTTCCTTTCACTTTTGTTTCAGGTTCCCTTTGCAATGGCGTTGGCGACTTTTCTTGACGCAACCGGAAAAAAAGGTTTCATTTTTAAAGTGGTCTGGTTCATTCCGTACCTTCTTTCTTCAGTTGTGATAGCCGTGCTTTTCAAATACGCTCTTGACGCCAATTACGGAATTCTTGCTTCGATTTCCAGGCTGTTTGGCGGAGGCGCTGTAGACCTCCTCGGAAATCCCCGCGTCGCTCTTTACACGGTAATTGGAGTTGTATGCTGGCAGTACACGCCGTTTTATATGGTTCTTTACCTGGCGGCTTACGGAACCATTCCGGTTGAGCTTTATGAAGCGGCCAGCATTGACGGCGCTACAAGGTCGCAGTATTTCTGGCGTGTTTCTCTGCCCCTATTAAAGCCCACCGTAATTTCGGGAATGATTCTCTCAATTATCGGGTCTTTGAAATATTTTGATCTGGTCTTTGTTATGACAGGCGGTGGACCCGGGGTAGCAACGGAGATAATGGCGACTTACATGTACCGTTATTCCTTTGTGCGGTTTAACATGGGCTACGGCGCGACAGTGGCTTCAGGCATGTTTATACTGATTACTCTTGTGGCATGGTTTACGATAACCGTATTGAATCGCGGCTCTCAGCGGGCCCGGAGCGGTAAATGAGCGATACGAAATTCGCAAAAAGGAAAGCTTCCCCTTTCTGGATAGCGGCCGTAATTTTCGCGATCATCTGGCTCATCATAGCCGGAAGCCCTTTTGTGTTTCAGATTTTTACAACTTTTAAGACCGAAGGCGAATTCATCGCCTCCAGCCTATTTGAGCTTCCCCGGCAATTTAATTTTAACAACTACGTTACCGCGATTAAGGGCGGTATCGGCAAATACTTTCTCAACAGTACTATTGTTATCGCGATTTCACTTCCCATGCTGCTTTTTATAAGCGCATTCGCGGCATATCCCCTTTCCAGAATGAAGTTCAGACTGAACAGGCCCATATACGCCGCGATTGTCGCTATGATGTCAATCCCGCTCCATATTACTTTGATTCCGATCTTCATTATGTCCATTCGGATAAATTTATATGACAGTGTTTTTGCTCTCATCGGCCCCAATGTGGCCTTTAACCTGCCCATGTCGATTTTTATACTCACCGCGTTTATGCTGACAATTTCAAGGGAAATGGAAGAAGCCGCGGAGATCGACGGCTGCGGGAAATTCTCCACCTTTTTTAGAATTATTTTCCCATTGTCAAAACCCGGACTTGCAACCCTTGGTATCTACAACGGCGTTGTTATCTGGAACGAATTTCTTTTCGCGATGGTTCTCACCCAGTCTGTGCCTGTCCGCACCCTTCCGCTGGCTATTTGGCAGTATCAGGGGCAGTATGGCATGAACACCCCGGTGATCATGACTGTTCTTTTATTCGCTTCCCTGCCGATTATACTGCTTTACATCTTCGGTCAGGATAAGCTTGTAAAAGGCATGATGGCAGGGGCGGTTAAGGGTTAGGATTCCATACGGCTTCCCATTTGCCGCTTCCTCCGGCCCATGTACCTGATTCAAAGTCATGGCCGTCTCCGCTCAGAGAAGCTTCATACCTGTCTATATTTATCCCGCGGGCATTAACAAGACGGTAACCCTGTATTACAGTTGCTCTGGTCTCCGAGTTGTATGTTCCTCTGAAATATTCCGTTCCGCCCTTACCCAGATTCCCTCTCCACTCAAAATAACCGCTAAAGCCGGTACTGCTGGCTACTTCATTGATGTGCATATTTGCCGTCCAGTTTCCCTGTTGCCCCCGGCCCAATACCCTCCAAAAACCAACTCTGGGAAATGGAAGTTCGGCTGGCTCTTCTGGTTGTGTATCGGGCTCAGTAACTACAGGGAGTTCCGGCGTTTCCGTTATTTCGATTAATTCGATTAAATCTAGGTATTCTGCGTATTCCTCGTGTTCCGCAGCCTCAGCGATAATCTGTTCCAGAGGCATTTCCGCTATGTCTTCTTTAGTAATTTCACTGCTGGCACATCCCATAACAAGTATAGCCAAAGGAATTATGCTCAAAAATAATTTTTTCATACACAAACCTCTTTATAATTATACACTATGTGTCAACTGATGTGGTAGTTTAATTATACGCAACCGTAAAATACTGGCCGTTAGAAAAAGCGTTACTCCGGTTTTATATCACCGCTTTATAGTTCCGAAGCAGCGTCCCGTTTTCGCTCATGATGAAATCGCGGTTCGCTTTTACCCTTGAGACCATTTTGGCGATGAAAATGGCTGCCACTTTTTGTTTGCGCTCGCTGTGGTTGCCGTCGCGCATAAATAAATAGCTGATAACAAGATCCGTCGCCATTTCCACAAGCCTGCGGGAATGGTAAGTGAGGAACTGCTCGTGGTTCTCGTAAGCTGAACTTTTATCAGCAGTCTTCGCGTATTCCAGGGCTTCGTCGAATATTTTGCGGGTTTCCCGGATTTTTGCCAGAAGTTCCGGGCTGTGTGAATAACTTGCCGCGTCGTACTCGTCCAGTATCATCTGCGCTATGCCGGAAGTTACCGGCCCGATTGCGGCCACAATCTGGAGCTGTGTGGTTCCTTCGTAGATGTTTGTGATCCTGGCGTCGCGGTAATGGCGCTCAACGTTGAACTCCTTCATGTAACCCGTACCGCCGTGTATCTGAATGGCGTCACTTGCGACCTTGTTCGCCATTTCGGTTGCGTAGGCTTTGACCATGGGCGTAAAGAAACCGGCGAGTTTAGCGTATTTCTTTTTCGCGTCAATAATTTCGCCTTTCTCCTCGGGGTGTTTCTCGGAGTATTCTTCCAGGACTTCCTTGAGATCAACAAAGCGGGCGGTTTCGTAAAGGAGGCTTCGGCCGGCCTCAACGGCGATTTTCATCTCCGTGAGCATTTCAAACACCGGCGGTAAATCCCGGATAGGCGCGCCGAACTGGATGCGCTTGGCGGCGTAAAGGTCGGCTTCCCTGTAAGCCGCTTCGGCTATACCGACTCCCTGGGCGGCAACGCCGAGCCGGGCGTTGTTCATAAGCCAAAGGGTGTATTTCGTAAGGCCCCGCTGCCGCTCGCCGAGAAGCTCCGCGGGCGCGTTATTAAACTGAAGTTCGCAGGTTGGGGAGCCGTGGATGCCGAGTTTGTGTTCCAGCCGCCGGATTATCATTTTTTCGTCGCGCTTGTAGAGGAAGAACGAAAGCCCGCGCGCTCCCTTGCCCTTCTCTTCGCTTCTGGCCAGTACAAGGCCGATGGTTCCGCAGCCGTTGGTAATGAAACGCTTTACCCCGTTCAGATACCATTTGCCGTCACTGCCCTGAGTGGCTTTCAGGTTTACGGACTGAAGATCGCTTCCCGCGTCGGGCTCGGTGAGGACCATCGCGGAATCCCACTCGCCGGAACAGAGTTTTGGCAGGTACCGCGACTTCTGATCTTCAGACGCGAATTTGTTGATGGTTCCGGCGTTATCCTGTTGAAGGCCGAAGTTGAGGAAAGACCCGTCAGCCCTGGCCATTATGTCCGCCGCTATGGTGAGGATTGTGTTTGGCATGTTTAGGCCGCCGTACTGCCTGGGTATGACAAATCCCATCATGTCGGCTTTTGCCATCATGTCAAGCGTTTTCTGTGTTGCCGGGTGAAAAGTTACCTTGTTGTTCGCCAGTGTGGGGCCTGTCTCGTCAACCGCCGGTGCGTTAGGTGCAACAAAGCCTCCGGCGATCTCGCCGATGATGGAAAGCACCATGCGGTAGGAGTCTTTCGCGTCCTCCGCGTCTTTCGGCGCATGGGCGTATTGCTTGACCTGCTCGAAATTATCCTCTTTCATATTGATGATCCGATCGAGGTCTAAATGTTCCATATGGAACAGAATATCTTCGTTATCGGTTAAAAAGTTTTCCATAAAATTAACTCCCTACAATCCGTGCGCTGCTCAGGCTAAAGCCTTCGCGCTTTTTATTGCCGTAATGATCATTGCTGAGCGCTGCGGCATGTTGATCTATATCATCTACACAGCTACGCTGTGCGTTCATGGCCGGGCCTTATACGCTTTGATCATCCGGGGAATGACCGCGTTAAGGTTTCCCACGATACCGTAATGGGCAACGCTGAAAATCGGCGCTTCCGGATCGCTGTTTATCGCGATAATCCTGGCGGAAGCATCCATGCCTGCCCGGTGCTGAATCGCGCCTGAAATGCCGCAGGCGATGTATAACTTCGGCCTGACCGTGGTTCCTGTCTGTCCCACCTGATGTTCCTTGCCGATGAAGC
>Ga0209755_10008359_pt1 | contig 11079 bp, 7 predicted proteins | sample TergutCo191P1_FD_187301 | JGI IMG/M metagenome (GOLD analysis project Ga0209755, IMG submission 187301) | Cornitermes sp. P1 segment gut microbial communities from Petit-Saut dam, French Guiana - Co191P1 (SPAdes) (version 2) | ecosystem: Host-associated > Arthropoda: Insects > Digestive system >... | reverse complement strand
CCACCAATCTACAGTGCTACAGCCCTGTCCTCCCCGAAAAGACACCTCCATTCTTCTCTGTCTTCTGCTCATCTCCTCCATCCTCTTATTCCATGGATCTGTGACGTGTCCCGCCTGACATCCTCCCACCTTGTTCTCAGTTTCACAGGATGACATGTCATAGAATAGCATGTTCATACCATTATATTGGTCTTTTTTTGCTCTGTCATATTGTTTTGTAAATGGCAAGGTGTCGTATTTCTTTATATATCTTGTAAATGTAAGACTTCATAAATGTATGTAGGCCTTCTTGTGAAGTGTTTGTTAATGCTGCTCTGTTTTAACCAAACCTGAATTTGGCATTAGATTTCAGTAAAAATATCAAAACCTAACCAAACTGTGGGTATTTGATAAGGTAACGAAAGAAAGTCATTTTATTCAATCTGGGATAGTCTTTGTATTTCCTCAATCTTCAGCAACATCTCTCAAATGACTTGGAATTGGCAATAAATTTTTCAATCAAAATAGCACAGTTAATAGCCTCCCAAAATTTGGTTGATGTTTCATGCAAAATGGGTAATCATGTATTTCTTATTCACACAAGTATGTACATACATACATACATAAATAAATACAGACACAAACATATTTTTGGGTGCATAGGTAGGTAGGTTGGTGGGTGGTGGGTAGGTAGGTAGGTAGGTGGGTGGGTGGGTAAGTAGGTACATAGGTGGGTGGGTAGTAGGTAGGTGGTTATGCATGTATGTACACATCTATGTATTTGTATGTATGTGTACACGTGTGTGTGTGTGTGTATGTCATCAAACCACAAATTTAAGTTACTTTAATTTTGTACATCCATCGGTTGTAAATTTTTAGATGTAGAGTATTCACAAAAATTTGTACTGTGTTACAGGCACTGGGCGCAGGACCAAGAATTTATATAGTGAGTTATTACAGAACCACTGACATTATAGAGCAAGAAATCAGTGCCTGACACCAATGCTGTCAGGAGCCACAAGTCTATGGCCCCCACACACGTACAGTTTTACCTTCAGTTTTAACTGCGCAGGCCAAACTGTGCCAAGTTTGCTCAGTTTCACCTGCGAGAGGTTTTACAACACACGTGTAGATAAAACTGAAGGAAATATATCATTTCTGTTTGTAATTTAGATGGGTGCAAAACATCTCCATCGTGTTAGCTCTCAGTGAACTGTTGTGCTATGCAGCTATTGCAGTGGTTTTAGACAGGAAATATAGATGAAATGCAAGGAAAAGTAGGCAGTGGACCAAGAAGTGGTTGTTAAAATGACAGGTTTTTTCTCACGTTAATCTCTTGAAAGAATTAAGATTTCATCCGAAGGACTGGAATAATTTTCTTAGGATGAATGAATCTACTTACCTTACTTTATTATCAATGGTAACTTCCATCTTTCTTTGATCTGCTATAATAATCTTTCGATTTTACTTTCCATACACATTCCTCTTGTCGGAAGAGTTCAATAAACTCAAAAAGAAAAACCTGCTACCAAGTAGCCATGCTATGTGATGTTGACAGCATTAAAACTATGAATGAACTGAGCTTCTGCCTTGAGGAAACAACATACACTGCAGTCCAACGTGAGCTGCGCAGTTAAAGCTTCTGCCGTTCCCAAAGTTACACAGTCCAGAAATTTTAACTGCACAAACCTACGGATTTTCCAACACACTCTCGATCTAACTGCGCAGTTATTAACTGTGCAGTTAAAACTGAAGGTAAAACTGTACATGTGTGGGGGGCCTACGACTTGTGTAACTTCCTCTACTGCTGATTTTTGGTACCGAACTTACCATATGTGCATCTGGAACTCCAAATTCTACCAATTCTTCAAATGCTTGTTTCGCTGCTTCAACATCCTGGGACAGGGGGGAACCCAGGAGCTGTGCCCAAGCAACTGTTACCCTTGCCTGGTTGTGACCCAACTCGCCTGCTCGCTGCAGCATCTGATATGCCTCAAGCTTATTTGGACGTGTTACATTCAACATTGCAAGACCAGTCTCATACAGTTCCACAGCTGTAATACAGCAAAATTGGATAAGCAAATTACTTGTGTTAACCAAACAGTATCATTCAGCATGTACAAAATACTTCTTACAACTACAAAATGTACTTCATTCCATACACTCCAAAATTTAACAAAGCAAGTGGTCAACTTACACATCATTTTCAAAAAATGGTAAACTTGAAACATGATGATAATGTCCTTCATTTCTTAACAGAAGGTACTGGCACAGCTAAACTGTAAGAGCAGTTGCTTAGTCACGCAGAGATCAGCATGTCATGAATCAAGATAACATACAGTGTCTGCAGCATGGTTGTGCTGTAGGAAAGGCGCAGATCATTTCTACGAATCATTGCACAATTATTATAATAAATAGTCAGCTCTACGCCATTCTTTATGTTCATGTCCAATCATATTCAGAAACACTACTAACATATGCATTTCTTGTTTAGAAATAGGACTATGCATTTTATCAACAAAGCAATACACAAACATGTCAACAAGAAATTAAATGTGGAATCTAGAAACTATTTTCAATGAATCAGTACTGGACCACACAAATCACATTTTCTATATCTCAATATGTGTGATTCTTATCTATGGAGAAAGTCAAAAAAGAAAGTCTACAGAAAAAATCTATGCGTTTTGGAGGCTTTACAGTGTGAAATGCAGGTGAAGTGTCACACGATCTACACACTAGTCTTATTTCAAACTACTGCACGAAGCTTAGTTTTTGTGCTCCTGTATATTTTGGCCACCTACTGTAGCCATCATCAGGAAGCAATAATATCCTAAAGACACAAGCAGTGCATCGTATATCACTAAGTGGTACACATACATACATCAGCATTACACAAGTCAAATTATGTACAATATCATTAAAATTTATTCAGATTAAAATACAACTTAACTATTAAAATGTAAAATGTAAAAACACCATCTCCAGACATCTTGCAGTATTTGGTATCTCCTGTTTTTCATCGAGTGGACATCTGTAAATATTGTAAATATTTACACATAAGACATCTGTAATTGTTGTAAATATTTACAGATAAGCTATTAATAATAAAATTTAAAATGTAGTATGTTTTAAGAATTATTAGAAATTAATTTTTAATATGAAAGCTGACTATGGCACATTATACATATATAAAAACATACTCAAAGTTTTGATACACAGTGTTTACTCCTTAAGTGACTGTGCTGCACTACATACATTTTATATTTTTAATTTTTAATATTAATAGCTTACCTGAAATAAATGCAATATATGCAGATCCCACTCCACCAAAAGCAGGAGATATCTAATACTGCAAAATGATATGAAACTTTATTTTACATTTTTTACATTTTAATACTTCAGTTATATTTTAATCTTTTTAATAATACTTAAGCTCAAATGAAACTGACTGGTGTGTAATGCTGATGTATACATGTTTACTATTTACTGACATGATGTACCTTTCCTGTCTTTTGATATTATAGCTCCCTGATGTTGGCTACAACAGGTGGCCAAAAAATTTAGAAGTGCAAAAACTACGCTTTGTGCAGTATTTTGGCAATAGACTAGTGTGTACAAGACAAATGTATGGAATATGTACAGCATTAAATATGTAACATAATATGCTATGTTGTTATGCTGAGACACCTCAGGGCCATTAAAATGTACTGGCTGTTATATCGTTTTCACTCGACAAAGCGGGGCTCAAAAACAGAAACAGAAAAATTTTCTACTTGCCAAATCAGAGAGTATCCAAACGTAATGTAGTAATTCTTTATCCAGTTTATGCAGTTTTACTAACCACAGATTTCAAGTATCTGTGGCTTTCCATTTGTATCCACTCACATCAACCATAGTACTTGGTTGTACATCTGGGATTTTAATCACATATACAAGGAAACAATTAGCAGTTTTCATGACATGTGATCCACTTTAACCAGAGGCAAGGCCATAATTCAATGACACCAGTTCACTAGCTCCCAGATAAACACTCCACTGTTTCCTTTCATGACATACATACAGGCAACCTGGGGTTATGTAAGTCCTGGCTTACACAAACTCAAGCTTAGATATACTATTCCTTTAACAATTCTTGTGTTGTATGTATGTTGGAACTCACCACTCCATTTTTTTTAAGGTTTTAAAATCTTTATATTTTGCCTAGTATATCAATAGGCAGTTATAGGATTACTAGTAAGAATACACACAAATACATATATACATACATAAAATTACATAATATGTGAGGTGAATGGTGGGTCATATACCAATATACAATTCAAGTTACCTAAAGGTTTGCAGAATGTAATCTGGACTGTCCATGCTTTATATTGGAAATGTTATTAATCTGTTCATTTGTCATTATAGCTGTTACTGCTCTTGAAGGAACAGGTAACTTAGGCTTTGAGGAATGCTATGAGTAGTCATTACCCCCTTATCCCAAGTTTTTCACAAGGTCTTTGTCTTGCAAACCAGTGTTTTTCAAGAAAGTAGGCACCATATGTGGCAATGGACTGATGTATGTGCACTCATGGGACTGAACTTCAAGACATAAAGAAAAGCTCATATGTCAGATACACTACCAAGGCCCCATTCAATCATGCATTACACAAGAAATAAGATGTGCACACCATACTGGTACATGAAGGCGGCAACAAGCAAAATATAATGAAACTGGTGTCGTTAGGTTTGTCTATATTAAATCACTTTAGGTTTTTAGTACTACTTAAGGCTAATAATAATCATGTACCCTATTACAGTTTGAAAATAATTATACTTAATTGGAAGAACTGAATAACTATGTCTTTATGCAGTGGCACTATGCTGACCATGGTGAAAACCTAAGGGACAAGGAAAAAGAGAATACAGCAAATGCAATTTAGCAGTGTTTGGATACATGTATTACAACAACATTACCACCCACAGGTAATGGTAATGTTACTGTGTCCAGTGAATTCTCTCTACATAAGTTGTTGTACCTATTTCCTGACCTTGTTTTTCCAGTGGTGTAAGCTCTTTTGGTGGTTGTACTACTGAATCATCCATTTCATCTTCTCCAACATCAATCATTTCTTCATCTTCATCCAGCAACTCATTTCCTACCCCTTCTACTTCAGCAATCATCCTCTGAATCCATTTAGCTGGTTCAGATAGTAAATCCACACCAACATCTCCAGCTTCATTATCACCATCTTTCCATTTGCCTTCTTCTGATTTTGATAGATCAGGTGCAGGGACAATTTTGACAGCTTTAGAACGAATACTGTCAATATCCTCGGAATACACATACTCATCTCGTTCATCTTCTACGACAGACTCTTCTTTGCTTTGTCGTCTCTCATCACCTCGTGACTTTGTGCCATCATTGTCATTGCCATTTCCTTCCACCCATACCAACACCATCAAAAGCAGTAAGAGCTGTGCCTTGTGACGCATTTCGTCTGGAAAGGTACATACACCGAACCAACAAAAATAATACGCATTTATGCCCTAGCTCCTACAACACCTCAATGAGGACAGAATATGCATGTGAACTGCGCGTATAAAGAATTTAGGCCACCAACTTGCAAAATAAAACCCACTGTTCGTGCCTATCCTACTAATTAAGGACTGTCCGAACAGCGATTCACATGTGTATTACAATTTAATAATATTGGCGACAGTAATGATTTGTATATTCTGTTTATATCGTTTCATCTACGTCCACGAACACAATTCCAACCGGTATAGCCCATATAATTGCTACGAACTACGACATAACTTTGGACTACAGTTACTCATGACCCTTTCCATTCCACTTGACGGCAATCGAATCATGGAAACAACTTTCAGTTCGTTCACTTGTAATTCAAAGAACCCTACGCAACACACATCACGTCAAAGCCCTACTAACCTCTATGATACATGCAAATCGCGCATGATCATACATAACACCACACAGCCCTCGTTATTTAAGTGCAACAACAAACCAGACCAACCAATGCTCACCATTATGTACCCTATTCCTTACGATAGCATAACCTGGTGGTGAATTGTTGAAAAGCTGTTATCTCGACATAATCCGTGGTATGTGCACTCCCACGACGTGCACCGTGGCGTCTCGGGATTGGTCCACGTTTAGTATGCATCACAGGCGACGTTCAGTGTGTATGTCATTTAGGATCTGTGGTCGCATGCTCGCCATATTGGCTATGGGATAAAGGCCTGCTTGGGAGCACAGATCGTCTGGGTTGGAGACTGGGTGATGGCGACCATATATTTCACAGATTATCTAGTATATTTTTGGTATCACCGAAACCTCGAAGTGTCTCTACCACACTACATGACGGCACATTGTACTAAAGGACAGTAATCTTCAGAAAGCACTTTTGAGAAAATCTAAGCCAGTTTCCCTATGACCACTATTTCTGTTAAAGTTACATTAAGTTTATGCTGTACTGTTGATAAAATTACGCAAATCTGACAAGACAGAAGTGTAATAATTTAAAAGTGCATCTATGTACAAAACAGACAAATTTGCAACTAAATCCATAAATGCCAACACAAACCTTAACAAATATACAAAAACTCAAAATCAGCACAATGCACACACATGCTGAACAGCATTCACATTCATTCCATGTGTAAAATGTCAGGACATTGCAATGCCTACAGCTAAAACACTGCTGAACATTAGAATGCAGAATAATCAGCAATATGGGAAAATGCACATGTAGAAGGTTCTTGGTGTGTTAGCATATTACTATCACACTACATGGCATCACATACCTGAAGACATTCAAATTAGTATTCTGCTTGTCTGTGCACATGTTACCAAAAAACTGTATAATGCTCTTCATATTAACCATTCATGAAATAGTGAACTCCAGTGATGCTCACACATGGGCACCACCAGACATGTACCGAGCATATTAGTCATTAACCAACTCCATGGAGCAGAGTACTTCTTGAGAAGCAAAGAGATGCACAATGGCCTCAGTGCACTGAATGAACAATTAATACTTCATTCGTAGCTGGTCTTGGTGGACTGTATGTTCATGAAGGCATTTAAAGGGCACTAAATTTAAAACCCCTCCATCTGGGGCAGTAGTTGAAATTTAAAACTCAGCATTATTGAAGAGTTCATGGAACCCCCAGATTCATTATGTTCACAGATGCCCACCACTGGTTCCAGCCCTGAGAAAGATGAATCAAATTTGTACCTTCCAATCCTGGTTATTTAAGATCCACTTTTGTACTATCATTCCAGTTACACTTGGGTTCTCAGTTAACATTCTGTACTCATTTGTGGTCACAAGCCTTGCCTGGCTTAACCTTGATTCATTCATCCTAATAACATTGACTGATGAATAATTAAAAATTATCAAGCTCTTCATTATGCAGAATTCTTAGGCCTCCTCTCATTCTCTTCTTCTTAGATTGAAATACCCTCCTCAGCATCCTGTTCTGAGTATCACTTCAGTCTCTCTCATTGCTGAAGGAAAGTTTCACCCACACATACAAAACAGATAAAATTAATTTATCTGTATAAGCAATTTTGAACAGTTATATTGCCATTCCCAAATATTTTGATTTGTCACCTTTTTAAACAAAGCATTGCGTACCGTTAAACCTGTATCATGCCTCTGTCCTGCGTTCTAGAAATGAGAGTTACCTGTGTTTACTTCCAGACCCAGCCCATCAGAAACTTCTGTGTTTTTCTGAACAGGTATTTACACTACTGTCCAGTACATTCTCATTGTCAGCAGAGACAAAAACTTGTGTCTCATTCAACTTAAGCCCCTACTGGTTTTCTTTGACTTTTCTATTGGCATACATACAAAAACAATTAAAAAGAAATAATGATGCATCATTTCATTTCTAGCAGAAATGTCTGAGACAATTACTACCTATGTGCAATTACTACATACTTTTGTTGCAACACACTGTACTTAGCCTAACTAATTTCATGCTTATACTATGTTCAGTGAGATTTCTGCACTGAATCACAAGCTTTCTTGGAATCTATAAATAGCTGATGTCTTCCACCGTACTACCATTTCTTCTGCAATGTCTGACAAATGCAGAGTACCTAATCAGTAATTTTTTTAAGGCAAAGATCACACTGATTATCCCCAGTAAATTCAAGAAGAATGTCAAACACAATTTTAACATATAACATGTGGCAGTGATATTCCTACATAATTAATACAGTGCCTTTATCACCCTTTTTTACAAACAGGTGCAGTAACGGATTACTTCCACTGCTGTAGCATACATGATCAGCACCTATTTATTATGCCATAAATGGGAACATTGTCCTCAATAATTTTGTATGTGTCTGGAATTATCTTTGACAGAATAATGCCATAACATTTTGAACACAAGATGAATACTGACATTCCTTGACCATTATTATACTCTTTTTCATAAACAGGTAAAGTATTCATTTAAGCACAGGGAACAATTTGGAACAAGTACTGACTAAGCCACTGACTACACCCACAAATACTGCAAAAACAAAAATGACAATGATAAAAGCCATTACTATCAAGGGCTATTTTTGGGGTCAAATCTGAGTCATGTATGATAATTACTTTCTTTTTCAACCATGGCTTGTGCCTCTAGAAAGGGAGACATACCACATTTGCATATGAAAAACAACATTAAGTGATATTTGTGTGAGGATACAGATTTTGGCATCCAGTTGTGTACAAAATTTTGGCCAATATGCTGAAAATCAAATGTGGATGACAAAAGTTTGTGGATCAGACACATAGTCTAGCAACTCTGAAAAAGAAAGTTGGTGGCGTTGTAGGAATAAAAATAGATCAGATTATGGAACCTTGTGAGTACATGGGTAACTGTCATAGTTGGTAGAGGAGAAAAGGTGGTGAACAGATGACAAAGAGACAGAGGAAGAAAAGTGGGAGAGAGAGGTTGAAATACTATGTTGATAAATTTCCAGTAAATTTTGGTTGTATACCATGATTATCAAATTGACAAAGTTTTTTTAATACCAAATGTTAAAAAAAAAACCACACACACACACAAGCCTACTGTATGTGGAAGCAAAATGCAGTCGAGATTAACATCATTACCGCACTCCAAATTACTGTAGTGATAATATAGGTGTGTTCGCAAGGACATTATAATCAAAATAACCTCTTGTTTCATTTTCTCACAATTGTATGTACTCTAGCTGCTATTGAAATGTTCAATCTAGTCATAAGCAGCCCAGACAAATTAAGCTATCAGCTAACTAGTTTTTTCAATGTTCAATCATCACCACATTAACAGCTCCTTGTCAAAATAACATTGCTTTCATGAAGTAACAGAAGAGCATGGGAGAAAGAGAGAGAGAGGAGAAAAAAGGACCCATATTCATCCTCCAGATTATTGCACGGTTATAAAGCACTGCAGAAGAAGCTACTGTCTCACCTTCAGGGCAAAAGTGTGGAGAGCTGGCACATAGTGTTTTATCAAAATGGAGGAATCATACCCAAGGACACATGAAAAATGATCAATCACCACCATAGAAAGGGAAAAGGAATAGAACCCTGTGTGGTAATTTATAAGTCCAGCTTTCCTTAAGTATCTGTATCTCTGTTAAAACATGCAAAAAATGCTAAAACATTCCCACATGGGAGAGGTTATTCTTTCTTCTGGATACTAATATTATGCTTTAAACTGATGGCCTCCAGTTTAAAGTTTCTGAACACAGCCTCACTTGTGCATAGTTACAACTATACAGGAGAATTTGGAAGTACCACAGATTTAAATTTGAAAGGATGAGTACTTTATTTCCTATAATGAAACATGCCACAGTAAAACAAAATACATTTTCATACAGATTAGGTATAAACAAAGTTTTCTGCCTTCCCTGATAGAACTGAAAATGGTGTAAATTGTGAAAATCTCAAACAGAAATACCAGTCCTGGCCCAAGTCAAACCAAGTATCTCAGATGTACGAGCGGGTGCTGATAAGTCCTTAGCCCAACCTACTTCCTGATGTCGTAGGACTGAATCGATAGTGTTGTTGGAAAGAGGGGTCTGTTCATGTGCCGAATTGCAAAACTTTTCTTGTTACAGAGGCTGAAAGGAAGCATGTCAGGCAACGCGTGCGATTTCAGCTACATGGAGACATGAAGTGTCATTAAGTTTTTTTCCCTGCAAAGCAAGGCGCCAAGGAAATTTAAGCCATTCTGACAGAAACATTAGGGGAACATGTACCATCACATGCCACTGTCAAAAACTGGGTGATTAAACGTGGTGATTTTTCCACCTGTGATGTGCCTTGTCCTGGATGACCCAAAACAGTGACCACCCCTGAGATTATTGATCAAATTCATGAGCTAATCTTGGAAGACCAAATTTTGGCTAAATCAATAGCTGAGCAACTGGGCATCTCACGTGAGCAGGTTGGGTCCATCTTTCATGAAGATTTGGACGTGCGGAAGCTCTCCACAAAGTGGGTCCTGAAATACCTGTACGTGGATCAAAAACGTCAACAGTGCCAGTTGTCTGAGCAACTTTGGGAATTTTTTCGGCGCGATCCAAATGATTTCCTGTCGCGATTGGTGACCATGGAAGAAACCTGGTTATATCACTATGACCCAGAAACAAAGCAACAATCAATGGAGTGGTGGCATAGCGGCTCAACCTGCTCCAAAAAATTTTGAGCCCAAAAATCCGCTGCAAAAATTCTCACCTCGATGTTTTGGGATCAAAATGGCATCTTCCTCATTGATTATCTTCCAAAGGGCCAGACTATCGACACAGAGTATTACTCATCTCTGCTGGTGCAACTGAAGGACATTTTGAAGGAAAAATGCCACGGGAAGGTCACTAAAGGGGTCTTGTTCTTGCACGACGATGCTCCAGCTCACCAGGCACTTGCAACCCAGGAGAAACTGGCCTACCTGGGCTTCCAATGTCTTGATCACCCACCCTATTCTCTGGATCTGGCCCCATCAGACTACCACCTGTTCCCTGGACTGAAAAAACAATTGAAAGGTCACAATTTTACGTCCCATGTGGAGGTCATTTCTGCTGCGGAGACCTGGTTGGATGGACAA
>Ga0209755_10008358_pt1 | contig 11079 bp, 7 predicted proteins | sample TergutCo191P1_FD_187301 | JGI IMG/M metagenome (GOLD analysis project Ga0209755, IMG submission 187301) | Cornitermes sp. P1 segment gut microbial communities from Petit-Saut dam, French Guiana - Co191P1 (SPAdes) (version 2) | ecosystem: Host-associated > Arthropoda: Insects > Digestive system >... | reverse complement strand
AGCACGATTAAAAACACCATCACCATTAACATCAGCATTTGCCATAATAAATACAGCCCCAACAGATAACGTACCTGAAAAATACTGATTCAACACAGTCTGATCACAACGATTTACAACCCCATCACCGTTTACATCACCATACACAACAGGCTTCAAAGGATCAACATCAAGAGTTTCTAACCATTTACTCCACATTGAAGCATCACCTGCTGTGCCATAAAACCAATCAGAAACCTCATACAGATAGTCATTAACATAGTGCCAAACTACCTCATCACCATCTGCTAAAGGCCAATTCGTCAAACCCAAACCCACATGCACACCATTAACAGTATACATCCAACCCGAACGAAAACCATTAGACATCTCAGACAACGCATAACCGCCCAAAGAATCAGGAGCAGTTATAGTACGCACGTAATCACCAGCCGCACCAACAGACACCAAACCAGCATCAGCAAGCGCCAACACAAACAAATCATACACCGTATCACCCTCAGACATCATATAGGTTTTAGTAGCAATCCATGTTTGATACTCCGCACCTTTATAGTCAACACCCTCATCACGGTAAAAGTCAACATCACCCTCAGAAAGTGTCGAGCCGATAAGACGAAAAGAAACCGTGATGGATTCGCCGTCCAAATTATCACGTTCCCACTTCGCCGTCAAACTAACCATCGCAGGCATATCTGGAGAATAGACATTATATTGTACATTGTTGTTGTCGTACCAACCAAGAAAAATATATCGATCACGCATCGGCACCGGAAATTCAGTGTTTGGGTTTGTGGAGAGATAGACTTTTTCATCGATTACTTTGCCGTTAACAACACCGCCCGCTGCATCAAATCGGATCACGCTGTAAGCTACGCCGTCATCGCCACCATCAGTAAGAGTAACATAATAGATTCTTGGAGCTTTATCGCCGTCCTGAACAATCACACGTATTATCCCATGGTCAGGAATCTTGGCAAACGACACCGAACCACCGGGTTCATTATTAAGACGTACACTGTTAACATACACATTCGCACCTGGAGCATCCACTTCAACACTAAACGCACCGTTCACAACCGCATTATACTGATACAGGCCTTCGGATAAGGCAATATCTACACCGCCGATGGTTATACTAAGAGGGGCTGTACTAAGACCTACGTCTTCTGTTGAGGGTTTAGCAACACGCAGCATATTGATTTCTGTGGATTTCTCGCCAATCGCACCGTTATCAATGTTTGTAGCTGTAACAACTTTAACATAATGCACACCATTAGGGAATGTTACTGGGTAGCCATTTGCATCTACAGCCCACGCCAAAGACATACCATCAGAAGTCTGCAACCGACCAAGACTGTCAGGACCTTGATAGGGGTTACCCGCAGTATTATCACCCGCAAGCCACACACCATCAATTACCGTACCCCGTAGACCGACATCAGCATAACCAAAATGCGGAAACTCTGGTAACGTGTTACCATACTCATTATTACCCGCCTGTGCCAAAAGCAAAATCCCACTCAAAGTAATAGAAGCACCAGCACCAAACTCGCCATCCCCAAAAGCATGCAAAGGATAATACTCAGGCGTTGGAAACACAAAATAAGGCGACGCAACACTGTTACCTAAACTATCCGTCCACCTGCTCAACCCATTACCATATGGCTCATACGTAATAGAGTAATCCCAAAGAGCCGAATTATCATAATGCAAAGCACCCGCAAGAGCAAACCAATTATTACCATCCTCAGAAACCCAAACCTGACCCGGCTCCGCAAACCCAGCATCACCAGTCACAGAATTACCAAAGATGATAAAATCTACCCCATACGGATTCCTTGGATCATCAAAGATAGCATCCTCAAAATAATAAACGATGTAGCCGCCAAAATTACCCAAAGAAGCAGGCGCACTATAACTGTCAACACCTGTTTCAGTATTGCTATTACCTATAAGCGTAGCAACACCACGCAGTCCGTAAGACGCAAGCCCATGACCATTAGTATACTGAGAACCTATTGCTATATAATCAAGAACACTATCAGGACCATCGGGATAATTCATAGAATAACACACAACACGGTATGTTCCGCCCGCACCAAGACTTAACGACACAGGAACAATCGTAGTTAACGCACCTTTAAGTGATACTTCAAGCACTGCACTGTACTGTTTGTCTGCACCAAGCTGCTCAGCCACACCATTAAACACTATAAGATCTGTATCCTCAGAGAACGTAAAAACCACATCCACCGACTCTACGCCATAAGGAACCACAAGTGCCACATCTCTTTTGTTAAAAAGATCAGACTTTAAAGGCGACCACTGACCAAACTCCTCCTCCGCATTTACCATCTTTACACTACGCATATCGACAGCTACACTAATTGTTACGGTGTATGCATTAGAAATGTATCGGCCATCATTTGCATAAAACTCTAATGTATAGATTGTTGCCTCTCGTGGTGAGAAGGTATATTCTTTTGGGATGGGTTCAGGATTTGGAAAACTGGGCATATTGACTGTATATTCAAGCTCGGCGTTTATCGGGCTTTTAAATATACTTGACAAATCAACAGTATAGCTCTCGCCTAAATACATATTTACAGTGGCAGATGGGCTGCTTGGATTTTTCAAGACAGGCGCTACGCCGTCAGGTTCACACCAAATGTTATAATAACTCTTAACACCTGCGCTGTCCTCTACTTCAAGCCGATATTTTGACAAACCACGCGCATCAGAAGAAAGTACACATTCAACAGCACTAAAGACTTGAATCTCATAATCCAACGACAACCCAGTGAAATAATGTGGGTTATTGGGATTTGTTGTTAACGTATAGTCTCCAGAATAGCTGTCATCAATTTTGACACATACATCATACTCGTTTGTGCTACCTATTTGACTGATAGATTTGTCAATCAGCTGACCATTCACATCCATGGCAATAAAAGGTGATTTGTCAACCGGTTCAGCAAAAACAAAAACAACATCAAAGGTTTCTGGTGCATTATCAAAGTTAAACGCTATGTACGCACACGTACCATCTTGGACAAAGGTCAGTGAATAGATTATGTAACCATCTCCATAAAACATCAACGGGTTTGTAAGATCTGTTTGAGGGTCGTATGGAACTTCAACAGTATCAGATGTCCAGTCACCACTCACTATACATCCAGAAAAATCGTCTACATCACTATATACAAAAAAACCAAGATACCATTGATCAAACCAAGAATCAAAAAAACCAGAACAACCGCAAATAGCAGTATCCACACCGGTTGCAGACGCCGTTATCTCAGTCTCTAAATCGTAAATGTCATAATAACGCCAAGTTACAGTACCACTGGTCTGTGCAAGAGAAAAAGTAGGCAGGATTCCTGCCATCAAACATATGACAAGCAAAACGCTTGCCCATTTATGAAACGCTTTCATTTATTTCATCACCCAATTTGCCAAGATTTACACTATGGGAATGTAGTATAATTTAATTCTCACGTTTGAATTGTCATTCAACAAATTCATATTGTTACACTCCTTTCAACTTTACAGCGCGGCGCGCCATAAAACAAATTTAAATTTTTAAAGTTTTTACTCATTTTGATTTACAACCTTTGCAGGGTAATATTACCCAATCAAGTTATTTAAATCTAGTTTAACTTAACTTAACTACAAGTTGAATAACTGACAAACAAAACAACAACACAACACCATAAAACCACAAAAGACAACACACCACAAAAAAAACAACATACTCCACTTCACATATAGGTATGTATTTAGCTCTCAACGAAAAATTCGTTAACTACAAGGCAATGCAGAAGCACAATATCAACTAGACACGTATTATTTGCTCGGTGAAGGTATCAAGAAAGATTCCGCACAAGTTGTAAACTGGCTCACAAAAGCAGCACCAAGGTAATGCAAGCGCGCAAGATCAATTACAACAAATGCACAGTTAAACATGCCCTTAACTTTAAAGAGTATAATATGTGCATACATTAGTTCTGAAAGTGAGACTCACCTGTCTGTGTCAGTTTCCAATTCCTCAAAAGCCTATTGTGTTTAACACATCGTGCCCTCGTATTTCACCTGTATCTGCCCAAACACTAATATAATAACCACCAACCCCCTTTTGATTACCAAATGTTTCTCCTTTCGCATTTTCTATAGCTTCAAACTGCACAATAACATCCCAGTAAGGTCGATTATCTAAATTGTAACTACTACTCAGAATTGTTATGACACGATTGTTTTCTCGAGCATACGCTTGGGAAAGAGGCCATGCAATTTCATTTGCTCTATCAACAGAAACTTTAAACGTACCAACCTCATATTTTGGGCTGTTATGATATATTGGGCCATGATGATCGGTTTCACCAGTATCAGCCCACACAGCAACCACATAACCACTAGCTGGAACACAATAACACTCATCACGTTCAACTTTAAACCCAATCTCTACAAACCAATAAGACCTATCTGACTGTTCAAAAGTTGCTTTTGTTGTTGCTATACTGTAGTCTTTATGTTGATCGGGTTTTTGGATGTATGTTTGGGCAAGGGGTAAGGCAATTTCAATGGCTTGTTTTTCTGTAGAAATGGGGCTATTTGGTTGTATGTTTGATTCTTGATTGTTGCCAATAGTTGAACCTACAACTATACAGACTGTAATGATGAGAATAACGGAAAGCAGTATTATCGGAAAGATTCTCTTACCCTTTTGACTCAATTTTTTCACCAATAGTAATTGGGCTGTAATGCTTTTAAACCTAATTTTTAGAACAGCCACTATGCATTAGCTGTTGCCTTTTTTAGAAAGCCTTTAACCAAAAAAATTGGTTGTGTTCCCTGATCGACTAGCTATCTATGTTACTTTTACAGTGATTATAGTGTTGTCTGGGCTTAAATTGGTTGTTTTGGAGTTTTATTAGGGTTGCTGTTAGGATTTTTTTGAGCAGGTTTATTTCGTCTAGTTTTCTTGAGAGGTTGGCAAGGCTTAAATCCCTTCTATTTCTATTTGTGTTGATTGAAACCATTAAGTTCACTTTGTTGTTTAGGGATAACATAGTGGACTCAATTCAGTCCTAAAAAACTAGCCGATTAACATACAGCACCAATATTTATGCCATTTTTGCTCAACAAACAGAGCCACATCTACACATTCAGGCATAGCTTCCTTAATAAAAATGTACGAGCTAAATACATACTGTGGTGGGAGGGTTCTTTTATATATCGTGAGAGGGCTGTTAGGTGGGCTAAGAGTAGTTGGTCGGGAGGAGGTAGAGTTGGCGTTTGATGTTTTGAAGAATCCTGTTGGGGGTGATTGCACGTATTTGTGTAATGTGGAGTCTGTTAGGATTTCTTTTTTGTTTGTTTTTTGGCTTTGAGGGTTTATTTTAAGGTTTTGAGGCGGCTTAGGGAGGTTGGTTTGTCGGGTAGTGTTTCGGTGGGGGAGGTTTTGTTTGAGTTGTCAAAAGTTGAGCGTGTGGTTGAGGTTAAGACTGGGCGTGAGTATTATGGTAGTATTCGTAAGCGATCTCGTAAAATGATAGAACTATTGTCAAACACATACTTATGGGATAAAACGGCGGAGTTACGGTGTATAAATTTGTTAACTATGAAAAATAGTGTGAAATATACTAAAATTTAACGTAAAAATGTCAATTTTGTTCGACCATTTAACGATCTCGTCAAATTATCTCGTAGCACCAAAAATCTTTACAATAGTTGTATATGATGCTTGTTTTCGTTTTTGTTAAATATTGTAGATTAACAGTGTATTTTTTGTTAAATTTTAAAATAAAAAAGGTATATATGATGGGTTTACCATGTGATGTTTTGGAGTATGAGAATTAAGTCTTCGATATCGATGCGGTCATCACCGTTTACGTCAGCATTTTTTGCAGTATTCCAGTTAGCATCGCCTTCTTTTGCCATAAAATACATTTGTGCAGTAGTCAAGTCTAGTTGATTAACAACGCCGTCTTTGTTAATGTCATATTTTGAGTAATATTGACCAATTACTGTTTGTACAAGGTCATGTGCTATTAGAGAGTCAATATAAACGGCTGTATTGCCATCAGCATATCCGCTTAAGGCGGCATCGACTAATTTAACGTCAGTAGTTCCAAGAGAGTTATCATTTGATGAGAGTACTATCTCAAAGATATCCAAGGCATCAGCGCTACTTATGCCGCCGGAGAGGTTAACAAGAGTAACACGGCCTATCCAAACATTATTGCCCATTGGAATCCATGTAATATCACCAATTACATCAAAACCGTTAAGTCCGGTGAAAGATTTTCCTGTAAAGTATGTGCTATCAACTTTGAATTGTATAGTGACTGTGGCAAGTTGGCTTACGTCTGCAACAGAGACAGTGTATGTGGCAGTATTACCAACGACAATATTTTCAACGCCGTTTAAAGAAATTGTTGTAGTCATGGGGGTTTTAGCGGTTTTGATAATAGTGTAGGTGTCTATTTGGGTAATAGTGTTATCAGTGTTTAATTGATATGTGGTGCATGTAAAGGTGTTAGCTGTCATGTCAACTATACTGAAATTTGGGTGATTTAGCTGATTCATAGCTGCCGTATAGGGCTGTTGGGGTACTAGGTTGTAATATTTTGAGCCTGTTGCAGAGTTTAAAGAGAAATAGACAGTGCCTATTGGGTCAATTGAGTGGCCATATGAGTCAAACGTTTCAGTCTGCATACCCTCGGTATTTGAGGTGCTGGCGCTGCCGGAGTATATCAGAGGATATGAGCGGCTGTAGGAGTGGTCATGACCGTTAAACACAACATCAATGTCAAACTCGTCAATAACTGGAACATATGTATCTCGATATGTTTTACCGTCTGAGAGTGCGTGTGAGCTGCCTTGACCGTAGACGTCATAGTGGAAAGTAAGAATTCTCCAAGTTGCGTCCTCGTTTTGAGCAATTGCGTCACTGAGGAACGTTCGCATGTCTGCTGTGCTGCCTGTGGTGACGTCCCAAACTAGAAATAGGGTGTCACCGTAACGGTACCAATAGTTTACGGCTGTGCCGATCATGTTGGGTGGGTTATAGAATGTTCGAGTTGCTGTACCGGAACCCTCATGGTTACCCATGCATGTGGCGAAAGGTAGAGAAGTCATCTGGGATGCAGAAAAGAAACCTGTGTACTGTAACAGCGTTCCAGATGAGTCAATTTGATCACCTGTGCCGACCATAAATATGGCGTTAGGAAACTCTTTAGCTATGGCATTCATTGTATTTATCCAAGAATTAGTATCGCTTTGGACATTTCCAGATGACCCTATCTGTGGGTCACCAACAACGATATAGCTAAACGTCTCTGAGTTGCCGGTTTTTGTGGTGTACTCAACGCTCCAGTTGCCGTTACCGTCGCCCACCTGATAGATATAAGTTGTATCAGGAGTAAGACCAGTCACGGTGACACGGTTATAATACAGGTTACTAATAGTTGACACTGCATCGCTGCTTGTGCCAGTAAATTCGATCGTAGCGCCAGATGGTTTACATATGCGAACAATAGGTCTGTTAGCATGGTCGGTGGTGTGCCATGAAAAAGTGAGCTGCGTTTCGTCCGAGCCCGGAGCTAAGGTCAAATAGTTTACATCCAATGTTGTGGCAGAAACAAGCGGTAATGTAACGATTAACATGCTAAAAAGAACGCAAAGAGTTAGTGCAAAAGATACTGCTTTTTTTGTAGCTGTATGGTTTTTCATTTGTAGTTTCTCCCATAGTAAGGAAAATCCTTACTGAAATTTTTTGATATTTCACGAATCATATTATACTTACCTATGTAGATTTTAAGAAAGCAAAGCTTTCTAAACAGTAGAAACTAAAAAGCTTGATATAAAAAACATGTTAATAGATTCAATATCAATATAACCATTACAGTGCTCTATAAAAACTATATAGTCACTAACAAATCAAAAAAAATAGGTCAAAACAAAAAACAAAATTGCAACCACAGACACACAATAACAATGATCAAATAAAGCGTTAGCATAACTACCAAGTTTGCCATAGTTTTAGAGACCTAACCATTTCAGCATTTAGAAATCACTTTTGATATGCACAAATCAACCTAAATAATGATCCAAAACTATCAACTTGCATAATTCAAATGAGCCTTAATCAACACATTTTTTCTCTTTCGACAAACAATAGAAACTTGAAATACATCAATCATAAAAATAAAAAACCACACTAAGTCAAAATAACACATAATAAAAAAATAGGATATTGGGTTTTATTTACTGTTAACACGTTTTTTCATGACGATAAAAACACTAGCACTGCATACCACAGCAAGTAAAATTATAATTACAATCCAATAACCAACAGACAACATAGAGTTCTCTGAATTATTCACAGGTAAATTCTCGTCAGCACCAATTAACGAAACACCACCATCACTATCTGTTGATGAATTCCTTGCATCATTTGACGAAGAACTATCAACAGCATTACCACTACCATTTGACGATGATCCCTTAGCACTATTTAATAAAGAACTTTCATCATTACCACTGCCATTTGTCGATGAGTTTTCAAAGCTACTTTCAAACGTTACTTTAATTTCAACTGGAGAGAGAAATTCGCTACGTGTCTCGCCATTTCCAGTGACTTGGACCAGTTTTATTTCAGTTAGAGTAACTTTTTGAGTGCCATTGTTTAAGCAGTTAAAAACAAGATAGCCCATGTCTAGTTTGCCGTTTTTAGGTGTATACTGGTTATCTGTGTTGTAAAAGCCTGCAGAAGTATAACCGCTTTTTACTACCACAGGTGTGGTTATAGCAGATGCGATATCAGAGGATTTTTCATAAGAAACAAAGTCAAGACCTGTAGAATATTCAAAAGTAAACTGTGCACCTGCAATAGCATATGTTAAATCAATGACCAAAGGCACATGCACCTGACGGTCAGTTGTGGTAGCACCAGACGAACCGGGAATAGTTGTCATTAACAAAAAAAGAGACATTAGCAAAAGAATTGATGTTATTTTGTTACCATTTTTCTTGTGATTTTTCATATTTTTTATCTCCCTCTGTGAGAATAGCTTACAATTTTTGACGTTTTTAACTGGTGAGCTTTTGACAAAGTCACACGTTTTAAATCGTTCTTAGTAGAAAGTATGCTATAAATATTAAGTCAATAAAAACAATAGCAACACTACATCTATATAGCACTACATAAGCACATTCATTAAATTGTTTGAAAAAGAAAAACAGTCAATCTCCAAACGACCCCGAGAATTGGATATTTCAATAGTTTAAAAAAATCAACAATTTTGTACCTCTTACAATTCACACTAAACAACAACTGTCGGTATCTTATTTTAAAACCATAAAAAATTGATTTAAAAATATCAGCATAACCAACTTTAAAAGACGCAAACAAGTCACGTTTATATCAGTAAATAGCTCAAATGTGTTTTTGGATTGGTCAAAGTTTCTTTACGAAAATGTTTTTAAATTTGTTTTGTCCTGATCATAATGATACGTATGAAGCAAAATACAGTTCTAGCTCTAGCAAGCCTAATGATAGCGTGCTTTTCGATTTTTGTCTTATCCTCATCTGTTCATGCAGAACAGCAAATTGTAGGTGTTAAAGTAGGCGATTGGATGGAATATGACATTGACGTAACGGGTACGGGTAGTTTACCGCCGTCTCATGATGTCAGGTGGATGCGTCTAGATGTGTTATCGGTTGATGGTGTAGCGTTTTCTGTAAATATTACTGTTAGATATGCTAACGAAACGTGGGGTAGTTCAATTTGGGAGTATAATTTTACTGAGGGAAAAAATGGAGGTTGGACTATCATTCCGGCAAACCTTAATCCTGGTGATACGTTTTTTGATTATTCTCCTCTTGCGAATGTTACTGTTCAGCGTGAAGAGCAGCGTGTAGTGTTAGGTGCGTCTCGAGTGGTGACGTATGGAAATGATTCTTTAAGGGAAATTAAAGAGTGGGATAAAGCGACAGGAGTCTTTATTGGTTCTATAGAGGTTAAACAGGATTTTACAAATACTGATGGTTGGTATTTTGATAATTTGACTATGACCATTAAGGCTACAGCTACTAACATGTGGGGTAGGCAGATTTTTGGTTTGGAACAATCTGTTTTTGCTTTGGTTATCTCGGGTTTAGTGTTTGGGGTTGTAGGCTTAGCTTTTGTTCTTATTATTTGGCAAAAAAATAACATATCAAAACTCTGTTCACGCTATTCGTTATTGTCAAGCAGAGTTATACCTGCTATTATAATTGTAGGTATTGTAGTCTTTGCCTATATGGCTATACCGTCAGTTTGTATGAGCCATGGGTTGCGCAATGCAGAAGTTAACATGATTATGCAAAGTGTTTGGATGAGTCTAATTTTAGCAAGTTTCGGCTTTAGAAAAGCAGACAAACATTTTATACATGGGTTTTTGATGACTGTGGTAGTTATAGCCACTTTAGTTAGTTTTGCCTCAGTTCTAATGATGTGGTCTCCCGCTGACAGTGCGCATACAACTGCTACATACTTTAGTGCGTCAAACAAAATTGCAGAATTTATTGTACATGGTGTATTTTCAATTCCAGCGCTCATATTTGGGGTTTGGTTTATTGCCCTTTGGCGTCCCAACGGGAATGCTGCTTTCCCAGACAAAAGCAGACGTATAGTAAAACTGTTATTAATTATGTGGACGTTGTCGTATTTAGTAGGCATTGTAGGATATATTTTTGATTATACAACACTGTTTGGAGTACACTAAGCAAAAAAGGCTACGTAACATATTATAAACATGACTATTAAATAGAAAAGAGGAGCTATAGTGTGCCAAGAGCAACAACAAAAACAGATTTAATAAAAACGGCTAATAAGCAATTTGATAAAATGTGGGAAATAATAAACTCTATGAGTCAACAACAGCAGACAGGTATATTCAATTTTAGGAGCTGTAAGAAAATAAAGTGTAATTATTTTGGGCGTATTGTGTAGTTCCAATCACCATGAAACTTGTCACGCTCCAAATTAAGTAAAGCCATTTCCTCATCACTAACCCTCGTCCCCAACGCAT
>Ga0209755_10008357_pt1 | contig 11079 bp, 10 predicted proteins | sample TergutCo191P1_FD_187301 | JGI IMG/M metagenome (GOLD analysis project Ga0209755, IMG submission 187301) | Cornitermes sp. P1 segment gut microbial communities from Petit-Saut dam, French Guiana - Co191P1 (SPAdes) (version 2) | ecosystem: Host-associated > Arthropoda: Insects > Digestive system... | reverse complement strand
CGTTTTATTTTAATACTTTTTATTCCGTCCTCCATAAACTTGCGCGGATCTCTTTTAAACTCGCCTGTCGTGCCGCGTTTCGCTACATGCTGACGCAGCGCTTCGTCGTTAATTCTAGCGAGCAGAGAGTCAATTCCGCTTTCGTCATGTTTAAAACATTCCTCTAAAGCGATAAAAAGCTCTTTCGCGGCTTTATCATCTATCTCCTTTATTTCTAGAGCCGCCCTGAATTCAGGATACAAATCCATATTTACAGCGGCGTTCATCAGAAGACTAAGCTCCTCATTTAATTTAATCCGGAGAGCCTGCTTTTCAGGTGTTAAGGCTTCGTCGTTAGAAGACCTTGGCCTGCTTTTTGACTTCCAGTTTAAATAATCCTTTTGAACCGCTCCTCTCTCGATCTTAAAAATATCCGCGATCCTTGTAACTATGTCAGAACGCTCTACTTCTGACTCCAGAGCGTCCAGATACGGAAACATAAATAGCGCCGCGCGGTTAATATCTCCTTTTACCGCGACAAACTGGAGCTTACTGCGTAAAATTAAGTATTCAAAATCATTTATAATGAATTTAATCTTTTTTTTCAATATCTCAGAGCCGAATTTTTGTAAAATTTCAGCAGGATCCTTAACTTTATCATCAATTTCACCCTGATTCATATCGACAAGGGAACAATTAAGTCCATTCTTGCGGCAGGTGAGAATTGCCTTGTAAGCCGCTTTCTGCCCTGCCTCATCATCATCAAAAATAAGGATTACATTCTCTACCCAGCGGCTGAGCCATATAGCCTGATCATCGGTAAAGGCCGTTCCAAGGGGAGCCACAGAATTGGTAATTCCAGCCTGATGGAGCGCCATTACATCCATGTATCCTTCCGCGAGGTATACGGTCTTGGAAACTCGCATTTCTGGTTTAGCGAGATCGATCGCAAAAAGAGTCTGACCCTTCCTGTAAATTTCTGTTTCCGGCGAATTTATATACTTGGGCGGCTCACTCCCATCATGCTGAACCATGCCGGGCAGGGATCTTCCGCCAAAAGCGACAATTTTTCCCTGCTTGTCCGCGATGGGAAACATCAATCTGCCGGCGAATAGAGGGATGTTTTTGTATCTGGAGGAGAATAACCCGGATTTCTCCAGAAAAGCGTCTGAATAGCCCTTCTCGTTCAAAAAACGATGTAAAAAATCACGCCCAGCGGGAGCGTAACCAAGTTTAAAGACCTCGATCATCTCGTTTGATACGCCTCTTTCTGTGATATATTTACGAGCGCTTTCTTCTTCTTTTAAAAAATGCTGGAAAGTGACAGTCAGCCTCCGGTACAGTTCGTAAAGCTCCTCTTTAACTGAGCTGTCCTCGGAATCGGCGCTCCCGCCTTCTTCGTAAATAATCTCGATACCTATTTTATTAGCGAGGCTTTTTATCGCTTCGGGATAAGTAAGTTTGTCCATCTCCATGACAAAGCCGAGAACGCTGCCTCCCTTATTACAGCCAAAACAGTGGTACATTTTTAAATCGGGGTCTACTTTAAAAGACGGCGTTTTTTCCTGCCCTCCGCCGTGAAAGGGACACCTTCCCCACCACCGCCCGCCTTTTTGCTCAAGACGGACATAGTCGCCTACGACAGAGACAGCGTCAAGGCGGTTATTAACTTCCGCGATAGTCGCTTTGGAAATTAAGGCCATGAGGGTTTAGTATAAAGCTGCCCGGCTCTGATATGCTCATCATGAGTTCTGGAAAAATAATGTCTGCCACTCGCGGCGTCTTCCAGGCGAAAATAAAGATATCCTGTGTTTTCAGGATACATGACAGCGCGTAAGGCGACAATTCCAGGCGCTGAAATAGGTCCCGGCGGAAGGCCTGGGTACATGTATGTATTGTATGAGTTAACAATTTCTAAATCTGTAAACAACAGCACCTTGGGATGAGCCTTGCCCTGTATCTCTGTAATGATATACTCAACAGTCGCGCAGGATTGTAAAGCCATTCTAATTCTAAGACGATTATAAAAAACTCCCGCCATAATCGGAGCCTCACTCGCTACCCTGTATTCGCGTTCAACGATAGAAGCTAAAATTATTTTTTCATTCAACTCTTTCGCGCTTAAATTTACAAACGAGGGACTGATACTTTCCAGTTTAGCGAAAAAATTATCCGCCATTTTTATTACCGTTAAATTAGCCGGGTATTCACCGGGAAAAAGATAAGTGTCCGGGAAAAGGTATCCTTCCATCGAGGGATTTTGTATTCCGTATTTTTTTTTGATTTCCGGGTCATAGGCGGCGTTTAAAAAATCCCTCGCCGGGCAAATGCCCGCTTCTTCGATTATATTAGCTGCTTTTCTAAGAGTAACTCCTTCCGGAATTGTCACCTTACGAAGCACTTCTTTCCCGGAAATTAAAAGATGGTGAATTGACAGCATAGTCTGCGGCATTTCTACCCTATAGGTTCCGGTTTTAATATGCTCATTATTAAAACGGCAAAGTATATTCCAAAAATATCTATTACTGATTAACCCTGTTCTTTCTAAACGCATTCCGACAGACTGTGAAGATTCTCCCCGTCTTACATCAATTAAATAACTGCCGTCTGTATCGATTTTTATCGCGTCAATTTCTGAAATTTTAAAAGTACTGTAATTTTTAATGGGCGCGTTAAAACGCATGAATATGCCTAAAGAAACAGGAATCGCTACCAAGGCAAGCGCTACTACAAGAGACAATAAACGTATTAAAAATGAAGAAACACCTCGTTTCTTCTTTTTTTGACTTTTCAACTAGGTTTTAGCTCCCGCGCCGAGTTTTAAATTGATATTTCCAGACCTTCATAGGCAAGAGTTATTTCTATACCTTTTAGATTCATTCTCTCCAGATACCAGCGCGCGGATTGCAATATTCCGTAAAGTTTTTGATCATCATAAGTAGGATCGTGGTGAAACATTACCATGTGTTTTATATTCCAGTTAGCTGAAAAGTCCACCGCGAGACTGAAGGCGCTGTGTCCCCAATTGTATTTTTCGATCGCTTCCCCCAGCGTATATTGGCAGTCGATTATAATCATATCGGCATCCTGGAAAAAGGCGGTATTTTCGTCGTTTTTTATAAAATCCCCGGATTGCAGTTCTGTATCCGTAGCGTAAATAAGCCTTTTGCCTTTTTCGTTTACGCAATAAGCGTGAGAACCGCCTGGGTGATTCATTTTTTTCGCGGTAACAACGCGCCCGGAAATATCAACAGCTTTCTCCATGTAATGGTATGTTTTTTTTGAACCCATCGCCTCAAGCGTTACGGGAAAATACGGGTGAACCATCTGTCCGCTTAAAGTTTTTTCCAGGTTCCCGACAGGCGAATAAAAATCCAGCGCGATTGTCGGGTTATAAGCCGGCCCGAAAAAAGGAAGCCCCTGCAAATGATCCCAATGAAAATGCGAAAGGAAAATATGAAAATGATTCGCTTTCTTTTTATCTCCGCCAGCGGGCAGCGCGGATTGGGCGATTCCAAGCTCTCTAAGACCTGAGCCGCAGTCAAAAACTATACAATCATCGCTGTGATCAAAAGTAACGCTTACGCAGGGACTGTTTCCGCCAACAGTGCCAAAAAGCCATGGCGGCAGACCGGAGAGAAAACGCTCACGGCTCTCAGCGCTTTCCAAATCTTCGGGAGTTATTTGCTCAACAATAGCTGATATTTTACTTTTAATGCGGGAAGGAGAAGTTGGCGTGGGAATGGAGCCTCTTACTCCCCAAAACTTTATATTCATTCTTCTCCCCCTGCTCTCTTAATAATCATATGTCCTTCGCGCTTTTCTAATTTTTTTTCTATGTCCTCCAATGAATGCAAATCTCCGCTATTCATTCCCGGACAATCCGACGCTGTTATCTCCCAGGCTTCACTTGAAGAAAGGATGGACTCCCAAAAAGGAAAAGTCACGCACTGGAGAGGCCTCGCCTCGTAAACCTTACAGCCATTATCCCAAAAAATACAGTCTTTGTTTGACTTTTCCTTTAAGGAGACGACTTCATCACCTCGCCAGTCAACAACCCACCTGCAATAGGTCTTTAAAAAGCTGTCTCTGTCCATTTTAACGGCTAATAACAGCTTTTTTAGATCATTCTCTGAAATAAAAACAAAGCCTGACTCGTAGCGGCAGCAGTTTGAACAGCGTTTACAAGAAAATTTGAGCCCTCCCGCATAAAACGGCGCCGCAGCTCGCTTCAATTCTCCCATGAATGAGTGATTATATCATTTTATTGGAATTGTATCAATTGCTTGGAATCAACTCGCGGGGCTGGAACTTCCTTTAAGCTGACGTACTGCTTTAATCAGGTTGGGTGTATTTTTGTTATCAGGATCGAGTTTTAAGACCATTTCCCAGTCTGCAATTGCCTTGTCATATTCGCGCTTCATAGCGTACGCAGAACCCCGGAAGTTATAGGCGAATGAACTTCTTGGAGCAAGTTTTATTGCCGTGCTAAAATCGATAATTGCCTTGTCTAATTCCCTCATTTCAAAATAAAGAAAGCCGCGGGAATTATAGGCGTCGGTATACTTTGAATCAAAGCTGATTGCCCTTGTAAAGGCCGCCAAAGCCCTTTCTGTCTCTCCTCTACCGTGATGTTCAAGTCCTCGTTCATGATATAAATTAGCGTTATTATTAATAGAATTTTGACTATAAATAAATGGAATGGCCGCAAAGATAAATAAGCACACGAAAATGGCTTGTTTTTTCATCCTCATAAAGCCTCCTCTTAAGAATTTTACTATAATTTTCGGAAAAAATAAAGCTAATGTTAATAGGAGCCTATGTCTTTACGGTAATGCATACCATCAAAGTTGATTACAGCGGCTGTTTTGTAGGCTTTTTCCAGAGCCATATTAAGGCTTATGTCTGTGGCGCATACCCCAAGCACCCTGCCCCCTGTGGTACGAAAGGTACCGCTAAAGGTAAACTCAGTTCCTGAGTGGTAAATAACTGTATCACTGCCAAGAGCCGCGGCGCCGCCGTCAGGGTTAAGCCCGTTAATAGTTAAACCTGTTTTATAAGATTCAGGGTAACCTCCGCTCGCGAGGATTACGCAAGCGGCGTAATTACCGGACCATTTTATATCTATCTCGTGTAATCTTTCGTCTGTTACTGCTTCCATTATATCAAAGAGGTCGGTTTCTAAAAGAGATAAAACAGCCTGAGCTTCCGGATCTCCAAAACGGCAATTATACTCGATTACCATAGGACCTGTCGGCGTAAGCATGAGCCCAAAATAAAGGCAGCCTTTAAATGGGCAGCCTTCTGACTGCATTGCCGTTATCGTTCTTTTAAAAATATTTTCTTCGCAAAGGGCTGCAATTTCTTTTGTGTAATGAGGGTTAGGCGCTATTACGCCCATACCGCCTGTGTTAAGTCCTTTGTTTCCGTCCAAAGCTCTTTTATGATCCATCGAAGAAATCATGGGTTTAATTGTTTTACCGTCTGTGAAGGCAAGGACAGTAACCTCAGGCCCTGTTAAGAAATCCTCAATTACAATATTCGCGCCGTTTTCGCCGAATTTTTTTTCTTTCATTATTGATGAGATCGCCGCTTGCGCTTCCTCGCGGCTTTCGGCGATTATTACGCCCTTACCCAAGGCAAGCCCGTCAGCTTTTATAACCAGGGGAAATTTAATACTGCTCAAACTTACATAATTATCAGCGTCCTGTGGATTTGAAAATGTCTGAAAATTGGCGGTTGGAATGCCGTATTTTTTCATTAGATTTTTAGAAAAGATCTTGCTGCTTTCTATTCTCGCGGCCGCCTGACTGGGACCAAAACATCTTCTTCCTTTTTTTTCAAGAGCGTCTACCATTCCAAGAGAAAGAGGATCCTCGGGAGCCACAATAATATAATCAACTTCACATTCAATAACAAAATCTGTTATCGCGCTGACATCTGTCGTTTTAAAATTAACGCATTGAACATTTTCTTTCATTATTCCGCCGTTTGCCGGAGTCACGAATATTTTTTTAATGCGTTCGTTTTTTCCTAAAGCTTTTACTATCGCGTGTTCCCTGCCGCCTCCGCCTACAATTAAAACTTTCATTGAATCTCCCCCTTGCAAAATTTTTCAACCGCTTGCGGTAATAAAACCCATTCACATTCCCGCATAACCCTCTGCTGTAAACTTTCAGGCGTATCATCAGGTAAAACATCAATCGCTTTTTGTGAAATAATTTTACCGCCGTCAACAATTTCATTTACTAAGTGAACGGTTGCTCCCGTCACCTTTACTCCTTTTTCTAAAACAGCTTCATGCACTTTAAGACCGTAAAAACCTTTCCCGCAAAAAGACGGTATAAGAGCCGGATGAACATTGATTATTTTATTACTGTACGTTTTTAATACTTTTTCTCCAAGAATGGATAAAAAGCCGGCAAGGACTACAAGGTCGATTTTTTCTTCGGTTAGCACTGTTGCAAGAGCGTTGTCAAATTCAGATATATTAGCAAACTTTTTTCTGGCGATTGTAATGGTTTTAATATTTACTTTTTTCGCGCGCTCTAACGCAAAGGCATTTTCAACAGAGGAAATCACAAGTGAGATTTGAATATTCGCGTCGATTAGAGCCTGGAGATTGGTTCCGCCGCCTGATACTAACACTGCTATCTTCAAAATAATTCCTTTTTTCTACCACGAACCACACAAACCACTCGAACCCGTTCTTCGTTTTCTTTTTCCTAAACCCAAAAAATCATAGACTGCTATCTGAGTTTTCTTGGGTTTAAGATAGAGATTTCTAACAACAAGTTCGTGGCGTTCGTGTGGTTTGTGGTTAATATTATTCTTTTCGTGGTTAAAATTCTTATTCAAATTTTACTCCAGCAACGCCTTCTCGTATCTCGCCAATAATGTAAGCATTTTCACCACATGATTTAAGGTAGTTTACCGCGCTGTCGGCGTCCTGAGGCGAAGTGATTACGCACATACCTACGCCCATGTTATAGGTGTTAAACATGTCGCGTTCGGGGATTTTACCGACACTCGCGATCAATTTAAAAATTGAATGTGTTTGTATCTTATCTTTTTTAATTACAGCGCCTACTGTGCTTCCAAAAGCGCGTGGTATATTTTCCTGAAAGCCTCCGCCTGTTATGTGACAAATAGATTTAACATTTACTTTTTCTAAAAGATTTAATACAGATTTTACATAGATTTTTGTAGGTTTTAATAATTCTTCACCTAACGAGCTTCCGATTTCGTCAAAGTGCTGTTCAATTATATTTTTATCGTTGTCTATGCCAAAAACTTTTCTTGTAAGCGAAAATCCGTTTGAATGTACTCCCGATGAGGCAAGCGCTATTATTACATCTCCGTTTTTTACATTGTTTTTATCCGGTATTTTTGATTTTTCTGTAATGCCGACAGAAAAACCTGCGATATCATATTCGTCTTCTTCCATCATTCCGGGGTGTTCGGCGGTCTCGCCTCCAATTAATGCGCATCCTGCCTGAACGCAGCCTTCCGCTACGCCGGAAATTATTTGCTCGATTTTTTCCGGTATATTTTTTCCTGTCGCTATATAATCAAGAAAAAAAAGAGGTTTAGCTCCGGCGCAGATAATATCATTTACGCACATCGCTACGCAGTCAATTCCAATTGTATTGTGTTTATTTAGCAACATTGCAATTTTTAATTTTGTTCCAACGCCGTCAGTTCCCGAAACAAGCACAGGTTCCGAACTTCCGCTTTTTGGAAGCGCGAACAATCCGCCAAAACCGCCTATGCCTTCTATCATGCCGGGAATCTTTGTGCGCTCAACATGTTTTTTCATAAGCTCAACGGCGCGATAGCCTGCTGTAACATCAACGCCCGCGTCTTTGTAACTTTCGCTGTAACTATTTTCCATCTTTATCCGCCAATCTTTTTGTTGTATTTATCTTTTGAATCCGTTACAGGTTCCGGCACAGGATATTTACCTGTAAAGCAGCCCTCGCAGAAATCACAATTTTCGTTTTGCGCGATTTTTGAAACATGCTCAATAGCAAGATATCCAAGACTGTCCGCTCCCAGGTATTCGCGAATTTCTTCCGTATTCATTTTACAAGCGATTAAATTTTCACGGCTATCAATATCAGTGCCAAAGTAACACGGGTTAACAAATGGCGGCGAAGAAATACGCAAATGCACTTCCCTCGCGCCTGTTTCGCGCACAAGTTTAACTATGCGCCTCATCGTTGTTCCGCGCACAATTGAGTCGTCAATTAAAACTACTCTCTTACCTTTTATAGTGTCTTCGATTGTGTTAAGTTTTATGCGTACTGCGCGGTCGCGCTCTTCCTGTGTTGGCTGAATAAATGTGCGCCCTATATAACGATTTTTTACAAAACCAACGCCATAGGGAATACCCGATTGTCGCGAATAGCCTAAAGCGGCGTCTAAACCGGAATCCGGCACTCCAAAAACAACATCCGCCGCGACAGGATGGTCAAGCGCTAAAAACGCGCCAGCTCTCTGACGCGCGGCGTGCACGCTTGAGCCCTCAATTACAGAATCCGGGCGCGCGAAATAAATGTATTCAAAAACGCACATTCCGCATTTTTCTGTGCAATGTGTTTTTATACTGCGCTGTCCGTCTTTATTTACAACTACAATTTCCCCCGGCTCTATATCGCGTACAAATTCCGCCCCTATGCTATCCAGGGCGCAGCTTTCCGAAGCGAAAACAATATCACCGTCAAGTTTTCCCATGCACAAAGGCCTAAAGCCGTGCTTGTCGCGAACCGCGATTAATTTACTTGGAGACATAATAACAAGAGAATACGCGCCTTCTATCTCGTTCATTGCCTTGTCTATTGCGTCTTCTATTGTCTGCTCATTAATTCTTTTTTTAATAATTGTGTTTATAATAATTTCTGTGTCGTCTGTTGTGTGAAATACAGTGCCTTCTCTTTGTAATTTCTCGCGAAGCACAGAAGCATTAGTGACGCTTCCGTTATGCGCTATCGCCATAGAGCCTTTTATATGCCGTACGACAAGTGGCTGCGCGTTAGATCTGTTTTTTTTATCCATCGGAGAATAACGAACATGCCCTATTGCCATGTTTCCTTTTCCAAGTTTTTCAAGCGTTTCCTTGGAAAAAACATCGGGAACAAGCCCAAGATCGCTGTGAAACTGCATAATGCCTTCGTTACAAACAGCGATACCGCAGGATTCCTGTCCTCTGTGCTGAAGCGCGAAAAGCGAAAGATAGGCCTGCGCCGCTACATCGGATTCATTTTTTTTTGAATATATTCCAAAGACACCGCATTTTTCCTGCATGATTTATTTTAATTTCTCCTGCAATTGATTATCTTTTTCTATAACTTTTTTTGCCATATCTTCTTTCATCGCGTGAAGTTTTACCGCGAGCGATTCATCCGCTGCCGCGAGAATCTGCGCCGCGAGTATTGCCGCGTTGTCAGCGCCATCAATTGCCACTGTAGCGACAGGGATACCTGGCGGCATTTGTACCATGGCCAAAAGCGCGTCCAGCCCGTCCAGTGATGATTTTATTGGTATTCCAATTACAGGCAAGGTTGTACACGCGGCTAGAACCCCCGCAAGGTGGGCTGCCATTCCGGCTGCGGCGATAATTACTCCAAAGCCGTTTTTCTGAGCGTTTATCGCGAATTCCGCATCTCTGTCAGGTGTACGGTGGGCGCTCATTACATGAGCTTCAAAAGGTATTCCAAAATCTTTTAATTTTTTAAAGGCTTTTTCCATGACAGGCAAATCGCTGTCACTTCCCATTATTACCGCGACTTTTTTCATATTCCCCTCTTTTTATCGTTCTTTGTAGAATATATCACTTTTTAAGATTTTTGAAAAGTAGCGGAAAAATGTAAAATAAACCGGTACGGAAAAACACGCTTAGATTATTATCTATTTTCCGTACCTGGTTTACTATTTTTTAAATATTTTTAAATTCCAATTTTTAAATTAAAGTTCGGACTTGCCGTAAATCTCCCTCATTTTATCCAATATATAAAATACCAGCGTTATGTGTCAATAGAAATATTTATTTTTTTATCTTTTTTTTACACGAAATTATTTTTATAATTATTTTTAGTAAATTTTTATTTATATATGTTATAAGCGTATTAAAAATGTTGATAATTTTTAAATATCGTCTGAGATTATTTACAGAAAAAAAGGAAGAATTTTACCACGAACCACACGTTGCCGGGCGCGCCGCTCAGGCTAAAACCTTCGCGCATTAACAATCTCATTGACTTTAATGTGCGCCACACCTCGTTAATTAATTTAAATAACACGCTGCGCGTGCATAATCGGGTGCCATTCGAACTCGTGCTTTGAAATCTTTATCTTTAACCCAAGAAAACCCGGATAGAAGTCTAATATTTCTTGGGTTTAAAGAGAAGAAATCTAAGCTAGGGTTCGTGATTTTCGTGAGGTTTGTGGTTGATCTTCTTCTTGCTCAAAACCACGCTATGCCTAGCGTACCCTAACACTCAGATGACACTAGACACTAGACAAATTTGGTAACAGGCACCATTGCGTGTACCATGCAATGAGCAATTAAAATCTGTCTTTATCGTATTTTTTACTTTCAGCTAATGCTCTAACCGTTATAAATTTTAGATAAATGGATTAACAATTTTTAATTTATTCTCTACGATTAGTCCGTTGTGCATATCTTCAGAGTAGATAATATCGCAATCTGCTTCTAATGCTGCGGCAACTATAATACCATCAAAAACTTGAAAATTATATTTCTCGACAATCTTTTGAGACAATTTTATAGTAGATAAAACAACAGGATGAATTGTACATTTTTCCAGCCATACAGAGCATAGTTGTAATAATTCTATTTTCGATATTTTTAAATTTCTTCTTATCACATTGATATACTCTGAAACGACCTGTGAAGAAACAACAGGATTTTCCTTGAAAAAAGACCTTGCAATAAGTTTTTTGTCTTCATTTTCTAAACTGTGATTATAAATTAGAATGTTGCTGTCTAAGGCAATTTTATTCATAATTATTTGCTTCGTCTCTGTCAAATTTATAATTAGCAAAAGAGAAAAGGTATTTATCAAAAACTTCATTTAA
>Ga0209755_10008356_pt1 | contig 11080 bp, 7 predicted proteins | sample TergutCo191P1_FD_187301 | JGI IMG/M metagenome (GOLD analysis project Ga0209755, IMG submission 187301) | Cornitermes sp. P1 segment gut microbial communities from Petit-Saut dam, French Guiana - Co191P1 (SPAdes) (version 2) | ecosystem: Host-associated > Arthropoda: Insects > Digestive system >... | reverse complement strand
AAGGTATACGAAACTCTGAATGTAATGATGGTATTCTATGCAAAATTAATTTTGTAGTTAATATATACTCGATTTTCACCACACATTTTTCAAGCAATACTGCTTAATGTTTTTTTTTTTTTTTTTACCTGTGCTAGCGACGAGAGATGGACAGATAAAACGTGCTGTCCCGTAAGTTCTGTGACAGCACGAGTGAAAGTACTAGACGCACGAATTCAAGGACGTTGCCACGTTCTGACGTATCTGATCCTGCCTGCATCCGACCTGTGCTGTTCTACGACAAACTAATTGCTACAGCCTTAGCGAGATAAATTTGCGAAATGCGAGAGAGAAAGTTGAAGTGAGAGGCAGTGGGCAGTCAAATGAAGGAAGCTGCTACTGTTCGTAAAAGCACTCCTCGTTACAGAAAACTTAGCGCAACTATATCCATCGTCACGGAAGTATAGGTTCAAATTTTTTTCTGCGCATCCAGTGACAAAGTGGATAACATGTCACTTATCGGCGCCCGGTAGGAAGGACTTAATTCACCGTCAAGCAGGGGCGGATTTACCGTGGAGCTCATGAAGGTTTAAACTTCAGAGCCCCTCACTTGCACAGGCCCCTTCAAATGCACTGGGAGGGGTCATAAATAAATATTCACTTTCTTACTTAATTTCGTATTCGTATTTATTTATTTATTTATTTTGTGAAAAGGGCCCCCAAAATTATATAAACTTCAGACCCTATAAAACCTGGATCCACCCCTGGCCCCGAGCACTACAAGATTTTGCAGATGCGAGTCAACTACTTCTGTTTGAGAGCAATCCATATGTTTGTAAGAAGAGATTATGAAAATGTCTCCTAGTACGCACACACCGTGCACACAGTTCACACAACTACTCATGTAAACACATTAAACCCTGCCTTATAATGCACGTGTTGTGACTGAGTGACTGAGTCACACGCGGGTTGCCATGGCTACAATAGAAATTGTTTTGTGAGTGACGTCACAACATGGGTTTCCACGGTTTCCGTTTTTACAGGTAAACGTCGTTACCATATGTATGTATTTTCTGCAATGCTGTTGGTGTGTTCGAATGTCTTGCACCAACCTACCGCGGTTATGTAGTTTGTGAATGACGTCACAACACGGGTTTCCGTGTTTACGATATTATATTAAGCGAGCCTTCTTAGGGTAATGGCAGATGGGGTGAACTACCACATTGTCCTTGATATCGTACAGGGAGTTTTTTAACGTGCGTTACAACGCGTCTTGGCACTGCAAAGCGGCCGGCGTTATCGGTCGCCACGCAGCAACGTTGGCAGCCGCTCTAAGTCGAGCAGTCCCACGATAAGAAAACATCCTGTGTAATAAAGTTGGCACTGTAGGCTCCATATGCTGGTTTGTAGACTGTGGTCAGGTTTCATTTGAAGCTCTCCGATCTGTGTTTCGTTGAGGGAGCGTAATTTTTAGGTGGTGATAAAGCGGTTTGATTAGCGCGTGAATGTTTTGTTACTCTGTCACATGAAGGGGCCGATGATTGTCGCCTTACTTCTAACACGTTTTGCATGAGTGGCTGAATCACACCCTGCGCTGAGGCCGAGGAAACAGCTGGGCATCGAATGCATCATACAACAAACTGAGTGCTGTCTTTGTGAGTTACTGATATGAGGTTGAAGAAATAAATAAGCACCGAGCATACATAATGCAGGCAGGGTGTATGTTTTGACTTGAATACGACTTTTTACAGGGTGTTTAACGAGAAACATGCCATACTTCGGGAGAAAGGTCGTCGGTTAAATTACATCGGTGTAACAAAAAAAAACCTATATCCGAAGTTTAACTGCTACAGTGGTAATGGCGGGAAAAGTTTTAAATAATTAGAACTGTTACGTCTATACATTTCTTGATTACCAAATTCGTATTAAAACTAGGAGGAATTGGTAGATCCTGCAATGTTACAACTGTACTTAACATTCAATTGACATCTGAGGGACATCGAAACATTTATGAAGTAAGACTCGCACCAGTTTCATAAGAATCATCTTTAGATTTCCCAGTACTTCAGACAGCACACGTTCTTCCGCATGGTTTCGCTTAGCTGTTGGTTCGAGGACGGACCTGCTCAGTGTACGGATAACAATTCATGTTAAACAGGTACAGTATTTGGAACTGCAAGAAAAACCATTTTTTTCTAGCGTTATTATCTCAATAACCGTTAAAATTCGGATACAAGTATCTTTGGTTATGTGTGGATAAGAAAAACCACGGCACATACCAACACAAGGCTATAACATCACGCAGTCGTCAGCTCCTGATGATGGGCACATGGTTGCCCGAAACATGTTGAGCAACTATTAGAAGAAAAATAAAGAATACAAAAAAGTGACATCTAGTTGGTTTTTCTTATCCACACTGAATTACGATGCACGGTCAACCACACATCAGATTTATCTTTGGTTATATCGATCTGAATTAACCTAGCGAACGTTCTCTCGAAGCGGCATAGTCCTGAATCGCTCTGTATATTGCTCGATCAGGCATGACCAGATCCCTTCGTATTACACCACGAAGGCTTTTAGCTTCATGTATAAATACAGATAAGAAAATTTACCCCTGCAGGGTACATAGGTCGGAATCTGAAGGTGACTGCTAACCTAAAAATGCACATGCACCTCTGCACCGCTCATCGAGGGGGTCTCATTCAATTATAACAAACACGTCTGACGAATATTCTGGAAGTGCCAGGTTCGAATCTTGATTGGGACAGTGACATGTGGTTTTTAGCAGTCCCACTCGGCAAACGGTCGGATAATAGCCTACTTAAGTTAGGCCATGACGTATTCCACGTGGCTTGTGACTGACTCTCATCCGATCGTACTACGCTTGTAAAATCAGCGTTCGTAACAGCATCGTTAAATGGGCTGCTAACAAATAAATACACAAACGAAGCAGATCCGACATACCAAACGGTACAACCGTGCAAGATGTGCTGTGGTCAGTGTATAGAAACGGGACCAGCTGTCACACCAGCAGTGACCTAGATTCGCGAGAGCGCAGCACCGCTGCTTGTCCAGTAGTTACTGCTTGCGCAACGTCCTGTTGCTTGTGTTTGTAAAGTCGTTCTTATTAGTATCACGTCAGAGGATTATAACCCTGCTTCTTGACCTTATAAAGTAGCAATATATATGTCCCTCCGTTTAACTGACTTTCGTCTTCATGTCTTAACGGCTAGCAAATGTATCATACCAAAAGCGTAATGCCGAAATAATGTCAGAAGAGCTATTGTAGATGAGTGATGGAGTCATCGTATAGCATCTAATAAACACCTTGGAACTACCTAGTTACTGGACTAGCGATTGTAGGCATTAAAAATTATAGGCCCACATTTTTTTTTTTTGTAAGTTTAAAGTATTCATTCTTCCGCCACTTCGCCTTTGTCGCCTTAGAAGGCCGAACTTCTAGTTGCTCACCCATCCTGCTCCCTCCCGCCTACCGTGCTACGTGCGTGCGTAGGGTGATTACAGTGTTTCCACTGTTTGTTTTCAAATGTTCATATTTCAGTTCAGTTTGCTTGACGCTGTCCGTTCCGCACTTAGTAGCGTCGCCGTTGGTAGCCGTCACGACGTCAACACATTCCAAAGCTACGAAACCCACCCAGTCGCCCTGTCCCGCCTTCCATTAGCAAACTGCTGCATTGCCAGTTGCACCCAGGAGCGAGCAGTAATATTATCCGGTTGTGGCGTTGTTACGCTGTAAATTTTTATGTGCTATGCATCTGTACAAAATTCCATGCCATGTGCTACAAAGTCTATGACATGTAATGTGGTGGTGATACGAAAGGTCAGTCTAGGCTCTTGTAACACAGTAAACGAGCGCATGTTGCAAAAATCTCACACCAGCTGCCAGAATAAGCAGACCATTTACGTCGTGATGAGTTTATGGAAGATATACCTGACCATGTTGAACATGTAGGTGATACGCATTTCCACAGAGCACAGGAAGTGGCACGGAAAGCACACAACACAATGAAAATTTTTTGCATTGCGGATTTGAATTCTGCAACAGGTGTTGCATGTTACGTACATGCACAGCCACCTCATGCAGCTCAGGATGCCATGAGCAAATTAAATGCGTAATGCGAAACCAGGAGTGCATTTGCCCTCTCTTTCTTGTGCAAAGAGAACAGACTGTAAAGTAGGCTGATCCACAATAAAGCAAGGCGTTTTACGGACTCGTATTCACTGTGGTTATTCTAGCGGAAAATACTGAAAAAGTCATAGCCTCGGACTGAGACTTCCCACAACTTAAACATGGCACACACTCCTGGCCAGACTGCACGCATTCCAAGTAACAAAACTTGTACTTGGCTACATATGATGCAAACTTGTATATATTAATTCCGTCATGATTTTTAGGCGCGTTTGCGAAACTGCTAAAAGCGTCTATTAGTTCCGTCATGTCTGTCCGTCTGCCCGTCCATCCGCAAGGAACAACTCGGCTCCCAATGGACGGATTTTCATGAAATTTGATTTTTGTGTATTTCTTCAAAAAATGTCCAGAGAAGTCACGTTTCATTAAGCCATGACAAGAATAACGGGTACTTTACATGAATACCAGTATTCATTTTAGATCATATCTCGCTGAATTCTTCTTGGTATGAGAAATGTTTCAGACAAAAATGTAGAGAAAATCAAAACACATCGTATGTTCGATATTTTTTTTCTCGAAAATCGTGCCGTTTATGAGATAATGTGGAAAAATATGGCAGAGCGGGGCAGGCCACAGATGACGATATAACAAGACGCATGTGCTTTGCATGCTTAATGCCTAAGGCTACAAACACACACTCAGAATATGTAATACATACTGCTTGCTTATTGCTTTCCCACTGCAACAGTGGTTGCAAATACGCGCCTCAGTATTACGTTACAGTACATTTGCCTGTCTAATTAAATATTAGATGTGTGTCCACACAATATTTTAATGCAGGATTGTGTATGAACATACCATTGTGTTAGCCTATTGTGTCGAAGTGCTACATGCGAAACTGTATACCCATTTTACAAAAAGCTACTATTACAACGCAGAATTGTTAAACTGAAAAATGTTTGGAATTTAATTCTGGAAGCTACGCAGATATATATTTGTTTAAATATTGACCTTCTTATCTCGATTACATTTTGTATTTTCTGTATCTTTAGGCGTGTGTTACGCAAAATTGCGACATACGACTATTAGCTTCGTCGGGTCTGTCCGCCCGCATGGAACAACTCGGCTGACACTGGGCGGATTTTCGTGAAAATGGGGTATTTTTCGAAAATCTGTCAAGATAATTCAAGTTTCTTTAAAATCGGACAAGAATAACTCGTACTTTACATGAAGACCTATATACATTTGTTATTATACCTTGCTTAGTTCTTCTGAGAGTGAGAAATGTTTCAGACAAAATTTGTAGAGAAAGTAAAACACACATTTTATGCTCAATAACTTTTTTCCTAAAATTGCGCCGTTTATGAGATAATATGGAAAGATAAGGTAGAATCGGACATGACAATATAATGCGGCGCATGCGTTTTGCATGTTGGATAACAAAGCTGCACACACACACACACACACACACACACACTCAGAATATGTAATACTTATGTTTTTCCACGACAAGAATGGTAGCGCGAGCGCGTCTCAATATTACGTTATGTGTACATTGCCTGCCTTGTTAATATTAGCATGTTCGTAAGTAACTGGTTGATATATGTAGCCTTGTGTCTTTGTACAATACTCTTTGAAATTACCTGAAGCACCTTGAAAATGTCCCAAGAGGGTCGAAACATGTAGACAATTAGAGGGTTTTCCGTAAATACTGTGTATTGAATTCGTTTAAAATTCTGTGATTTAGCACGTTTGAAGGCTCAGTGCAGTTCACTGCCCATGCAGTACAGTGGTGTGCGGTTCCTTGTCACGTGCAGACGATACTCATTTAACCACTGGAGCAGTGCAAATTGCATCAGAGCGTACACCGGCTACAGTACTACAGGAGCTGAATGATGATGGAGCTCTGTGTTTTAATTAACGCCTGATGATGGGCGCTGCTCAGAATAAATTTTTTAGTAACAGTCCTGACTTTCCCTCCGCAATAGACGCGATAGTTCAGGGGTACACAGATGCCTTGCTCCAGGTTACCGCGACGACTAGATTCTCTACAGTGGTGCCTCATATCTGTGTGTTTCCAGTCTGGAACTTGCTTCATTTCTCCCTGCTGGCGCCTAGAATTGCAAGTTGGCTCCTAGATTGGTGGAAAAATTGCGGACCTGCGCGGTAATTCTGTTGTTCCGTGCCATCCGTATTGCTGTTTACAGGTCATCAGTGTTTCCGTAACATAAAGTGGTATATCTCCCATGGTAGACAATGTAGCTTCTAAACTTGTTTGCACTCGGCATTACCTTTTTTTGATAAGCGCAAAACTTAGAAAAATAAAACTAAGGAAATTTAAAGTTGGTGAAATAAAGTAGCGTTGGTGTATTTTCGCAAAATAAGAAAAACTATAGCTAAAATGCGGCCCCTGGAAATGTACCTCCCGAGCACACGATGGCTTCTTAATTGCCTAGAGTTGGCCGTGCGAATACAGTTTGGCAACTGTTAAAAAATTGATGTACCTTGTAGCCAGACGGTCACTCAGTCCGTCGGGATTTGATAGTTGCATTTCCTACATTACTTGCACAGGGATACACAAATTAATAGAAAACCCAGGCGACCTCTCAAAATTCTAAGCTTCAGAAAGGCGACACGAAGACTTTCCATACTGAGGATCCACCAACATTACGTGCCACCTTACAAAATTTGGGCCCAATGGCAATCTGGCACCCGGGATTTGTGCACCCTTGTACTAGAATAATAGTTTTTTTTGTACGTTGATATGTTATTTTCCATTTTCTCAACTTCGCCAAATATAGAATTTGGAAATTTCTCGAGGTTAATTTTGAGTTTGGTTTATTTATGAGCGCTATACCTGGTATTGCTCCAACTTCAGACTTCCTTCGCTGACAACATGCAGTTTTATTGTCTGAGGTTAATCACCGGTGCTATGACCTCCCTAGTCAGTTACGTGACACTCGAACAAATTTGCTCTTCCCTATAAGGGTTTATTTTTTCAAGGTATTTTGTGGAATCGTATCTGCCTCCGCGAGACATTGACTCCCTTATTTGCCATTGTTGTGTTGCACGCAAATTCCGCTGACCTGTCACAGTGGAATCAGTGGGCCGGGTCAGATATTGTAATTGTATAGATGAATGTGGCCGATCCTAGTGGCCGCGCTGTCTAAGGCATGTGCCTGCGGCCGCTCGCTTGCTGGTAATGTGGGGATCGAATCCCGCCTGTACATAGATATTTGTCTCTTGTGATTGTTGTGGGTTGTCACGTGGAGTTTTCTGAGATGAGATGATCCCTCATCCAGAAGAGTCTTGCCGACTGTGGTATGTCGAGTGTGATCGTGAAGCCTGGATAATGAGGATGCCCTGGCCCACTGGGGCTGTTGCAACAAGAGGGTGGGGGGCGTACTAGACAAGCAAAGAGACCTCAGGCTCGTGCCTCTGAATTACAGAGTCATTATCCCTGACTCGATACAATGGAGTTTTGCGAAATTAATAATTCAATACCCATCCAGAAAACTCGTTGACTTTCATAGAATCCGTTAGTTACAAAATCTGAAGTATCCAGAGCGTTCGGGGTAAGAACTCAGTTCTTCTGCGATGTTAAACTTTATAGCGGGTTTAAGTGATCCAGACATTTCGAAGGAAAATAATACTTTCTTCTTGAAGTGTTTAGGAGTCCAAGAAGGATGTCTTATCTAACTTTCAAGACAAAGACACTACGTTGCCCCGAACGTCAGAAACTCCAAACCGTCACACATCGTAATAAGACCACCACCTTCAACCCGTGACTTCATTACCGCGTGGACAAAAATGTCCACAACTCTGTCTTATCCTTGGCTAGTCAATATTTCTTTAAAGCAGTGTTTCCAAAACATGGTTCCGCGGAACCCTAGGGTTCTACAGAACATCGTGAGGGGTTGCGAGAGAAATGGTGAAATAAATGCATAACTATTTCGAAGTACCGCAAAAAAGAATTCCAGATATACCTCGAAATACTTTTTGTTAATCTAAGGTATCCCGTGGTGCTTGTACAAGTCACAAAAGAGTTATCATCGACACAAAGAAATGTGTTGTATAATATCATGAAATGTGGCTACAAGTTTCAACTAATGATACGGCCAACATCAGGCCACACACAGTTTTGGCTTTACGTACACGAGTGGCCTGAGGATGACCATACAATTTGTCGAAACACACAGTCACATTGTAGCGATCCGGACTCGGGGATCCTGGGTTCCTTCCCCGAGTACGGCGACTGAAACGGGAGAATGGGTTTTGTCGTTTAAGAGTGAAAAGCTCACGACATTCTCCTCTATTGTTCTGATGATTAACAACTGTGATGATTAATTAACATTACGATAAAAATAACCAGAATGAAGGTGAGCACAGTAGAACAGTTATTTTCTAACTGACCTTTCTTCTGGAGATGTGGTCTGGGTCACTGATGCCGAAAAGACTCTCCCGAGCTGGCAGGCGTCAGAATTGATAAACTGAGAGGTCTCCTGAGTATCCCTGCATATCGCACAGCCCTCACTTCTGCTCGCCCTTCACAAAGAACATTAGGGTTAAAAAACATTTCCCAGATTCTGCCAAACTAATCATACGTTGGAATGTGCTGTATGCCTGCTGTCCGGAGAGATACAACTTGTGACAAGTGAGCCTCCAAGAGCCCCTGAATGCTACAACATTTTATGATATAATATAATACAATTAGTTGTCTCGATGACAGACGTAACTCTTTTATATCTCGAAATATCGTGAGAATTTTTGTCCGGAAATTGGCAATGCTGGATTAATTGCAGTGCTGTAACACATGCCATTTTGTTTTATTTTCGTTTTCAAAGGCAGCGGTTCCTCGGGATATGTATAATTATTTTAGGGGTTCCTCCACCAAAAAAAAAGTTTGAGAAACGCTGCTTTATGATATGTTTTAACGTTTTTCTTACACATACGCCTAGCCCTTCCAAATGGTCTTATTCTTTTAGTTCTTACTTTCGAAATGTTCTTGGAATTTGCCTATTGTATGTATACTAGTACTTGCCTCTCTCATTTAACCTATACTTGATCACCCTAATGGAATTTGAAGAAGAATGCACTTTATGATGCAACTCCTACCTTCCTCCAGTTGACCCTGTCTCTTCTTTGAAAAACTCTCCTAAACACCCCATTCTCAAACGCTTAGAAATCCGCGCCTTTAGGTTAATGTGCGAGACCAAGATCGACACGCACGCGAAATAACAGGTGATTTGATGTCATATATATTTTAATAATGACATTAGTTTGTAGTACGAGAAGACGAACGATCCAGAATTTAATACTGGTGAGATCTACTTTTAATTTCTTCGTGAATCACTTCCGATTGTTTACTGCCATTAACAAGCACTGTTAGTCCATACATAGTAATAGTAGCAGTAATAATAGTAATAGGAAAAAAGCTGCACTCTTTCTTTAACCTCGTTGTTAGATGGGGTGGGTGTTCAACGCCACGTTCCAAATAATAACAATAATAATAATATAATAATGCAGGCTATTATTTTATGACGTGTCTGTAATTGATTTTTTTTTCTTACTAAATTGCAGCTATGGGTTCCACATTCTACGCCGCATATCTTTGCTTATTTTTCTTCAGCTTAATTATATTTTCGATTAACCGCCTTATTACTTGCTTCATAAAACGAAAGTAAAAGAACGGTCGATCATAACCATTACGTAAGGTCAGATGTACTACATGTTTCGACCTTACAAGGCAGTCATCAGTTAAATTCTTAATGTTTTATTCTTGACTTTGGTCTACTTCTCTTAGTATTGAGTTTTAATGACGGCGACACACACTCGGTAGGGACTGCTATTGGCGCGCGGAACCGGCCCGTAGCAGAGAACGCTACCAGGCAACACACAGCCCACAATCCCAGCTGGCGAGCGGCCGCAGACCTACGCCCTCACCGGATCGTCTACTTGTGTCTGTAAAATTACGTAATGTATAACGTTTATTAAGCTGTGTAGCTGTACGCCTGTATGTCTTTATGTCCATATATCTCGTACATTCCCTTCGTTTACTCTTCCTTTCTTTGAAAAAGAAGTTTGGTTTTCCCGTTTCTTTACCTCTTCTTGGAGCAATGAAAGATATATTCCAAGGCGACTACACCTAAGTGTGTCAGTGCACATTTTCCAGGCGACAAACGTTGAGTTGTTATAGGCAGTCACATTCGTTGCTAAAAATGCCTTGTGTAGTTGCTCCACATGTGTTACCAATTCCATTCCGTGCTATCTGTGTGCACAAAAAAAAAGTAAAAAATCCTTTGATGAAGGCAGGGGCGTAGCTAGGGTTTTTGTTGCCTTGGGCGAGTAATCACAATGGTCTCCTCTGACAGACATTATGAACACTAAGAGTTATAAGTGCTGATGGGAATTTCCTCATGTTCGGTTCAGTAATTCAGTAATGATTTTCTGCGCTCAAAAAATATATTTTTTTTTTGAGTGCAGAAAATTATGTTTGTTTTTGAAATGGTAATTTTACTGTCCAATTTGCCGCCGCTTCGAGCCTGCTGCCCAGGGCGGTCGGCCCATTCGCCCTCCCCCCCTTCCCCAAGCTACGCCCCTGGATGGAGGTAACTTCACACTGTAGAAATTAGTTATCGGTTTTATCGCATTTTTGTCAATATCAGAAGAACAGGTACAGAATGAAGGCTGATTCTGCGGTCATTTGGGATATTTTAACGTGTAATCTGATGTATATGGATCTTTAGGATCAATGGGCTGTGTCAGTATTATACAAAAGTTTATTCGAAATTTCTGTATACATCTACCACACTAAACGGCATCACATCCCAGGGACAATGTTTGAGTTTTTAGTCCGTGCCGCGAGAAAATGAAATCTCACTATGTGGTTTAGGCTGTTGTATTAAAATCGCAGCACCTGGTCGTCCGGAGGTGGGGGGGGGGGGGGGG
>Ga0209755_10008355_pt1 | contig 11081 bp, 9 predicted proteins | sample TergutCo191P1_FD_187301 | JGI IMG/M metagenome (GOLD analysis project Ga0209755, IMG submission 187301) | Cornitermes sp. P1 segment gut microbial communities from Petit-Saut dam, French Guiana - Co191P1 (SPAdes) (version 2) | ecosystem: Host-associated > Arthropoda: Insects > Digestive system >... | reverse complement strand
GAGAGAAAAGTTACAGCAAATAGACCAAATATAATAATTAAACACAAAAAAGAGAAAATATGCATACTGATAAATGTGGCATTACCCATGGACAGAAATGCTGTGCAAAAGGAAATGGAAGATGCTAAAATGCAAGAGTTCATGTATAGAGATACAACAAATGTAGAACCTGAAATGTAAGATTATACCAGTAATAACTGGAGACACCAGAGTAGTAATGAAAGTGTTAAGGAAAAATTTGGAAACCATACCTGGATAACATTCAGTAGATTCATTACAAAAGACAGCTATACTTGGAACATCACACATAATATGGAAAGTACTGCAGTCTTCTTGAAGCCTGAGCAGTGGTGATCACAGCTGGTTCAAGAGAAATACCAGGAATGAAAGACCTGTGACAAGAGATGACAACAAGAACGTAATAATGATTCAACATGGGAAATAACTTTTCACGTGCCATGAATTGTAACTACAGAGCAGGTGGAACACACTATACCCTAGAAACATGGTTTGTTACAGGTATGCAATTTTTTTTAACATTTGTACTGTGCATCATAATATTATCAAAGTTTTTTTATTTACCAACTAATGCACAAGTGATTGTCTTAAAAACAGTATTAAAATTTACATTACATCAGCTCCGATATGTTTCGGTGCAGTCACACCATCCTCAGGGAGTGCATTATTCGTGCTTGTTAAAGTTACACTTGTTAAAATAGCCAATTATGATACATCGGTGTGTGATTAATTCGTTGGTGATGTGGCTGCATATATTAGTAGGGCCTTGTTGGTGTGTGTATGTTGCACTGTTTGGAAGTAGTTGTTGCTTGTTAAAGTTACACTTGTTAAAATAGCCAATTATGGTACATCGGTGTGTGATTAAGTCTTTGGTGATGTGGCTGCGTATAATAGTAGGGCCATGTTGGTGTGTGTATGTTGCACTGTTCGGAAGCAGACCACATAAATAGTGAGTCTGTCTTCCAGAAGTAAATGTGTGTGGTGACTATTGTCTGTTTCATAATAATTTTGTTTTGTATGGAATTCTGAGGTTATATGCTTGTACTTAATAATGTGCAGGTGTAAAAGAAGATGGAACAAGCAAAGAAAAGGAGTTCTGTAGCAATACAGAGAAACAGCAACTGAAGACTGACAGAGCATCTCCACATGGGTCTTCAGGATTGCGTTCAAATGGTGAGGGAAAGCAGAGTAAGGTGAGAGGAGTTCCACAGAGCTTTGGTTATGTGAAGCGTTCCACAAACGGATGTACTGGCAACAAAAGTGAGCTTCGTACAGCGCAAGTATCTGCTGTGCCTCGTACAAAGTTAAAAGTGTCAGGTGGCACACAGACATGTACAAGCGACCTACAGCAGCAGCAACCACAACCTCATCACTTCAAGTCATACTCCCTTACTGGTTCCTCCGCCAGCCAGCTGTCACAGAGTGTGCGGGACCGCCTCCTCCTTGGATCACAGAGCCTACCAAAACCAGGCTCCAGTGAACATGCTGCCTTGTTCCACTCACACAGAGGTCAGCAGCGAGGGCACCGTCCCACAGATGGATCTCTCTCAGATACAACCTATTCCACTTATGCAGATTTGCAGAACTACTATGCCAATAGCAGCCCTTACAGTTCATGGCTACGGTATAGTGCCACATACACTTCATCACTGCCAGCCAGAGCAAGTGCAGGTACACATTCTTGGGTACTTCCAGCATGTGTAGAGTTTTGGTCAGATGTCATATATCAGATTGCGTTATTTCCCAACATATTAAGGAGATATTTCTTTATATTTTTCGTAAAATGTGGGAGGTTGGTGTATGTTCACACATCATTGTATACCTTCAAGAAACACACTGAATATAAATATTTCTGGGAGATATCTTGCAAGTGTGTTGTATCTCAAAAACTTAGTGTTCACACAGTTCTGTATTTCCCAAAACAGGCTTTGGATTTTCATTACTGTTGGCACCATCCTTGCATGTAGTTCATTCATGTGTAAATTTTTGAGCTGTTCAAGTGCAGTCAGTGGCTCTGCTTTTGGAGTTTGCGTATTTCATTATGACAGAATATCCATTAGATGTGTTGCACAGTGAATATAAAAAGTAGTGAGATGAAAATTCCAAAAAAAAAAAAAAAAGTGTGGAAAATGATTTTATTGTGAAAATAATTTACAATAATCCCTGTGGTATTTGTACGCTCGATACACATTTCTAAAATTGTTGAAAACAATCCTGAAATTACTTAAAATTTACATTCTTGAGTTGGTTGGTTACATTCTGTGGTTGTTTCGGATGGTGTGAGTTATTTTCTTTCAAGCTTCATTTTTTAACTGTGTCTGCAAGCCAAGCCTGGTGAATGTGGGAATGGGGAATGGTTTGTCTCAGTAACCCCTTTTTGTGGAAGAAGTCTTTGAACAATTAAAGCAAATGCATGTGCATTGTCATTCATAAAGAATCAGTTATTGTTATTTTGTGAATGTTTGACCCAATCCATCAAATGCTTTGCAACTGTTGGTCTGTGATTTGGGGGTAAAGTTGAGCACTTAAGGTCATTCCTCTGTAATGTATTCCTTATAAATGATTCCTCTTGAATGGAAGAATTTAAATAGTAATATTTTTTGTCTTTGATTTTTTGAACCAAATTTTTTTAGTCAAGAAGGTGATGTTGAGCCCCTCAGGACTTTAGTACTTGGGTCTTTATGTTTTACTCAGAATGCCTTGACTTGACCTAATCTAAAAATGAAAGTTAATTCTTGGGCCATTTCCGAAGTGTTGAGGTGGGGAAAGGGGGTCTTTATTGTGTTGCCTTTGGATTGCCTTTGAGCTTAGCAGGTGCAGATAGTGTTCCTGCTTGACAGCAATATGCAGTGCACATTCTTAGCAGTTTGTGTGGTTTAAGGGTTAATACTGTGTAAAAACTCCTGGTTTTTTGGATAATTGTTCTTGTACATGATAAAACAGTAGTTTTAGATCCATTTTTTGAACATGAATACCCATTTCTGGGTTTTGAGTGTTAGTGAATATGTGCATCTTTGTGGAGCACTGTAGCTGAAAGTATGAATTCCATGACAACTTAACAGCAGCTGGACTTTTCATGTGTGTGGTTTTGGTATGCATTAGTCTAAATCATGGCTGTCCAGCCTGCAGCCCACCATGTTGTATTACATGGCCTGCAGCCAGATTTTGAAATTTTGTACATACAATAAAAATTATACAGTAATTGAGGGGGTTAGGTATACCACTTATTGGTATTTTTCCATGTGCAGTCCACCAACCAGCCCACAGTAATGGGTGTGGCCCTTTGCCACAGAAAGGTTGGGCACCCATGCTTTAAATAATGTAACTTGTAATGTCATTAGTTTTGTAATCTGTACTGTCTAAAAATGCATAAATTTTTCTTCATATCTCAGCACCAGAGAATGTGCATAAATTCATATAACCAGAGGACAGAATTCTGGTGGATGTAAGTTCACAAAGAAGCATAAAGGCTTGCTTTGACTGAAGTGACAGTAATGTCTGTTTTTAATCAAATTTTCTTCAAATTTTGTAGAAAAATTGTCATCTCTGCACAGTGTGATTAAGCTTAATGTGGTATTCTGTGAAGCACTCGTAACAGAGCCCAGCTTTTTTTTATTACTATATAAACAACCTAAGCACAATTTAGTTTTGAATGCTTGTTACTTGTTTGCCAGGCCTCTTTGAAACTTGTGGTTTGAATGATCACACTCTCTCTGTTTGCAGCTGTATGAATTGTCTTGTATGACTGTTGTTCCCCATTGCTTTGTAGTGCACATGTTCTGCATTCTTAATTAGTTAAGAAACCAAGTACACAGAGTTCCATTCACCTACAAAAATCTGCTGCAGAAACACCAGCCAGCTGTGTACAGAAGCACCTGACAACAAGACAGAAAACTTGTAGTGAGGCATTTAACTTGCCATGCCACAATTAATAGACATGAATGTTTGGATAGAGGGCTCGGATTTTGTTTTCAATGAATACTGAAAAATTAGTGATGCAAAGGATGCAGTAAGGTGGCAGCACTACTGACCTCCTGAGTATTTTGGATGGCAGCTTATGATGCATTGACCTGCTGTAGTGAGTACATCACACAGTAGTTAGAGGTAAATTTAGGCTTTTATTTTTTATTAAAAAATTCTAATATATTTTTCTTTGTTTAATCAGCTGTCATGTTTAGTTTTCCTCTATTTCTGCAGCAGGCCTAGTGGAGGCAGACAGTGTGGAGTCACTATGTTCTCTGCCAGCACAACTGCAACATCATCGTGCTAGCCTCACCCATGCTCGTCTGTTAATGCATCAGAGAGAGAGTAGTGCCTCACCAGGTCCACGTCTCAATCGCAGCAACAGCATCAGGTAACTTCATTGACATTACTATTGTTTCCAACTTTACACTTCCACATATGCCTGACACATTTATCCTCATGTGCTTGTACTCTTATCTTCTAAGATTTCCAGCAAGTACTCTTTGAGTACAGTGGTGCCTTCACTACTTTGCATAGTCAAATGTTTTCTCATTGTGCACCCTACAAACATGCTTTTATTGTACCTGTATTATTTCAAAGCCTATTCAGTTTTATTACATCACTGTATATACTCCTTTTAATATGTGGTCAGTTTTTAACACTTCAGGAAAAGTTTGTATGAGACGTGTTGTATGTTACTTGTTAATTCATAAACAAACAATACAATATGTCATGAAAATCAGTGTTGGTGGGGAGGAAAGTTTAAAATAGTAATGTTGATTTGCAATAACTTTGGGAGTAGCTTTGGTGGAGTAGATATATTGTTGCTGTCCATTGTGATGGAAAGGGGGAGAGAGAGATCTGATATGCTGCATGCGGAAAGAAGAGCATGATGCGGCATTTAAAGAAGTGTGGTCCATGAGTAACATGTGACAACACACTTAATGAAAGATACAGTGTTGCTGTTGCACTAGATTCCATGCTTCAGAGGCAGTTTTACAGCCTGTGCTTCAGTACTGCTGTAGTAAGCCTGTGGAGAACTGGATGAACGGATTGAAGCCTGTGTTGTCTACTGTACCTTCCTGCTGAAAATTGATATAATACATCAATCCATCTTTACAGGAAGGAATTTATTTTTGGTAGCATTGTTATGACTTCAGCCTGTAAGTTTCACTGTATTAGTTTCAAACATGTAATCTACTGATCTCCATTTTTGAAGAAGATCTAAGAAGATATGTCTGAATTTTTTTGTAGTTAAGAACATCATACTGTAAAGCCGTATTTATCGAATTAAATGTTAAGAAATGATATTAAACAGAAAAGTAATAACACAGCTCTGTGTTTGTGTGCGTATATACTTCTAATTGATGTGTTGGTTATGTGTGTAGTTAATTGAGTTTTTGTGCTGCGCTGTGTGTGTTACTTGTACAGAATTAGGTGAATCACTTTACTGTAAAATGTTGAAGGTGACAGTGCAAAGAAACATTTTCCTGCTTCCAATATACATTGTAGAACAGATGAAAATACTCCTTTGACACAACCACAGCAGAAATATTGCATCTGACATATGTCTGGAACTAGATTATGGTGAGTTCTGGGATGAAAATGATTTAAATGTTCTAGATCCACCAAATCTGAGAAGATGTACCCGTCCATGCTTCAGCGCTCAGAAGAATTGGATCCATACTATGGGATTCCCCTATGTTCAAACACAGTGAGCCACTCCTCCCAGCCCACTAGTCCAACACCCAGCCAGGTGTCCCAGGGCACTACCTCCAGGTGTGTCTTTCCATCTCACCATGCATGATATAACACATTATTTCAATTGATAATTTCTCTTAAAGACCTAGCTACATAAATGGCATCAGCATTATTGTGTAGATGGTATGAGTATGACAGTTGTACTTAGAGAAAAGATCATACTCAATAATGTAAGTTCTTATACATCTTGTACTAAAACATGATATTAGATGCCAAATTCGTAACATAATTTTGTTGGTTATATTTCTTAATATGAAATGCAGCAAACTATCACTGTTGACAGGGGTTAAGTTCTAAAAAATCCTGTGAATGGTTAAGCCATGGTGCTTGACGTTAAGACCTTGTGCAAAAACGAGGCTAGGAGAACCTGTGGGACAAAACATGATAAAATGAAAATTAGTGATTAGTTAACATGAAAGCATTTGCTGTACTGTTTCTTTCTGTGTCTCACCTTTGGCAACACGCACACAAACAAACACAGGTCCATTGCATCTTTTTGAAGAAGGGGTTACAACAACTTACACAAGAATTTTTTGAACTCGGTGGAGCACTTGTTGTATTCCTTCCTGATATTACCTCCATTTGTCTTTATGGAAGAGATCTCTATTTGTTTACACCATGATAGCTTCCAACAGCTTCAGTGATCATCTCCTTATCCAGTCTATTCAACATTTTTACTTTCTGTGACAGAGACATCACATTCCTTTTCGTTGTATCTTTAAGCTCTTTGTCAGCACATATTGTACTCTTTCCACCTGTAATTAAAACATGAGGGTAACTACTAATTATGGTACATGTCATGAAAATTACAGTTGAAGTATGTTCTGTATCACATGTTATGTAGCAATTTACTTCACATACCTATACAAGCATGACTGCATATGAACAAAGAACCTACACCACAGTGTGTGAACCTGTGAACATGGACCATCTGCTGTATTATATTTGAGGAGAGAAGCAAATTCATTTATGCTGGTAATATAAATTAGGAATAAGTGCTTACTACAGTAAAATGACCCCTATGTTGTACACTAGGGAAGACACCCAAATTTCACAGATGTCTAATAATGTGTCAGAGATGTATAAGTTGAGTGTGTGTCAAACTGTCTGCATCCTTGGCAGATTAATACAGAGTTTTAAAAAGCACGCTTATTTAAGTTATATAATTTTTACCTGCATAAATAATAATATTAGTTTCATTTTAAAATCACTCATTTACATTTATTTTTGATGAAGCAAAATGTGTCAATAAATCTAAGTTGATGATTCCTGGGATGTGTGACAGATGTACAGTGCAGTGTATTTCCACAGCACTGAGTGTTGCATTTTTGTTACTTGCATACTTGTATGCTGTTCATTTGCAGTTATTGCCTGTGCTTCAGGCTCCATTTCATAACAATACCTATCAGGCATGATTCCATAATGTATTTCCATTGTCTGTGCTTTCACTGAACCAAAGAGAATGACATTTAAAGCAAGGCACTTTGAAAATATTCTGATATTGATAGTTTTTGGCCTTTACCTGAGGTGTTACACAACAGATGCCTGATTTTGTAGTCTGTCATACGCAGTGTTCATTTGTGGTGATTACAATATTGGAAACCACTATAAGGGATGGTATATGATATTAATGTTAACATTAAACATTTACCAGGCTCGTGCACTTCATATGTTTTAGAAAGTCTGTTTGGTCTGTTTTGTGGCGTGCTCAGGAGAAGTTTAATAATTTCTTTATTATCTTTGTCATGTCTGTTTGTGTGTGCATTTATCGTATATGGTTCTGACTCTGAAATCACACATTAGATTGTCAGTGTATTATATTAGAGAGTAACACTACAATTTGTGGACACATTCCAATTTTGTTTAAAAAGCAGACATCTATGAGTATAATTGATGCTGCATGCAGTCCTACATGTGTGTGTCTCATGTGTGACTTTCTGGGTATATGTGAGAGTGAAAAATGTTTCTAACAACCTTTACATAGAAGAATGACACATTTTTTTGTCCCAAACACACTTCCAGTAGTATGATGGTTTGCTGGATAATTAAATATCTTGAAACAAACTACACATGTATATTTTTACCTACTTTATGGTACAAATGGTAATTGTATCTGTTAAACAGCAGTTTCATAAACTGTAGGATGTAATCAAGGAATATTATGTGAAACTTGGGTGACAGATACCTTGATTCTTATGAACATATTGACACTTTTAAATGTATGGTTATTACGTATGCCAAAGAGACTAATAATTGCATTAAGAAAGCACAGCATTTCTAAGATTGTTTTGTGACGTTAGAAGGACACCTTCTTTGACAGTAACTTCATACAAGTTCCAAAATTTTGTGAATGTAAAATGGGTTATCATAAAGAAAAGGAAAGAAATTAATTGTGAGGAGGAGGAATGAGCCCTAGAATTTTTTCTTAAGCAGTAACAAACTCTTTTTGTAAGATTTGTTGCTAGGGAAGGAAGTTTTCATGTATGTAGGACTGTCACTTAAAAACTTGTACTCCATAATTTTTATGTTGGCCAAAAATGTTTGGAAATGGCTGAAATTTTCGTGTGAATATTCACATACTTTATTTACCAGCTCTATGTTTCTACGTAATCATCTTTTTCTAGAACTTTCTACCAACCAAAAACAAGAGCCTGCATTCCTTGTTGGTGCAAGTCCTTTGGGGTCTGTTAGAGCCGTATCTTCACATCCTTAATATCCTTACCTTTATCCCCATACTGTCAGGGGTATGTGGTGGCACAGTTGGTTGAGGCACTGCGCTACAAACTGGAAGGTTGCAGGTTCGATTCCCGATGGTGTCATTGGAATTTTTTATTGACATATTCCTTCTGGCCACACTATAGCCTCTAACAGAAATGAGTACCAGGAATATTTCCTGGGGGGTAGAGGTGGTCGGTGTGTGGGGCTGACAATCTTACCAGCTTCATGTGCCGAATGTCTTGAAATCTGGGAGCCTCAACCTCCTGCAACCCTCAGGGCCTGACCAGGCCTGTACTGGGATTTCTTAACTTTTCTGTGTATATCAAGTTATCATGTGCGTACCTGAAGTTGTCTTTCTGATAATATAAACATATGTTGTCAAAGTGGAGACGGAGAGTAATAAACTACATTGGTATTATGTAGAGGGAAATAGGCTGTGATTTCAAGCATGTCCTTATATGTGAATATTTTTCACAAGAATTTATTTTCACTACTGTGAAGTAAACTTTAATATCTGAGGGTCATGTTTTTAGTCAGATGTCCATGTCTCCAGTGTAACACAGATCCAGCTTTAATGGTAACTGATTTACCAGTTACTGTTACCCTTATTAGAAGTAGCTTGGTGTGTGAACAAAATTTAAGGATTGGTGTGTCAGGTGGACTTTGGAAATCTGATTGGTTGTGTTTATTCTGTTCACAGCAAATCATGATAAAGTAAAATTAAAATGAGTATATATACAGACTTGTTTCCCTATTTGTTGCACATATGACATTTCAAAACTCATATATATTATGTTTAAAGTGCAGTTCCTTATCTTCTTTCCTTTTTCACACCTTTAATTTTGAATGCATGGATAAAGTCTGTTTCTTGCCAAATATTTTCTTCCTTCCACTTCATTCTTTCCATTGTACTTCATTAGACATGGTTATGATTTATGTTTTTGTTAGGGCAACATCAACTCATTGTGATTATATGCATCTCCAAACCTTTATGTTCAGTTTTTATGTGATATCAGGCTTAGCATGTCAGCATGTTCTATGCCCGTTGTTATTACATCCATAAGTTAAAAGATGGCACAAATATTTAATCCACCTTAATGCACAAAATATGCCATGTATCAATCATTTACACAGCCCAGCTTTGTGAGTGAACTGCATTATGATGTCACAGACCTTCCATGGAAAACCCCATCATACACAACTGTATGCTTAACAATTCCCCACTCCCACAATACAGTAAGCTCATGACCAAAAATAATAGTGCAATAAATTAGAAATAATACAATAAAAAAATGAACATGAATTTATTAAGGCATAAGAAATATTGTGCCATGGCCTGGCTCCACTTTTTTACACATATTCATTCCTTTCATGCCATCTGTTAGCAAAGCAATTAACATACACAGATTCAATTACAAGCACCAGTCCAGATAGAGAAGTGCTGAAGGCATGCTGGCTGCAGAGAAGAAAAGATGACCTTGGTAATCACAGGCACCAGGTTAAAATGTGTTAAAGTGACAGCAATGGAGTTAATTTTAAAGGGTATTTAACATTATGTGATTTAGGAATTAGAGAAAATTGACTGTAAAAATTGTCTCAGTTTTTAACGCTCTAATTCTTACTTAACCACATATTGTCAGTTGTCTTTTTTTCTTCATTGCTGAATTCTCTGTAAACTTACATTATGTTTATGGTTCTGAATACATGCAGTAAGTTAATATTTCTTTCTGAACAAATCTTTTTTTTTTAAATAGTTAAGTCTTCCATATATTTTGTTAAGTGGAATGCCACTGCAGTTAAGCATTTATCATGAGTGAAAAATTTTAAAGTGTTAAACTTTGTAAGAACTTATGTAGTATTTGAGCTGTATGGTTTAAGGAATTGTGAGTAGATAATAATATTTTGCTTTCAGATTTTTGGCTGTTGTATTAGTGTATGAAAATTGATAAAAGTTGTACGTTTTCAGGTTCAATTACTCACCCATCCAAACATCTGCTTCTAGTCATGGACTGAGTCGAGTCACCATCTCTCCATACTCGGGTCTTCTTTCAAAAACAAATTCCAAAGATGATGAAAGTAAGTATAAATCAAACATTCCAATGTGGTTTTTCTGTCCAGCTTAAAATCCAGATTTTTTTTTTACTTAAAAGTTATTGTCAGTTTATAATACAATGAATGACCAGATTTGCATTCAAGAATGTCTTACTGGTGCTTTCTCTAATGGTAAGCTCCACATTTTGTAAAGTACAAAATGTATATTTTGTCAGTTCCCTGAAAAGTACAAGCTCACCTAGGCAAAGTGAGTCAGGTGAGAGTTACGTCATTGTATGTGCCCTGGAATACGAAACTCTCAGCCACTTATGTGTTGGTTGTTGTATAGACCAGGTCATTACATGTGAAAAATGGTTTCTTTTGAACAAAAATTGTTAATTTTTAATATTTCTACAAAGTGTGTATCATGGAAAAAATTTTGCTAGAAGTTCTGTAAAATTATCTTGTATGAATGGCACCACATAAAAGAACAAAATACATAATTTTGATTGACAGTTTCGCTGCTGAGCAAAAATAAAATATGAAAATGTTATGTTTTTGCTGAAGTGGGATTTGGCATTCCTCAGCTG
>Ga0209755_10008354_pt1 | contig 11081 bp, 11 predicted proteins | sample TergutCo191P1_FD_187301 | JGI IMG/M metagenome (GOLD analysis project Ga0209755, IMG submission 187301) | Cornitermes sp. P1 segment gut microbial communities from Petit-Saut dam, French Guiana - Co191P1 (SPAdes) (version 2) | ecosystem: Host-associated > Arthropoda: Insects > Digestive system... | reverse complement strand
GGGCGGCTACTTTTCACGTCTATATAACAACCACGCAAGAACTAATTGCGTAAAATTCAAGACCGAAACAAAAATCTCAAAGATTGTCATAGTTTTCACCCCCTTTCGGGGGCTAGACTGAAGCACCGCCACACGGCTTGCCCGTTCATAGTACCATTTTTCCGCTTATCGCCGCAAGGCGATTTTTTTGTTTGATTTTTTGATTACACTGCACTGCAGTGCAGTGCAAAATGCAAAACCCATCCGGTTAGCCACACCAACCATTTCATCTTCGCACGAAAGGAGCGGGTTATGAAAACCCCCACAAACAACCCGAAAAATTATTTACAGCCCGAATGGGAAAAAGAGTTGCGGCTTTCCGGCGGCGCACGGCGCATTTCGTTCCGCTACAATCTGCTACTTCACTCCCTCGCCCAAGAGTGCGTCGGTGAATGCAAACGCATCCTCGTTTTGCACAATTTGATACCTGTCCGAAACAACGCCTAGAATTTGTTTGTCGGTGCTTCGGACGTTTGCCCTGTAGCCGGGAATTGGTTAGTAGCTTGCGGTCATTATGGGCTTTTGCGTTACGCGCCAGTTTAATCCCGCTGTTTCGAGGGCTTCCTTTGAATCCAGAGCTTCCTCCACACGAATTCCCAAACCGTGCCACGGGGCTTTTCGTACGAAAAACATACTTTCTACTGCGGCTGCCATTTTTTCTTCTCCTTTCCGGAAATAAAATAAGGCCCAGGCTCGCGCCTGCGCCAAAGTGAACGTTCGTTCATATATATTATGTGTATTTGAAATGCCGACAAAAACGATAAACACAAAGTTCCGGGTTATATCCGCAAAAACGTTTACTGCCACATACTTTTGTGGCATACTCTACATAGAACAAGCGAGGTGATTCTATTGATTCTGAGACCGCAATACATCGAAAAAATAATGCCCTATGTTGACACGCCTTTTGTGAAAGTGCTGTGCGGCGTTCGGCGGTCGGGGAAATCCACCATACTCAAAATGATTATCGAGGAACTGAAAAAGCGCAACGTTTCGCCCGAACGCATTCTTGTGTACAATTTCGACTCCATGCAGCACGAAAATATCAAAACGGCGAAGATGTTATATGCAGAAATAAAAAGCCGAATTGCCGACGGCAAGACATATCTGTTTTTGGACGAAATCCAAGAGGTCGAAGATTGGGAGAAAGCAGTTAATTCATTCATGACCGATTTCGATGTTGATATTTATGTTACAGGCTCAAATTCGCGGATGCTGTCATCGGAAATTTCGACATACCTTACGGGGAGGTATGTTTCTTTCCGGGTGTTTCCGCTGTCTTTTGCGGAGTATATGGAGTTTAGGAAAAATCATGTCGCGCCATTTTTTACATCAGACGGGCCGCTATTTGCTTCCGATGGAGTTTTTTCCGTGCGCCCAAAACGCAAAGAAGAATTTGCCCGTTATATCCGCTACGGCGGTTTTCCTGCCATCCATTTGCAAGAATATTCGCAAGACGAGGCATATGCAATCGTAAAAGACATCTACAATTCCACCATTTTCACAGACATCGTAAAACGCAGTCAAATCCGCAAGGTTGACCAACTGGAGCGCATTGTAAAGTTCGCCTTCGACAATGTGGGCAGAACATTCTCCGCAGCTTCAGTCGCAAAATATCTGAAAAACGAGCAACGCAAAATTGATAACGAAACGGTGTACGACTATCTCGCCAAGCTGGAGAAGGCGTTTATTTTGCATCGCTGCTCGCGCTACGATATTCAAGGCAAAGAAATCCTGAAAACGCAGGAGAAATTCTACCTGGCTGATACTGCATTTCGCTACAGCGTACTTGGTTACACGCCCGACAGCGTTGCCGCTATGCTTGAAAACGTCGTTTACCTTGAACTTCTACGGCGCGGATATGACGTATGTATAGGAAAAATCGGGGATGCGGAGATTGATTTTGTCGCCACGAAACAGGGAAACAAGCTATATATCCAAATTTCCGAACGCATAGAGCGCGAAGAAACCGAGCAGCGAGAATACGGTCGGCTGCTTGGCATTGACGATAATTACCCGAAGTATGTTTTGCGAACGGATGAGTTTGCAGGGGGAAATTACAAAGGCATAAAAACCATGCACATTGCGGACTTTTTGCTGAGTAGCGATTGGGTCTAAGAACCTGTGCAAACTGACGCGCAATCGAACAGTGGCAAAAAGAAATTTCCTATCCGCACCACTGCGGATGAGCTAAAAAAGCTGGTGCAAAATATTTCCGACGCTACGAATACTCCGTGCGAAGAGTTGAAAAAAAACTTAAAAATCGCGGCTGGTGCGCAAAATTTCAGCAATTGGTGGAATGGCAAATCCCTAACAATTCCAACTGCATTGAAGGTGGTATCAACTCACCTCTCAAAAACTTACTTCGATGTCACAGAGGTCTCACTTTAGAGCATCAAATGCGTATGTTTGAGTGGTATCTTTTAAGTCGTTCTGTTACCCCCATCAGTGAGTTCATTAGTTCGCTAAATTTCGACGACCTATATCCCGAAAATGACAATTAACCCCGATTTTGGTAGGACTTATCCGTTATGCAAGAAGTCTATTGATTTCCGTACCCGTAAATCCCCTCCAGGCGCAAAAATTTCAAATCGAAGTGGTTGGTGTCACTAACCGGATGTGTTTGAAAATTTCGCAAATTTTATTCACAGCAAGTGGATATTTGAAGCGAGCGGAGGATTGTGGTATACCGTGGGACTGCTGGACAAAGCAGACCCCGCAAGCAAAATGCTATTTCCAAATTCACTGAATTTCGACAACTTATATCCTCAAAATGACAATTAGCTCCTTTTTTCCCTATCTTCGCCCGGCAATCTCTTTCATGCGCCCGAGTCACCGCAATTTGACCACGAAAAATATGTATGGTACAATCCCGAAAGCAATGATAAGTCTGGAGAGAAAGGATGGTGAAAAAATGAAAGCGGCTATCCATCCGAAATATTTTGAAGCAAAAGTACGATGCAACTGCGGCAATGAGTTCGTTACGGGCTCTACGAAAGAAGAAATTCGCATCGAAGTATGTTCCAAATGCCATCCTTTTTATACGGGAAGCCAAAAACTGCTTCTTGAAGCAGGCGGGCGTGTGGAAAAATTCAAGAAAAAATACCAACGAGACTAGTGGCGGCGCAAGGTATTCGCCCTACACCGAGGGCACGTCTTCAGGCGTTAGCGTTCTCTCTAAGCCTGATTCGGTTTTCGGTGGAAGAGAAAAGGCTGTTGCAAATTTTGCAACAGCCTTTTTTTATACGCTAGGAAACTGAACCTGGCTTCGAGAGAATGCGAATGCTCAAGGATGTGTCCTCGGTTTCCGCTGCGGGCCGTGCCCGCTTTTTTACGCCAGGGAACACGCCCTAAACCCGGCTTCTAGAGAATGCGAACGCTTGCAGGTTCTTGGGAATGCCACTCTCTTGCATATCTCAACAATGTTCACTCTTGTTAAGCGCACTAACAACCGCTTTGAGTGCGGAGTTTGTTGTACTGCGGCTGATGCCTGCGCCGTAGGTTGTAACGCCGCCGAGTTTGATGCCTACATAGGTGATAGCCCTGGATTTTGCGCCCTCGGTGGCATCTAGTGCGTGCTGGCTGTAATGCTCGATTTCGAATTGAAGTCCGTAGTTTTCTGCAAGGGCGTGGCAAAATGCGTCAATTACACCATGTCCTCGGCCTTCGATTATCTTCTCTTCGCCCCGCTTTTCCATCTTGCACGTAAACGAACACATTTCAAAATCTTGCACAAAATCTCGCTTCGAAATAAGGCGATACGGCGATTCGAGGTTAACGTACGTCTCCGCAAACAATTCGTAGATTTTTTTGGGTGAAATCTCTGCGGCATTTTGGTCGGAAAATGCAGTAACAATCGGGCCAAAATCACGCTGTACCGGTTTTGGCAAGTGCATTCCATACTTTGTTTCGAGAATATACGCCGCACTGCTGCTGCCGGACTGGCTGTTTACACGAATAATCGGGTCGTACCCACGCCCTACATCGGCGGGGTCTATGGGTAGGTAGGGGATTTGCCAGAAGCCATCGGGCTTTGCCGCCATGCCCTTGCGAATCGCATCTTGGTGCGAGCCGGAAAATGCGGTGTACACAAGCTCGCCCGCATAGGGGTGGCGTGGATGAACCGGCAAGCACGTAGCCCTCTCGTACAGTTCGATTGCCTTGTCTATGTTAGAAAAATCAAGCTCCGGGTTTATGCCCTGCGAATATAAATTCATCGCAAGCGTGATAATATCTGCATTTCCTGTGCGCTCGCCGTTACCAAAAAGCGTTCCCTCCACACGGTCGGCACCTGCAAGTAGGCACAGTTCTGTGGCGGCGACAGCGGTTCCTCGGTCATTGTGGGCGTGCAGACTCACAGAAATTTTGTCACGGTGGATTAATTTTTTGCATACATATTCAATCATATCTGCATGGACATTTGGTGTAAAACTCTCCACGGTGTTGGGCAAGTTGATGATAATGCCCCTGTTTCGCCCGTGCCAGGCGGATATGACGGCGTTGCATATTTCCACAGCGAAATCCGGCTCGGTTTGCGAGAAACATTCCGGCGAGTACTCGAAGTTGAATTTTTCAACGCCGCCCACCGCCGCAAATTCGTCCGCAATTTTATTGAACATTTCTGCGCCATAAACCGCAAGCTCGATTGTCTTTTCCTTTGAATTGCCGAAAACAACCTCACGAAACAGCGGCGAGGTTGCGTTGTACAGATGCACCGTGGCGTTTTTTGCGCCACGAAGTGACTCGAACGTGCGGCGGATTATAGGCTCACGAGATTGGGTGAGTACCTGAATTGTCACATCGTGCGGCACAAGATTTTTTTCTATGAGATTGCGCACAAACTGGAACTCGCCATCGGAAGCCGCCGGAAATCCCACTTCAATTTCCTTAAAACCGATGCGCACCAGAAACTGAAAAAATTCCAGCTTTTGCTCCATGGTAAGTGGCGTAACCAACGATTGGTTGCCGTCACGCAAGTCTACACTGCACCACTGCGGTGCTTTTTGCAGTTGCTTTCCCGGCCATGTGCGTGCTGTAAAATCCAATATTTCGCCCGGGCGATATTTTTTATAGTCCATGGTTTTCCCCTCCGAAATCATTCCAAAAAAAAACTACTGTAAAACAGTGCCGCTACCACTGCAAGTTGCGCAAGTCATGCGGGTTTGCGCCATACATACCGTACACCACCACTGAAGACCGCTTTCGGCAAATTCATGCGGAATGCCCGGCTCGAGAAGCATTGCACGACCGCCGCCTATGCCGTTGCAGGCGGTGCATAACATCGTGCCTGTGCCGCCGCAAGGGCTGCAAGTGACCTGTACCGGCTCGGGAGCAGGTGGGGGCGGGGTAGCCGCCGCCTGTGGAATTGCCGCCGGTGCGGCTTGTACAGGCGTGGGTGTTGGCTCCGGTTCGGGTTCAGGTTCAGGCTCAGGTGCAAAAACTGAAAGCAAACTACGCGTAGCATCAAATGAAGCCCCATACCCGAGGTCTTCCAGGATGGCGATTGCGGAAACCGGCTCGTCTTCTTCGTCCCATGGTTCGGCGTAGCCCAGGGAATAGAAAATAAAGTTCATAAATTTCGCCTGTATGAAAAGTTCGCCACCAATTAATTCGTACACATCTTCACCAAAAAAGCCGCCACTTGATGGTGCCTGAATTACCTCGTACTCGCCGTCTAAACCCACATGGCGTTCTATTCCGAAAAATTCGACCAGAAGCGTAGGCACGTCGTATTCATATGGAATTTCGGGGATTTCTGCGGCTTGCACAAATTCAATTGTTTTTCCCAAAGCCAAAACGGTGCCGGATGTTGCGTTTCGCAGGCTAAAAGCACTCCATATGGCGAAGGCAAATGCCGCCACAATCAGAATTCCAAGTGCAACAAAAATGGCAATCGCCGCCCCAATTGGTACGGTATCGTGATTATCCAAGGTTATCTCTCCTTGTGTGCATAGTTGCGTACATTTTATATGGGAATGCGCTTACGGTCAAGTCGTGTGGGAAATTGCATCACGGCGCAATTTGCAAAACGAACCGGTTAGTGACACCAACCATTTCGTTTTGCAAATTTTGCGCCAACGCTCAGATGACTTGACGGTTTCACTTGCGTCCGCTACACTGTTTTGTGTGAAAATACCGAAGTGGTGCGACAATGGGAATTTGTTTAAGTTGAGTGTTGCTATTCGCAGTGAAGTGACTTTACATATTTGCAGGAGGTTTTCGAGATGCCCGAAACGCAGACAAACAAACCTGTATCTCATATCTACGCTTTTGCCATCTCGTGGTGGTTTTTTGTGTCGCTCGACCCGGTGCGTGATGTTTGGGATTTAGTTGCATGGGCATTACTTTCATTGATTGTTGCGCTTGTTGTCCGCTGGGTGTTAAAAAAAACAGGCGGCAAAAAAACGTCTTCCCGTGAGCAAACTGCGCCGGTTGCCGTTGCCCCCTCTGCTGACGAACTTAACGCAAAACTTTCACAGCAATTACAGGCTCGCGGCTTCACACCAAGCGGTAACGCCGAAGTTGATGCCATGCTGTCTGAAAGCGTCAAACTGTTGGGAAAAATTGATGCGGCAAAAAATCAAACAAAGAACGAAAATGTCACACGTGAAACAGCGATACTATTGGATGTCTCTTACAAAATACTGAGCAAGCTCCATCGTCATCCGGAGCTTGATTCTGCTGTAAAGCGATTTGCAAGCTACTATCTGCCAACCACGGCGAAAATGGTTGAAAATTATCGCTACATGGAGGGTCAAGGCATTACGGGAGATAACATCTCATCCGCAATGGAAAAAATCGAAACCGCTCTGCCCACCTTGGTGGATTCTTTCAAAAAGCAACTGGACGCTTTGTTTTCCGAAACCGCTCTTGATTTGTCATTGGATATAGGTGTGATGGAAGACATTTTGAAGCAAGAGGGGCTAACAGAGAAAACATTTTAGAAGGAGTAAATTATGCTAACATTAACGCCCAATTTAGGAGACGTAACACCGGAGATACCACAGGAGGAAACTTTTGCGGTTGAGCTTGTGGAGGAAAAAGTATGCGCTCTAACCGAGGAGCTAAACCAATTCTCTACCGAAGAGCAGGAAATGATTGCAACTTTTTCCGGGCAAATTGACGTGACAAATACATCCATGGTGTTGCAGTACGGTGCGGCGGCGCAAAAACATATAGCTGATTTTTCTTCGTCTACCCTTGGTCGCATTCGCAACAAAGACATGGGTGACATTGGAAGCATGATGTCCGACCTAACCGTGGAATTGAAAGGCTTCAATTTTGACGAGGAAGAAAAAAAAGGGCTTATACGAGGATTCTTCCAAAAGGCACAAAATCGTTTTGCCTATTTGAAAGCCCAGTTTGAAAAGGCAGAGGTAAATGTCAATAAAATCGTAGAAACACTGGAAGGGCATCAACTAACCTTAATGAAAGACATTGCCATGCTGGACAAAATGTATGAGCTAAACACGGGCTACTATAAGGAACTAACTATGTATATCGTAGCGGGCAAAAAGAAATTAAAGGATGTACAAGAAAATGAATTGGCATCCTTGCAAAAAAAAGCAGTGGAATCCGAGTTGCCGGAAGATGCACAGCGGGCGCATGATTTGGCAAATATGGTAAACCGCTTCGAGAAAAAAATCCACGACTTGGAGCTTACCCGAATTATTTCCATTCAGATGTCGCCGCAAATCCGCATGATTCAAAACAACGATGCTTTGATGCTGGAAAAAATCCAGACTTCCATCGTTAACACCATCCCTCTGTGGAAGAGTCAAATGGTGCTGGCGGTGAGTCTGCATAATTCCCAAAAAGCAATGGAAGCCCAGCGCGCCGTAAACGACACCACAAACGAGCTTTTGCGCAAGAATGCCGAAAAGCTAAAAATGGGAACGCTGGATATTGCACGGGAATCTGAGCGAGGCATTGTTGACATTGAAACCCTGAAGCAGACGAACCAAAATTTAATCGAAACATTGGACGAGGTGCGTCAAATCCAAGCCGAGGGTTCAAAACGCCGTCAAGAGGCATCCGTGGAACTTGGCAAAATTGAGGAGGAACTCAAGCAAAAACTCCGCACTATGGGTAGTGCGAAATGAGTTTCTTGAGAAAGCGTTCCATAGCATATGCCATAGCCGCTTTTATCATAATTTCATCAACCGTGCATCACCAAATAATAAACACCGACTGGCCTGCATATCGAAATTTCATGGTAGGGACATGGCGGCAACAGGATTCCGGTGGTTATTATTACCGTTTTTATGATGACGGTACAGGCGTTCGCGGGATATATCCAAACTTAGACGAACCCTTTGAGTGGACATCAAGCGGTGGAAATCTGCGGATGCTATTTGCTGACAGTGTAACACTGGAGGAATGGAGTGCTGTGCGTCGCAACGGCGAGATATTGGTTCTTACCGGTGCCGGGATGCCGGGCTATGAGCTTATTTTTTATCGAGCAGACTAAGAACCTGTGTTCAATAGAATACAGGTTCTAAAATCGTGCGTATGCACGGTTTTAAGATGAAGTTTTGATGAAACTTTTTCAAAAGTTTCTGGGGTTTGGGATACCCCCCTCCCCAAGGTTTTGTCGTTCTTTCGTTTGTACTAATGACAAGTAGCCCCGCTCTTGACTATAAGAAATTTTCCGCATAAAATTACGCAATAGACAATGCGCAAATTACGGGAGGCTTCTTATGCAAAAACCATTCGTTGCACTGCAACTGTACACCATTCGAGATGTCGCCTGCGAAAATCCCTCACGTGCCCTTAGTAGCGTAAAAGAAATGGGCTACGATTATGTAGAACTTGCCGGCATATATGACCTATCGTTTCTAAAAATGCGCAATTTGCTGGATGAAATAGGACTTGTTCCCATTAGCGCACACGTAGAATATGCCGCACTGTGTGAGGATTTGTCGGGTACGCTTGCCGCATACAAAGGATTGGGCAGTAAATATATCGTAATCCCCATGCTGCAAGATGAAAATTTGCCCGGCGGCAACAGCTACGATGAAACCCGAAGTTTTCTAAAAGGGTTTTGTTTGGCGTGTGCCAAAGAGGAGTTAGTACCCGTTTACCATAATCATGCACATGAATTTGCAAAAACACCAAAAGGCGCATTTAAGCTGGATACGCTTTTTTCGGACGTACCCCGGCTTAATGCGCAAATTGATACAGGCTGGGTAAAATCAGCGGGGCAAAGCCCGGAGGCGTACATTAAAAAATACGCCGGGCGTTGCCCCGTTATTCATTTGAAAGATACGAGTGTAACTTCTTACTGCGGCTATGAAGACCGCCCCGTGGGCAAAGGCTCGCAAGATATTCCCGGAACAATTGCCGTAGGAATCACGTCCGGTGCGGCAGGCTTTATCGTAGAGCTTGACAAGGCTGTTGACCAAACATCCATGGATGCCGCAAAAGAAAGCCGTGAATATTTGAAAACATTGGGATACTAAGAACCTGCGCTACAACTAGGGGAATCGGCTTCGTGAGAATGCGTGAGTACGCCAAACGTGCCCCCGGTTATCGCCGTGCGCCGTGCGCACTTATCGCCGTGCGCCGTGCGCACTAGTCGAACATTTCGTTAAAGTAGTGACCTGCTTTGCGCATTGCACGCTTGCTGTCACGTATAAGGCGACGGCGTTCACGGCTATCTGTAGAAACTGTAAGCCCTGCGCCAATCAAAAGTCCTACTGTTACTCCGCCTATTCCAAGCAAACCTGTTGTTAAACGTGTCATGGTAATTCTCCTCTCTAATCTACGCCTGCCGCCGGGCAAAACCCAACTGCGGCGATGGTTTGAATTTATTTTTCACATTACGGGAATTTATATACAGGGAAGATTTTTCATAAAGGAGCAAAAATTATGCGTCGAGGTTGTAGCTGTGTAAGCGGTTGCGGAACTATAATTGGTCTGCTTATCGTACTTATTCTTGTGGTTATACTGGTGAGGATGATGTACGTTGGCTAAAAAAGGTGCGCCCGGCGCACAGCGGAAACCGGGAAAAAATAAACAAAGCGGCGCAGTAGGTCGTGTGCAATCGGCGGAAAATCGAAAAAAAACTTTTGCGGGGAAATTTATCGGAAACGAGCGAGGTTTTGGCTTTGTAAGTTGCGAAGGCGGGGAGGATATTTTTATCCCCCCCACTTTTACGTACGGCGCATTGCATGGCGATGAAGTGGTGTGCAAAATCAAAAAGGCGGCGAAAGAAGACAGTGAAAAGCCACAGCCCACCGGCGAAATTATCGAGATAACCCGCCGTGCGCCCATGGTTGGCACTTTTTTTACCGAACAGGGCGGCGGTTTTGTTCGCCCAAACGTACGCAAAATTCCGTATTTTTTCGAAGTTCCGCCAAAAACTATCAATCGGTTTGGCTTGGCAGACGGGCATCGGGTTGTATTTTCCGTTGACAAACGCCTGCGCCCGGACGAAAAACTAACATCGTGCTTTGTAACGGAGGTGCTGGGTCACGTAAACGACCCCGGCGTAGATGTTCTGTCGCTGGTGCGGCTGGCAAATGTGCCGTACGAGTTCCCCGAGGACGTAATCGGCGAACTTTCAAACGTCCCTACAGAGGTTTGCGAAGCAGACCTAGCCGGGCGGCGTGACCTGCGAGACGAATTCATTTTCACAATAGATGGCGACGACACAAAGGACATAGATGACGGGATTTCATTTGCTAAAACCGCCGACGGTTTCTCACTGGGCGTGCATATCGCAGACGTAAGCCACTACGTGCATGAAAACACTGCGCTGGATGCGTCTGCATTAACCCGAGGCACCAGCATTTACCTTGCAGACCGTGTAATTCCCATGTTGCCGCACAGCCTGTCCAGCGGAATTTGCTCGCTTTTCCCGGGTGTTAACCGCCTTACGCTATCCTGCGAAATGCAGGTGGATGGCGGCGGCAATGTCACATCACACGAAATTTTCACATCTGTAATTAGAAGCAAGCGGCGGTTCACATACACAGAGGTGCAAAATATTTTAACGGAAGACGAAAACTGCGATGAGGGAACGCTTGTTAAGCAGATGG
>Ga0209755_10008353_pt1 | contig 11081 bp, 7 predicted proteins | sample TergutCo191P1_FD_187301 | JGI IMG/M metagenome (GOLD analysis project Ga0209755, IMG submission 187301) | Cornitermes sp. P1 segment gut microbial communities from Petit-Saut dam, French Guiana - Co191P1 (SPAdes) (version 2) | ecosystem: Host-associated > Arthropoda: Insects > Digestive system >... | reverse complement strand
GGGTTTGGCTGTTCGCCAATTAAAGCGGTACGTGAGCTGGGTTCAGAACGTCGCGAGACAGTTCGGTCCCTATCTGCCATGGGCGTTGGATGTTTGAGAGGAGCTGTTTTTAGTACGAGAGGACCGAGATGGACGAACCTCTGGTGTACCAGTTGTCCTGCCAAGGGCAAGTGCTGGGTAGCTACGTTCGGAAAGGATAACCGCTGAAGGCATCTAAGCGGGAAGCCTACCTCAAGATAAAACATCCCTGGGGGTTTAACCCCCCTAAAGGTACCAGGAAGACTACCTGGTTGATAGGTTGGAGGTCTAAGCATGGTAACATGTTCAGCCGACCAATACTAATCTGCCGTGAGGCTTGACCATATTATTGTTCCTTTGAACTGCGTTTATTGTTAGCCGCAAAAATTGGCGGCGGCATGACGTATATAATATTGTGTAATATATTGGTGGCTATGGCGAAGGTGTTATACCCGTTCCCATTCCGAACACGGAAGTCAAGCCCTTCTGCGCCGATGATACTACGCCTCTAAGGTGTGGGAAAGTAGGTCGCCGCCAATTTTTTTATAATTTATCAAAGAGCTGCTTTAAAGGGCGGCTCTTTTTTTTGCGGAACACCCGTTCCCCGCCAGCTAGAGCACGCGAAGCGTGTGGATGAAAAAATTAATACGGCGTGGCGCATAATAAAAGTCAATGAGATGAATAAAATGCGAGGGGTTTACCCCGAGTAGCGCACCGTCCGAACACGGAAGTCTCGCATCCGCAGGATGCGCGCCCTCTTGCGCCGAACCTCAACCGAGCCTGTAAGGCGAAGGTTCCCCTCTTGATGATACTACGCCTCTAAGGTGCGGGCTCTCCAACGAAGTTTCCAGGTAAGTAGGTCGTTGCCAGACTTTTTTATAAATTAACAGAGAGTCTGACCGCTTGTAAGCGGACAGACTCTTTTTTTTGGCAGATAGGCTCAGTTTTTCTTAACTTCTTTGTAACGAAAACAGCTTGCCAGATGATCGTTTATAATGCCTGTAGCCTGTAAATGAGAATATATAATTACGCTGCCAAGGAATTTAAACCCTCTTTTTTTTAAATCCAGTGAAATTCTGTCGGACAAATCCGTTTTTGCCGGTATCTGATCCAGAGATTTCCATCTGCCGGTAACAGGTTTGTTTTTAACAAAACCCCAGATATAATTTGAGAAACTGCCGAATTCTTTTTGTATTTCTAGGAACTGCTTCGCGTTTGTAATTGACGCTGCTATTTTAAGCCGGTTTCGCACAATTCCCGCGTTTTCCAAGAGTTTTTTTATTTTCGCGTCTGTATAACGGGCGACTTTTTTGGGATCAAAGTTGTCATAGGCTTTCCTGTAATTTTCTCTTTTATTTAAAATCGTTATCCAGCTTAAGCCTGCCTGGGCCGATTCAAGCACCAGGAATTCAAAGTGTTTTTGATCGTCAAAAACAGGCACGCCCCATTCATTATCATGATACTTTATATATAACTCTGAGCTTTCACACCATTCGCATCGTTTCATTTTTTCTTCCTTAATATCAGGATACTAAAAAATTTAGGCAGCAGCTACCCGTTAATTTATAGCCTTCGATCAGCCGATATTATCGATATGAAAAAGAAATATCTGTTAATTGCCGTTTTGTTCGTAATTCTGCCGCTGTATTTACAGGCTCAGGATATATTCCGTCAGGAAGGAATTGCTTCATGGTACGGAAGGGAATTTGAAGGCCGGCCGACAGCATCGGGGGAAATTTTTGATTCGTCTCGGTTAACGGCGGCGCATCCCAGTCTGCCTTTCGGAACAATGGTAGTAGTCACAAATCAGCATAATAATAAAAGCGTTATTGTCAGAATTAACGATCGCGGGCCGTTTGTGTCATCAAGGATAATTGATGTTTCAAGGGCGGCCGCCGAGCAGCTTGATATGATTGTTACAGGGACCGCGCCTGTTTCTATTTTAAGTATTGACAGAATTCCTGTTTCAAATCCGGCAGCTGTCTCTCCAGTAACAGCGTCCTCTGTAAACACAACTGCGGCGGCGGTTGTAACCGCTGCCCCTGCGGCTGCCGCGGAAGTTAATATTCGTTCTGATGCAGCTCCTGTAACCGGAGCTCAGGCTGCATCTTCTGCGCAGGTATCTGAAGCGGAAACCGCTTTTGCGGCTATTGCTATGCAGACTCCTTCTTTAGCTCAATTCAGACTGACTCCAGATATTGTGATTGAGCCGGCGAGGAATTACCGCTTGCAGGTCGGCTCATATAAAAACGCAAAGAACGCTATCGACGCGTTTGCGAGATTAACTAATATCGGTTTAAATCCCGCTTATGAGCGTTTTGTTAACAGTAATAACGAAGAGTTTTTCCGGGTCGTTATATCCGGAATAAAAGGATCTGAAATTCAAAATACAATCAATAAGCTTAGCCAGGCTGGTTTTTCAGAAGCGCTGATAAGAGCGGAGAATTAAGAGTTTTTTTTGATATATTTGCATATTTTTAAGGAAAATTTACATTATTAATATTTTCTCCGCTATATTGCAATTTTTTTTCTAACAATCTGCCGATTAATATAGAGAAACCTGTATTTTCTAGTACCTTTATATGATCTTTTAATATTTATTCTAAAATTATAAAGATCAGCTATAGAATTTATTATTTTATAAATATAGGGATGTTAATTGCTGGAGGATTCCGCGTGGATACGAATGAAAATATACAGGAAAAGATTCTGCTTTTGGAACGCCGGAAGAAAATGTCGGATGCTCTTAACAAAGCGGCGACTATTTTCCTTTCCAACAGCGGAGAAACATTTGACGAAATGATGTCCGCGGGAATGGGCCTTGTCGCGGATATGGCCGACATCGACAGATTAAATGTCTGGCGGAATGAATTAAAACCTGACGGTCTTTGCATGTCGCAGGTGTACAGATGGGATAAAAAAGCCGGGGGCACTACGCCGGTATCTGGCGATCTTTTAAATGTTCCATATCATAAGTACGCGCGGCGGTGGGAAGAAATACTTTCAGCAGGGGATTCGATTAACGGACCTGTCGATGAAATACCCGAAGGCCATCTTTTAAAAGCGCGTAAATCTTTATCTGCATTTATTACGCCTGTTTTTATAAAGGGAAATTTCTGGGGCTTTGTGATTTTTAGCGACGACTGTAATGTACGCTGCTTTGACGACGAGATCGTGAAAATGATGAAGTCTGCCGCGTTCCTGTGCGCTAACGCGATTATCCGCGCCGAAATGGAACGCGAGCTGACCGAAGCTCACACGTTCTATCATGCCATTACAAAATCCGCGCCGTTCGGACTTACAATTTTTGATGAAAATATTAATGTAATCGACTGCAATGAAGAAATCTTAAAAATATGCGGAACTACAAAAGAGAATTGGATAAATAGTTTTTATAAATTTTCACCCGAATGTCAGGCTAACGGAGAAAAATCCATCGACAGGGCTTTAAGATTGATGAAGCATGTTATAACAACAGGCGAAACAGTTGTTACTGACTGGCTTCATCAGAACACTTCCGGCGAACAAATACCGTGCGAAATTACTGTGACATGTCTTGAACGGGACGGTAAGTATACAGGACTAGCTTTCGCTTATGATCTCCGGAAAATAAAAAAAATGGAAAAGGAGATGATCAAGACCGCGAAGATCAATCAGGCGATTCTTGACGCGATGCCTGTAGGCCTTTCCATTCTTACCGGCAATCCTCCGATGATTTCCGACTGCAACGCTGAACTTACAAAGATGTTTAACGCTCCCAAGCAGCAGATTATCGATCATTACTTTGAAAAATTTTCAGAGGAATATCTGCCGGACGGACGGCATTCTTTTTCTGTCGCTCTTGATATTATTGATCGCGCAAGCAAAGGCGAATCATTCAGGACTGAATGGCCTCATAAAACAGCGGACGGTGAAAGCGTTCCGTGCGACCTTACGCAGACATGCATCAAGGTTGATGATGAATTAATAATACTGGCTTTTCTGTATGACCTTCGCAATATTAAAAAAATGCAAAAGGAAATTGACAAGGTGGCGCGTATCAATCAGGCTATTTTGGATAATATGCCGATTGGAATGGCATTCTTTGACGGCACTCCAAAGGTCACCAATGTAAATGATAAACTGGCCGCGATGTTTGACGCGCCGAAGCGGCAGATCATCGATCGTTATTACGAAGATTTTTCTCCCGAATTTTTACCTGATGGGCGCAAAGCTCTGGAAGCTGCATTTGATCAAACGAACCGTGCGATCGCCGGCGAAATAGTCAGATTTGAATGGCCTCATCAAACAGCGTACGGCAGATCTGTACCCTGCGATATAACGCTTATGCGCGTTAAAAACGAAGATGAATTTATCGGGATCGGTTTTTTATACGATCTAAGCGATATAAAAAAACTGACGCAGCATCTGCATGAACAGGATGCGCTTTTAAAAGCGCTTAATAATATGTCATCTACATTGATAGAACCTGAAACGGATTTTGAAGATTCTCTAAAAAACGCGATGAGCATAATCGCGGATGCCGTAAGCGTTGATCGTGTCTGTATATGGAGGAACTATAATTCTAAAGACGGGGATTACTGCTCAGAAATTTATGAGTGGGACAGCGGTAATTTCAGAACAAACGTAAAACATGGCGCTCTTGCGGAGGACTTGAGATATAATGAAAAAATATTATTAAAAGAACTGGCTTCGAAAGGGAACAGCGTCAGCTTACTGGTGCGCGATATGGAATCCAATTTAAAAGATCACCTGACGGAGCGCGGAATAGTTTCCATATTTATAATGCCGGTTTTTATACAGGAAAAATTCTGGGGATTTATCGGTTATGATAATTATAAAAGAGAGCGGCTGTTTTCCGAAAACGAAGAATTAATTCTGCGCTCGGCAAGCCGGTCAATTGCAAACGCAATCAGCAAGAACAGAATAACAGAGCGGCTGGAAACCGCGGTAAAAGAAGCCAATGAATCGAACAAGCAGAAAAACATCGCTTTAAAATCTTTGGAAAGCATCCTGAACGGCATCGACGCTCTTATTTATATTACAGTTCCTGAAACGGGACAGATGCTTTTTATCAACAACTATATGAAGAGAATAATCGGCAGGGAAAGCGAGGATCTTGTCGGCGAATATTGTTATAAAATTCTGCGCGGGTTTGAAGAGAAATGCGCTTTCTGTCCGTGTTTTAAACTTGATGAAAATCCGGATCAAATTATTATATGGGATGATTATGTTGATCTTTTAAAGGGCCATATCCGTCATTCGGATTGTTATATCGACTGGCCAAGCGGCGAAAAAGTTCATCTACAGCACGCAGTTGATATAACGGAGCTGATTTCCGCTAAAGAACAGGCTGAGCAGGGAAGCCGGTCAAAGAGCGCGTTCCTTGCGAACATGAGCCATGAAATCAGAACGCCCATGAACGCGATTATCGGAATGACTGTCATCGGCAAGTCTGCGGAAGATATACCGCGTAAGGATTATTGTTTTGAAAAAATCGAAAACGCTTCTCAGCATTTGTTAGGTGTAATTAACGATATACTTGACATGTCAAAAATAGAGGCGAATAAGTTTGAGCTTTCGCACGAAGAATTTGATTTTGAGAAAATGCTTCAGCGTGTTGTAAATATCGTCGCGTTCAGGGCTGACGAAAAAAATCAAAAATTAACGGTTCATATTGATAAATCCATTCCGCGTACTTTAATCGGCGACGATCAAAGGCTCGCGCAGGTTATCACAAACCTTCTTGGCAACGCTGTGAAGTTCACTCCTGAAGAAGGCTTTGTCCGCCTTGATACCCGTTTTGTCAGCAAGGAAGACGGTATTTATACTATACAAATTACTGTTAAAGACTCGGGGATCGGAATAAGTCCTAAGCAGCAGGAACAGCTGTTTCAGTCTTTCCAGCAGGCGGAATCAGGAACGTCGCGGAGGTTCGGAGGCACCGGTCTTGGGCTTGTAATTTCTAAAAATATTATCGAGTTAATGGGCGGGAACATAGAGCTTGAGTCTGAAGTCGGAAAAGGTTCTTCATTCTCGTTTACATTTAAAGCCAAACGCGGAATTAATAAAACGCAGAACTTATCAGAAATCGGGATAAGCTGGAACAATGTATCCGTGATGGTTATTGATGACGATCAGGATATTCTTGATTACTTTAAGGAAATAATGCATGGTTTCGGCACTAGCTGTGATACCGCTTTAAGCGGACAAGCCGCGCTTGCTTTGATCGGGATTAACGGCATGTATGACATATATTTTGTTGACTGGAAAATGCCTGACATGGACGGAATAAAACTTGCAAAGGAATTAAAATCAAATTCGCAGAAGCACGCAGTTGTTATAATGATTTCTGCAGGCGAATGGAGCACTATTGCCGATGAAGCTAAAAAAGCAGGCGTCGATAAATTCCTATCCAAGCCGCTTTTCCCCTCCGCGATTGCCGACGCGATTTCCGAAGTTATCGGAATAAACCGCAGCAAGGAAACAAAAACCGACGACAGTCATGAAATTTTTAAAGGGTATAAAATTCTTCTGGCTGAAGATGTGGAGATTAACCGCGAAATTGTCGAAGCGATTGTAAAACCTACACTTTTGGAAGTTGTCTGCGCTGAAAACGGACTGGAAGCGGTCGAGAAATTTAAACAGTCGCCCGATGAATACGATCTGATTCTTATGGATGTTCAAATGCCTGAAATGGACGGATACGAAGCCACGCGCGAAATTAGAAGAATTGAAGATGCTCAGATTAATGATTCTGTCGCTGATGATACCCGCAGGAACATTCGTAAGCAAATACCAATAATAGCGATGACAGCTAACGTTTTCCGCGAGGACATTGAAAGATGTCTTGAAGCGGGCATGAATGATCATATTGGAAAGCCGCTTGATATCAGCGAATTTTTCGTTATTCTGCGAAAGTATCTTTCCGCCGCGAAGCTTTAAATAAATGTTAATTTAATTGTTTTAAAATTCATGTTTTAATAATTATGAATTAAATGCTAATATGGCATAATAAAAAGCAGCCATATTAGCCGCCAGTCTGTGCACAGACGCCATATTAGCGGTTATTTTCTTAAAATTAATATGTTGAAGTTATTCCAAAAGCATTAATTAAACAATTACAAATACGGCGTAAGTGAAAAGCACCGAGAGCGTCTATGGCAGCGTTAATAATAGTTGTGTTTACAAGTCCGGCGTTATAAATAATGTCAGATAAAATTTTTTATTTGAAAAAAGGCATGGCTGTCTGTACGAAGCGCCGGACTCGTAATAAAACATTTTTCCTTATTTCTGCCATCCTAGCTCTCGGAGATTTACGCGTACGTCGTATTAGTAATTTATTAATATTTTATTTTTAAATAGCTTCAATATAAAAATATTATAAAATTAGCTAATCGCTTGTTTCATCTCTTTCACATAATTGTAAATAAAAGGCGACGCTTTTTCTCCGTGCTGTGCGATTAATTTGACAATCGCGCTTCCCACGATAACTCCGTCAGCGATACGCGACATTTGCGCGGCCTGCGCCGGCGTGTGAATTCCGAATCCGATTGCCGCAGGAACGCCGGTGACTGTTTTAATTGCCGATGTAATTGCCGCCAAGTCCGTTGTTATTTCGCTTCTGACGCCTGTTACGCCCATCGAAGAGACAATGTAAATAAAACCTGACGCCGCCTTAGCGATTTCTTTTATACGCGCTTGCGATGTCGGCGCAATCAACGAAATAAGATCGATGCCGTGTCTGCCTGCGGCTTCTCTTACAGGCGGCTGTTCTTCAAATGGAAGATCAGGGATGATAATTCCGTCTAATCCTGAATCAGCTGCCCGTTTAAAAAACCGGTCGTACCCGTGATGAAAGACCGGGTTTAAGTAGGTAAGAAAAACCAGAGGGACTTCTGTTTCTTTTCTTAAATCTTTGACAAGCGCAAATAATTTTTCCACTGTCGCGCCGGCGCTTAACGCGCGGTTATTGGCTTCTTGTATTACCGGCCCTTCGGCAATCGGGTCAGAAAACGGAATGCCTATTTCCACAAGGTCAGCGCCGGCGCGAATCATTTCCAGAATAAATTCTTTTGACTTTTCCATGCTTGGGTCTCCGCCTGTGACAAAACCAATGAATGCCTTGCCGGAAGCTTCGCCGCAAGCGGCGTTTTTAAAAGCGTTTTTTATTCTGTTCATTTTTTTTACTCCTTAGATTTTTGTCCGGCGAATGCCGGACATTTCTAACCGGAAATCGCTGTTAATTTAATTGACAGCGATATTACTCCTGTATGCTTTTACCGCGATATCTTGCGATTGCGGCAACGTCTTTGTCGCCGCGGCCTGACAGGCAGATTACTATATTGTCGTCGCGGCTGAAGTTACGCGCAATTTTTTGAGCGTGCGCTACGGCGTGCGCGCTTTCTATTGCGCAGATTATTCCTTCGGTGCGGGAAAGATATTCAAAAGCGCAGACCGCTTCTTCATCGGTGACAGGCGCATAGTTTGCGCGCTTGGTATCGGAAAGCCATGCATGTTCAGGCCCGATGCCGGGATAATCCAGTCCCGCTGATATCGAATAAACAGGCGCGATTTGCCCTTCTTCATTCTGGCAAAAATATGACTTCATTCCGTGAAAAATACCAACCTGCCCCTTAGTGATTGAAGCAGCGTGCTTTTCAGTTTCAATTCCTTCACCGGCGGCTTCGCAGCCGATTAGCCGCACATCTTTGTCGTTTATAAAATTGTAAAAAGCGCCGATTGCGTTGCTGCCGCCTCCGACACACGCGATAACGGCCGCGGGCAGCCTGCCTTCCGCCGCAAGAATCTGCTCTCTTGCTTCTTTGCTGATAACGCTTTGAAAATCGCGCACAATCACCGGAAAGGGATGAGGTCCCATTACAGAGCCAAGCACATAGTGCGTGTCATGAACGCGGCTTACCCATTCGCGCATTGTTTCATTGACGGCGTCTTTAAGCGTCTGAGTGCCCGATGTCACAGGGTGGACAGTTGCACCTAACAGCTCCATTCTGTAAACATTAAGCGCCTGCCGCAGCGTATCTTCCTTTCCCATGAAAACTTCACATTCCATTCCAAGAAGCGCGGCTGCTGTCGCCGCGGCAACCCCGTGCTGACCAGCTCCGGTTTCCGCGATAATCCTCGTCTTTCCCATTTTTTTTGCAAGGAGCGTCTGCCCCAGAACATTATTGATCTTATGAGAACCCGTGTGGTTCATGTCTTCGCGCTTTAAATAAATTTTCGCGCCGCCAAGATCGCGGCTCATTTTTTGCGCGTAATATAAAAGCGACGGACGGCCTGCGTAATTTTTTAGCAGCTCGTCAAGTTCAGCCTTAAACGCTGAATCCTCTTTATAATGATTATATGATTTTTCCAGAGTGATGATTTCATTCATCAGGGTTTCCGGGATGTACTGCCCGCCGTAATCGCCGAATCTGCCGTTGTTCATATTCCCTCGCTGTTTTGCGCCGCTTTTTAAGAATGATCGCGGCACATGCTGACTAATTGTAATATTTTTTTACGGTCTTTGAAACCGTCTGTTTCCGCTCCGCTTGAAACATCGATAGTATACGGGTTTAGCTCCATTGCCTGTTTAATATTTTTTATATTAACGCCGCCTGCAAGAAACCACGGTTTATCGAATTTTTTTGATTTAAATGTTTCCCAGTTAAATGTTTTTCCTGATCCTGCGCCGGAATCCAGAAGAAGGTAATCGGGATTAATGTATGAATTTTTTTCTATAGTATTTTTTGTTACATTTATTGATTTAATTATTTTTATTGGTTCAATCCTTATCTGCCTTGTTTCTGTTTTGCATAATTTTTTTAACCGGGCAATGTAGCTGTCATCTTCGCTACCGTGAAGCTGCGCGATTGATATTACTCCGCTGTGATATAACTGCGCAATGAAGTCCGCAGGCGAGTTAACAAAAACGCCTACAGGAATAATTGCGTTAGCAAGGCGGAAACGAAGATACTGCGCAAGAGGAGGCGATACCTGCCGGCTGCTTTGCGCAAACACAAAGCCGGCATAATCAGGTTTTGCCTCGTTTACATAATCAATGTCTTCATCGCGGAAAAGCCCGCAGATTTTTATGCGCATAATAAAATTTATCATATATTTATATAAAACTACAGTATGCCTTATTTGTTTTTATGCGGATATTAATTCTTTAAGGAACTGTTTTCGGTTTGCTGAACGCATAAGACTCTCTCCAATTAATACCGCGTCTACGCCATTATCTTTTAGTTCTTTAACATCGTCAACGCTGTTTATTCCGCTTTCTGCGACTGTCAGAATGTTCTGCGGAAGAATTTTTTTTAGACGCGCGGTTAGGCCTGTGTCAACATTAAAAGTTGTAAGATCGCGGTTATTAATTCCGATGATACGCGCGCCTGCGTCAATTGCTTCCTTCGCTTCTTCTTCGCTGTGGATTTCGACAAGGCAGTCAAGCGCGATTGTTTTTGCGGTTGTAATGAACAGACTCAATGTTTCCTGATCTAGCAGGGAGCAGATTAAAAGCGCCGCGCCCGCTCCCCATAATTTCGCTTCATAGAGCTGGTATGGGTCAATTATAAAATCTTTACGCAGTGTGGGAATTTTTACCGCCGCTGATATCTCGTGCAAATATTGATCGCTTCCCAAAAAAAATTCCGGTTCTGTAAGAACAGATACCGCCGAGGCTCCGCCTTCTTCGTAATCTTTAGCAATCCGCATCCATGGAAAATCTTCTGATATTACGCCTTTTGAAGGCGACGCTTTTTTTACTTCGCAGATAAATGACAAGCCCGGAGAACTAAGCGCGCGTTCAAAAGGAAGAATAAATTCCAAACCATGCAAATTATTTTTTTTAAATTCTAATGCTGCTGCTTCAAGCGCTTGATCGCGCGCTTGTCCGCATGAAAGAGATTCTTTCGCTTTTTCCACGCGTTTTAACGTACTCTCCGCGATTTTTCCAAGAATAGCCGGCGGATTTTTCATGATTTATTTCTTCTGCGATAATTCCACAAACTGCTCAAGCTGCTTTTTCGCTTTGCCGCTGTCGATTGCGTCAGAGGCGATTT
>Ga0209755_10008352_pt1 | contig 11081 bp, 7 predicted proteins | sample TergutCo191P1_FD_187301 | JGI IMG/M metagenome (GOLD analysis project Ga0209755, IMG submission 187301) | Cornitermes sp. P1 segment gut microbial communities from Petit-Saut dam, French Guiana - Co191P1 (SPAdes) (version 2) | ecosystem: Host-associated > Arthropoda: Insects > Digestive system >... | reverse complement strand
ACGCTCTATTTCAAACCGCTGATTATCAACTGTTTGCTTGTCTGTGCTGACCCTAATATATCCGTATACCATAAATTCCTCCGTTAAAAATCGTTACTTAAACTGTAACTTTTAAACGGTCGATTAATTGACCCGTTTTTTTGTAAGAGAAAAATAAGCCCGTATAGGTTTATATAAATTGTTGACGAACATGTATCTGAAGGATACGAAAACGTAAAAGTGAGGTTTTTCAATGGAGAAAAACAAAAACAAGATATGGCTTTTTATTGCCATCATCGCAATTATCGGATTTGTCGCAGTATCTTGCGATGATGGAGAAACAACCCCAACAGCCCCGACAATAACAACAGGTTCCTTGCCAAACGGCACAGTGGGAACGGCGTACACCGCAACCCTTGCGGCAACAGGCGACACGCCCATAACATGGAGTGTTGCGACTGGAACATTACCTGGCGGCTTGACCCTTGCGGCGGCAACTGGTGTAATATCGGGAACACCCACCGCCGCCGGAACGTCGAACTTTACAGTAAAAGCGACTAACTCTGTAAATAGTGCCACAAAGCCGCTTTCCATTGTGATCGCCGCCGGCAGTTCAGACCCGGCACAACCGCAGCCAGGATTGTACGCAAAAGCTCCGCCGATTACCGCTGCTGATACCCGCATCGCAAGTGTTGCAGCAAACGACATAGCCGCCGCCGTTACCCATGTAAACGCTCAGGCTGCCGGACAATTCACCCTGCTGATTAATCAAGATGTAAGTATAGCCGTAAGCGCTGCACGCATACTTAGTAATAATTTGACCATAATCGGCATAGGCGCGGAACGAAAAATACAGGTAACCGGAACCGCCGCAACCAGCCGTTTTATTTCCCTCAGCGATTCTACTCCGGCAAGCCTGACATTAGGGGATAAAATAACCTTGATAGGTACTACTGCTGCCACAAGCTATTTGGTATATGTACCGAAAGACGGAACCTTCACTATGGAGGCAGGCTCAAAAATTACCGGGCATAACGGCGGCTCGCCGGTATATATAACCGGCGCTAACTCCCGCTTTGTTATGAACGGCGGCGAAATCAGCGGAAATACCAGAACAAGCACTGCTACTGACACAGCAGCGGTGTTTTTAGGCACCGGCTCCACATTCGTCATGAACGGCGGCAAGATTACTGGCAATACTGTAGGAGCGGAAGGCAGCAAACGTCCTGCGGATGTCTTCGTGTACGAGGAAGCAGGAACGGTAACTCTGTCGGGCGCGGCGGAATTAGGAATTACTGTGGCAAGAGCAAATACTACTGTTCATTCCGGCATTACATTAGGCAGTAGTTTCACTGGTTCTGCGACCGTCAATCTGCAACGTACTGGCACTAGCGTATTGGCAACTGTTATAGAAGGCTGGAATAACCGTTTCATAGTGAAAGGCGCGGCAGACTACACACCGACCGCCGCAGATCTTGCAAAGTTTACATTAGGCAGCTTTTTCGGCAGCAGTAATAGCGCCGTAAACGAACCTATTGGTAACACGCACAAATTATCGTTAGAGGCTGATAGCGGGAAAGATGCCATCAGGCTGGTAACGAGGTAAGGCAGCACTTAAAAAAGGAAGTGAACAAATGATCAGCGGGCAATGGGGAGTAACTTCCTCATTGCTCAATGAATGAAGAAGAAATCAACCTTTTATCAAAATATGAGCAAAATGCATAGGAATTTATGATAAAAGAAAATATATTAAGTATATAAATATCTGCTATATAGAAAATATACAAAATAAAGGTGAGGTATATGAAAAAGAAACTAAGTTTAATCGCGCTTGCATTTGCAATGTTCGCAATGGTTGCAATCAGCGCGCTATTGTTTTCCGGTTGCGATTTTTTATTCGCAAATGATGATTCCAACAACAGCGCCTGTCCTCCCCATACATGGAAATGGGTTATAACAACCCCTCCGCCCGTTATATCCGGCGGTGATGAGGATGAAGAGGGAGAAGATGATGAAAATTACAGTATCGCAACTCAACACTGCACAAAGTGTAACGCAACAGGCAGAATAATAATTTTTCCCGAGGGAACCGATATCAGCGATCTTGATAATTTTGATGATACTAATGGAAACAATAATGGAAACGTAAACATACCGCAAATCCCTGACGCAGAGTGGCAGTTGATACTCGATAGGGTAAATTTGCTGGTGGATAACCACTTTGAAAACAGGGACTTCGATCAGGGGCAAAATGCCAACTGGAACATAACAGGGCTTTCTGTAGGCATTTACAAAAACGGCAGAATGGCGTTTTTTAACCGCGGCTATCATGAATCGGAACAGCGGAATCTCGCAAGAAGGAGAACTGTAACGGAGAATTCTATTTTTCTGATTGGTTCTGTTTCAAAACCTGTTTCCACCATTATGCTTTCCTACTTTTCAAGAATCAATAATCCCGCGACAGGCAGACCTTATGTAAATTTAAATGATCCGGTAAACAATTATTTCAAAACAGCTCCTTATATTGACACAGACGGAACTGAGGTGCATCCGACGCTTCTGCAATTTGTTACTCACCGCATGGGCGGGGCGACAGGAGGAGGCAGTTACACTCCTGCCCAGTTCAGAGAATTATTGGAAAATCTTACCTATACCAGTAAACCCGGCACCGATTATCTGTATTCAAGCGGGTCTACAGTTGTAGCCAACATTGTCGCCTCTTTATATTACAATGATTATCCTGAAAGGAGAGTTAATGATCTTCTGTCAGAATTTTTATTCAGTCCCTTGGGAATGAACTCCACAAAACTTCACGGCTGGATTGATCCGGCTTTGCAGGATCGCATAACGCTGCCTCATCGTTTTAACGGAACTGCTGGTTCATTTCGATCTGTTCCGACCACCGGCATTAATCTTGGAGGCGCAAGCGGATGTATAACAAGTACAGCCGTCGATATGACGCGTTTAGCGGCTTTTATTTTAGGCGATGGGATTCCCGCAGGTTCTGAAATTGTACAGCAGGCTGCCGCCGCCGGTATCGGATGGGGGACAGGCAACAGATCAGTTCCTAATTCCTCACTTTCTCCCAATGCGAGTAATGCCTCAAAGCTGGGCGGGTGGTTTGGGGAACTGTTTGGGCGCCCGTCAAATTCAGGGCGTTATGGAAGAACTTTAGCACACGGCGGTGCAATTGGAACAGGGCACCAAGCATATATGATAATGTGCCCTGACACAAAGACTGCGGTAGTAGTCCTTGTAAACAATATGTCATCGCGCGGCTCGCTTGCCACTCAAATAATGGACAGGGCGTTAAACGCAAACTACCCCTTAAATACCGGCATAGCGTCTTACACCGAAGCGAGAGCAAAAGAAGACATCCCGCGTCCGCAAACTCCGTTCAACGATTTCGATGATCTCGTAGAGTCTTACGCCGGAGCTAACGCAAATGTGGACATCGTTCTTAATCAAGATTTGACAATCGAATTGCCAATGAACAACATAAGAACTCCCGCAACAACCGGAATAACGCTCACTATCCGCAGCGCAAACCCAAGCCAGCCTGTCACTCTTACGCGGGGCGTCAGCGGCAACTTGTTTACAGTACCGTACGGCGCAACGCTTATCTTCCGTGACATCATCATTGACGGCGGCAACGGCGGCGCATTTGCGGAAAGCGGCGGCGGAACGCTCGTGCGCGTTAATTCAGGCGGTTCATTTATTATGAACGCAGGAACAGTTTTGCGTAACAATGTAAACTCAGGCGAGGGCGGCGGCGTGTTTGTAAATACTAACGGCACATTCAATATGAACTCAGGTACGATAAACGGCAACACCGCAGCTACCGATGGCGGGGTGCGCGTTAACGGCACATTCACTATGAACGGCGGAGAAATTAGCGGTAATACTGCCGTTAACAACGGCGGCGGCGTAGGCGCAACGGGCGGCACATTCACCATGTCAGGCGGAGAAATCTCAGGAAATACCGGTACGATAGGCGGAGGTGTGCGCATCAGCTCAAGCGGCGTATTTATTCTGGCTAATGGAAAAATCAGCAACAATACCGCAAGAAGTGACGGCGGCGGCGTTTCGGTAATCAGTTCCGCTGTTTTCACAATGAACGGCGGCGAGATAAGCGGCAATAACGCAAGCAGCTCAGGCGGCGGCATTTCGATATCGGACATAAGCAGTACATTCAACATAAACGGCGGCGAGATAAGCGGCAATACTGCAGGTACTGTAGGCGGCGGCGTTTCGGTAACCAGTTCCGCCGTTTCCACAATGACCGGCGGCGAAATTAACGACAATAGCGCTAGGGACGGCGGCGGGGTGCGCGTCAGCGGAAGCGGCGTATTTACTCTTGCTAACGGTAAAATTATCAACAATACCGCAACAAGCGGCACAGGCGGCTGCATTTCGGCAGCGACCACTGCGGGCAGTATTTTTAATTTAAACGGCGGCGCAGTAGCCGGAAACGGTTCAGCGCTCACCAATGTTGTCAGCGGCACACATAACCTTAATGGCGACGTACAGGACAACGCTGTGGTAATTGCGTGGAACCGCGTATCAGGTACGTTAAACTACACAATTGGTACAAGTACGGATCTAACTGTGTCGGCAGGAGCGGCGGCTACATGGGCAAACCAAAGCGGTGTACTCGGCATTTCGTATGAGAATGGCAGTAATACGGGGTGGATTAAACAGTGGTGATTTTTGAAGTGAATAAGAATTTACCGCAAACCACACGACCGCACGAACTACTGACAAGAAATCGAAGCAAGGGTTCGTGTTCATACCGAAGGTATAAGTTAGTGTGGTTCGTGGTTAAAAATAAAAAGGAAATGTTTGTGAAACAAATTACCCTTATATGCATTTGTACGGTTTTATCTCTTGTTGTAACAGCCTGCAATCGCGCAAATCTGCAGATCGAAGGTTCGACGCAGACACAACCTTCAACATTAAACGAAACAGCCGCAACAATAACCGCCGATAGTTACGTTTCTATCGAATCGTACGAAAAAATTCTCAACGGAGATTTATCTGATTTTGCCGGAACATGGGTAAATAATTATGATCAAATACGTCTACTCAAGAAAGACGGAACATTTGAAGATGAACAAAAAGCGGATGATTTCGAGCGAGTGAATGAAAATGATGAACATTATAATAAGGCATTAGGCGGTGATTATTATCAATGGTCTGTACAATTGTTAGATTCGATACATCTTGCAGGTTTCATGACGCTGTTATACCCTGTAGGAGTTGATATTTATATTAATAACGAGGTTAGACAAAACGAGATTATTAAATCAGATACAACAAAGGTTCGTTTGTATATTTTTGCCCATGAATGGTATCCTTCAGATGATCTTATATATTATAAAATCGAATCGCCGGTATCTGATAATAATGAAACACCAACAAAAGCGATTTTAGAAATATATAAAAAAATATTACTCAATGAAACAGGTTTTTATAATGAGGATAATCATGTTGTTTACCTTCGTGATTTAAACTATAAACAATTCGCCATACTTGACATGAACCTGTACGCAGACGGTATACCGGAACTTGTTTTACATAATACGGCTAATGGCGACACCCTCGTTTTGCATTTTAACGGTGCGGTATACGGGAAAGAATATAGTTACAGAACTATAAGAAACCTAAAAATAGACGGCTTCTTTGACTGGAGCAACAGCGCGTATAATTCAGGATTAGGCAAATTGCACATAACAGAAAAAGATCAGGAAATAATAAATATGGCTGAATACGGTACATTACTGGAAGAAATAGAAATGTATCGAATTCAAGGAACCCCGGTCAGTAAAGAGGAATTTAATGATTATACAGCCTTTCAGAATGCAAAGGAAGATATTGTCTGGCACAACTTAACAAATGAGAATATAGAAAACTTAGTCTCTCTGAATATTAAGGTAAATAAAGAAAGGTAACATTTGGGATTATAATCACAATTAACAATGAAGTGAAAACTTACATTTTTATATGAAATAGAGAGCAAGGAACAAGGCGTAAAGATCGGGATTTGAAGGGTTCTGATACTTTGCAAATTGCGCCTTGCTCTCTTTTTTAATAATAACGCCCATAATAAAATCTAACAAGCTAAAAGAAATAATAGTAAAAAAAAATGCCCTAAATTCGCAGTAAACTCCACATCAATTTTTGACACCACTTTATTAAATTATTACCTTAATACTAATATAAAAATAAAAACCGATATTGTCAAGTGCTATATCGTATATATCGAGTGTAATTAGTATTTTTGGAAGATTATCATAAACGAGGTATATGGGTGATAAATCATTAACGCTGCAACTAAAGTTGCTTAGAGAAACATTGTCCGCAAACATAAAACGGTACAGAGAACATTTAGGCTTAACACAGGAAAAACTCGCCGAAACCGCAGGAATATCGGCAAACATGGTAAACGACATAGAAGGCTGCCGAACATGGATCAGCGACAACACCCTTGTTAAACTGGCAACCGCCCTCAAAATCGACAATTACCGTCTATTCCTACCCCAATCCATAACCGAAACCGACATAGAAAAAACCGCCTTACAAGACCTTGCAACAGACCTTCAAAAAATCCGCAAAGACTTCAACGCCGAATTCGACAATGTATTGAAAGCAAAAGGCTTGAAGAAATAGTAATTAAAGAATTAATTATGCAATTAAATCAAATTCTCTATCGTTCAAGTAAGTGAGGGTGCGAACAGCACCCAGAGCACTTACTATTTTTAGGCGCAGTAGTTTTATAATTAGAATATTTTTTAGAACACAATATAAATATTAAGATATATTATTTTTCTTTTTTTACCTCTTCAAACCACTCTAATACTTTTTTATGAATTCTATTCAAGTCTTCATTAGAATTTTCATTCAAGTTAATAATAAGATTGCCTTCATCAAGTTTTTCAATAATGTCTTTATGCTTTTCAATATATTCAAAAATTTCTGAAAGTAAATTTTTTGCATTAAAATATCTTGGCAATGAAATATATTTTCCCTCTTCAATTTCCCTTATTACAAAAGACAAGACATTACCAACAATGTTATATAGAGGTATCAATTCTACTATTGCTTTTCTAAAATAATAACTTGTTTGAATATAATAAAAATGAATAACATTATCAGGTATTTTTTTTTCATTTGAATTATTATGGGATAATGCTTCCATGAGCATTGAATAATATGATTCTGAAATAAGAATGAAGTATGTAATAGCATTATCAAATATATCAATAAAAACATCCTTATTCATTTTATCAGAACCACGTTCTCTTTCTTTACGTTTAGCATTAATCCAATAAATCGCATTATAACAAAGTGGTATAATACATAATATAGATAAAATTATCCAAAATAATCGTACATTTTCTAAACCATTAAAAATGTTTGCTAAAGCTACTCCAAGAATCACAAGCACGACTTCAACAAGTAAAGAAAATTGGACTGTTTGGTTATCCTTTAATTTATCAACAATAATTTCAATATCTTTTTTAAGAGCAAAAGACTGCCATTCTACAGCTGTAAATCTTTTCATATTAATTATACTCCTATGAACCTACAATTAAATCTTTAGGTGGTAGAGAATATATTTTATCTAATTTTTTTATTGTCTCTATAATATCTCCGGCTTTTATTCTATCTTCTTCTTCAACATGCCTATTTTTTCTATGAAACTCCAACATTTCTTTTTGCATTAATATAAGGGCGTTTGAATATACCCTTGTTAATCCATTGTTCTCATTCATAATCTTACCAATATCCTGATATAAAATTTTCAAAATTTCTACTATGTATAGCTTATCATTAGAAAACCCCTTCTTATGTAATTTAATAAGCAATTTATTGAGTAATCTAATAATATAACGATAAGTTTCTTCGTACCTTGTCTTATGAAAACACCATTTACCTGATTTTTTAACCACTTCTTCTTGTATCATAAGTTGAACTGTTTTTCTTTTACGACAACGCTGTAACATGAGACGTATGGGTTCTTTCTTACGACCACAATGTTTTGTTATATAATCTATACCACATTTTAAATATTTATCATTTTTATATTTTTTCTTTCTATCTAAATTACCATAATATTTCCCGATACATATTATTGCCTTTTTCAAACCATTATTATAAGAACCACCTGATGTTGAAGGTATTTTTATGTATTCTGATGACATAGCTAACCACCTTTATAACTGATAATTTTAATGATAAACGGAAAATATTTGGTTGTCAACAGGCTTTTAATACGTTTTTCAAAGGCTAAGATTTAATATAGATATAACGGAAAATTACAATGTGTCAATATTATTATATTATTGTGCTTAACAGCTTATGTACAGCTTTTCTTTCAGCTATTACATCAGATGGTGAAGTAATAAAAACTTCAATAATATCACCAGTACACATTATGCTTTTTCTATAATATATTAGTCTGTCTTGCGGTCTCTTTTTTGTGCCATAAAACGTTTGTTTCTTCTATTGCATTTTATCCTTACATCATCAAATGTTTCACCTTTAGTAAACGGTAAATAAAATGCTGTTGCTATTTTTTCTGTTAGTACTGGATTATCTATATACCTAAGAAGGTTTAATATCTCTAAATAGTCTAAATCATTTTTTTTATTATGGAAAAGCAAATCTTCAATAAAGTTATCAGTGATAGCATATTTTAATGTTCTTTGCTTTGGTATAAAATATTGTGGATTATTGGCAATAAAATGTTCAAATATTTCCTTTCCAATATTTGCGCGTAACTTTATGGAATAATTAGTAAATCTGTCTTTTGTATATTCTGTCAATATTGAATTTGCATGAGACCCACTTGCTAACCAGATAGCTTTAGTTCCATTTTTAAGACAATCTAATAGTACAGAGACAGCTCTTGCTTTCGTTTCATTTATAAGTGTTAAAATATTTTCATTGCTTTTATAATATGAAATAATCGCTTCAATTTGTTCATCAGTTGCTTTTTTACGTTTTATTGTTCTCATTATTCTATTATATTAACAATTTCTAGTATTGTAAATAAGAAGGGAAAAGCCTTTCCCTTCGCTCCAAAGCCTGCGGCTTTTCCGCTACCTATTCTCCATTGGCTATACAAGTGAGAGGACACCTTTTGTTAATGTTTATGTTAATGTTAATTGGTAGGAAGATTGTAGTATTAAATTAATTCAAGTTTTATTTAATTTATCGGCTAAGACCTTTTGGCACGATTTCTGCATACGCACAAATCGCGCCAACCCTACGGGACAGGCAGTTATTTAAAAGAAGAAAAGCAAAATAAGGTAAAAATTGCTTACGCAATTTTTTCTATATGTTCAGTCTTTAAGGCTTTTATTGGCTATAACAGGGGGGGTGATTTTTTCTTCATTGGCAGGGCATGAGTACCCCCGACAAGTGAGGGGTACTCACGCCCCGCCATAAAAAATCACCCCCCCTGCGTTCCGCCGGCTTTATATTAAAGGGCGCGGTTTTGGGTTTTATTTTTTTTCCTTCCAATTGTGCGTTATACGACATATTATTTCTATCTTTATTAAACCTAGATATATAAGCGTAGTTTCCGCCACAATTTAAAAATAAAAATTTAACCAACAAATAAAAGTGTAATCACGCATCGCAAAAATAATAATACGTTATACGCCATTAATAAATAAAATATTTCTCATTTTTCTTGACATGCTATACAAATAATTAGTATAATGGTTATATAACATAACTAAGCAATAGTAAAAAATATTTTTACTATTGCCTGTCCGCCGTATGGCAGGGCATAAAACAAAAAAATAAAGCAATGTTAAGTTTTTATTTTATGGTTGTTTTATGACCGTTATGCGACATTATTCCATAGCAGTAAAACAACCGCAAACAAAACTTGTCAAAGCTACAAGGGGTCAATATGTATAGTTCAGACAACAACAAGCGGTTCTATACACCGCAATTTTCAAAAACAGCGTCAGTATCGGTTCGCCGTTTTGCGTGGTTTCTAAACAAACCAATGACACAGGCAGTAGAAAAGATTATTTTACTGCTCCCGTTCATCATGGACAGCTCAAAAGTCTGTCAGGCTTGCAAAGACAGTAGAAAATGCAACAACTGCGCTTTTAGTGTCAAAAAATTATCAGAAGATGAACAGTACAAAATTCTAGTGGCACTTTAGCAAGAATAAAAACGCCGTCAAGGTTATTAATCTTGACGGCTAACAAATTATTGTATCCTTCCCTGACACCTGAAAGCAAATTTGCTGACAGATATATTTTTCAAATAACATACCCTCGATGTACGAAAGAAAAATTAAAATCCTGACAGAACGCTGATCACGCAAGGAACGGCAACGCTGTTTCCCAACGCTTTATAACGCTGATTATCAGAAATCAACCTTATCAGAAATCAACCGCAGACGTAAGCCTGAACCGTCAATGCCGTATTCAGTCCAGCCGTCTGGATAACCCTGCAAGCGTTCACACTCCAAAGGAGTAAGCCTGCGCACCGTATAACCATTGACGATTAAATCACAGGTTGTTGTATCGTCTCTTGCTAATAACGTTCTTCCGACATCATCTTGTTTATAATCGCCGAACCCATTACAAACGAAAGGCAGACAATATAAACCAGTCTTAGCGCCAACACCGCCGCCCTCACCAAGTATCGTAACCGCTGTATCAGCATTCATTTGAATTCTGCTGCTGCGGTGTCCGAAATCTATAAAATAAGGTTTATCATTACAAAATTGCTCTACAACATTCGGCGGCATATTTGCCTGAATACATGGCGCATAATCTTCCTGATATTCAAGAGAACCAGTTACACTACGCCAACCGTTATCAAACCTTTGGTTTGCCCCTGCCGACTTAACGCCGCCTTTAGAAGTTCGGGCAGTTCCTTCTTCCTTCTTTTCGCTCTGTTCAAAATTCCCAAGACCGCTTTCCGGCTTAAACAATATTTCTCCAGCACATTGACTTGCAAAATCTGCCACAAGAAAGATACGGCGGCGTTTTTGGGGAACTCCGAAGTATTTAGCGTTGAGTACACGCCAAGCCAATGAGAAGTTATCTCCCACGATGCCGCCAGAAGCC
>Ga0209755_10008351_pt1 | contig 11082 bp, 10 predicted proteins | sample TergutCo191P1_FD_187301 | JGI IMG/M metagenome (GOLD analysis project Ga0209755, IMG submission 187301) | Cornitermes sp. P1 segment gut microbial communities from Petit-Saut dam, French Guiana - Co191P1 (SPAdes) (version 2) | ecosystem: Host-associated > Arthropoda: Insects > Digestive system... | reverse complement strand
TTGTAATAGCACTTGTTCTGATTTCTGTGTTGAAAGCCAGCTGATACCAGTATTTCATAACTTGTTCTGGTTTACTTACACTAAGGAACTGTATACTCTTCTGAGTACTGGAATGACATAAAAGCTGTTGGAGTAATTAGCACATATAGATGTGGCCCAATGTCATGGTGTATGGCATTACACAGTGAGTCATGTTTTGATTCTTGGCAGGGATAAGAGGTTTCTGCCTTCTCCAGAGACATTAACATAATCCCTGAATCCCACACATCCTCCTACCAAATGTACCAAGACTGTCACTGGGAATGCAGCAACCAGGGCATGAAGATGACCACTCATCTCCATCTAGTGTCAGGTTAAAAAGTGGAACCCATTATGCCTTCAAGGCATACTCAAGGACAGCTTTACCTGTACCATTCCACTAACTTGTGTATTTCAGTTGCTGATGCTGCATTATGACCGATGTGCAAAGTACTATGGTACTACGTCAGGGCAAGGGATGTATGGTGCTTCAAGTGATGAAGAAAAGAGGCTGACTATGATGCTCTTCAGCAACATCTTTGATTCTCTCTCCAAAATGGTAAGTAACAAGCTTAATTCCTGAGCAAATTTTGCTCAGTTAGTATTACAAGTGATAAATATTTTGATAATAATTAAATGCACCAAACAAACTAATTAAGGTGAATTAGTAACAAAATATTGCAAGTTTTTTGTTTTACATAGGACTACGATCCAGAGCTATTTGGAAAAGCACTTCCATGCTTAACTGCAATTGGTTGTGCCCTCCCACCAGATTATTCTCTGTCCAAAAACTATGATGATGAATGGTACAGTTCCAAGACAGGAGCAGATCCTGATGGTCCATACAACCCACAGCCCATCAATACCAGCAGGTATTTTTTTATTATGTACATATTTATATCCTGTAGCATCTGCAACAAAAATGTTGCATGTCTGGATTCGCTATATATGATAAGAGAGTTTCTCATGCCAATTTTGTATCCTGTCCTGAACTACCACACATTTTCAACATGTTCGTTTAGAATGTTTCTTGTTTGTTATTTCTACACCTTGGGGATCATACTTGGGCTTACAGTCCAACACTGTAACATCTAGCACAGGAGTTTCCAACACACAGACCACCAGTTCGCATTATGCAACCTGCAGCCACATTTGTAAATTATGTATACTATATGTTGTAAAAACTTACACATTAGTTTAGGAGGTTAGTTATACCACTTATTGTTAATTTTACAATTGTGACCTTTGAAGCAGTCCAAAATATTGGTTGTGATCCTTTGGCATAAACATACCCATGATTTAGCATGTTGTGAAATGTTACTAAAATGCATTGGTTATGTAGTGTGTATATGAGAGATGAGAACCATGGAAACAATAAAATTTTGGTCAGTTAACCTGGAGACAAAAGGTTACTTTGCAGACCAGGGCACAGGTGAAATGTTAATATTGGGATGGATGTTAAAGAAATGTATTATGAAATGTGAACTGGGTTTATGTGGCTCATCATAGTGTCCGGTGGCAGAATGTCAAAAATAATGGTAGTAATTTTTCAGTTCTGTAAATAAATTTGGAACTTTCTTGATTAGCTGAATGAACTATTTTTTAAGGACACTGCTTCATGGAGTTGGTTAACAAGCTTTGTGAAGACTTCTCTGCTAGTTATGTGTATTGTGTTTCTAGTATATTTTTTCCTATAGTGGTCTTTCGGCAGGCTGAAATTTTTATTTTGTTAGTGTATAGTTGGAATATTTTAACTTTCTTTAATGAAGACAGAGTGATAAACAAGCGTACTTGGCAGAAAAATAAAAACGTACAAAATTGTGAATGGGAAGTGTCATGGAAAGATACCAAGGCAGAGACCAGTGTTTAGATATTAGGCCTGTTTTACCTGGATGTTACAGAAATAAGATCTGACAATGTAAATTTAGCTGGCTTGGACAAGCCATAGATATTGTGTTAGTATCACTTTTCTTTTTAACCGTCTCATTTTTAGCCCTGTTGCATTCCTAAAAAGGAAGAGTAGGCTTTTGAGATTGTCTTGCTGTCTGTGGATTCCCAGATTTAAACTTATAACCCACTTGACCAGTTTTCACAAAAGGTAGTATGAACGTTCTGCAAATGCTACATTTCCTAGCTACAATGGCTAATTAGGACATAATGAACTGCAAATTCATGATGCATGAACAACATTAGTGCCAGTTACTTTTAGGTCCTGAAAGTATTTATGGTAATAGATGCCACAAAATGCCCAATTTTTTAAGGTAATATTGTCATCATCATCATTCAGTTTGCAGGGTTTTAGGCCTCATGACCTGTTCAGTTCCATTAACAGTCTAGAAGTCTTTTAAGGGATTGTCCTTGACTTCGTTTTCCACGTGGTTGATATTTCATATTTAAGTACTGCGGTCTGTTTCTGTCCATTCGCCAAATATATTGTACCCATTTATTTCTGTAATTTTGAATTTTATTTCAACTGGTTTAGTGGTTATTTTTGATAAATCATCTTCATTGGTTATGTAATCTTGCCATGCATATTTTGCTGTTCTGAAAAATTTCATTTCTGGTGACATTATCCTGGCCTTATCCTCTTCTCTAATTCCCCAAGTTTCGCATCCGTATAATAAAGTAGGTATGGCCAAAGTGTTACATATTTTTAGTCTTGTGTTTTTGGACTTGAGAGAGTTTTAAAGTTCTGTTAATAATTCCTCTTATGTGAAGAAATTTTGATATTTTAACAGTAATATCTTTTTTCATTTTGGTGTGAAATAGAGCAATGGATATTCATGTAGAATGTAAAGTAACAGTATGAATATCATGTGAAGAATTTCTTTAGCGTTCTTTTTTGTTGTGGTCACTAACACACTGGAGCTAAGCATTTGAAATTTGTGATGGTAAAAGACCATAACCATATCAACACACTGTGTACGAACATTGTTTGTAGGTCAAAAATCATAACAAATATTGTGATGATGCAGAACTATGAAGTTATATCCAAGAAATTAATGTTTACACAATGATTGCATAAGTAATACTCATAGGTTCTTCACAAAGATGAAATTTAATAACAGCAGTAATACAAGTTGATATACTGAACTGTACTAAATATGTGCAGTAGGAAAGCAGACTTTCAGTCTTACTCATACTCCTTGTTCTGTTAGGATACAGTCAGGAAATTTGAAAATGGACAGGTATTAATGTGGGCTTTGTATGCCCTTGTACTTGCATTCTCACATTTTATTTGTACAGAATGATTTCCTCATATTATATAATGTTATGTCTTTCTTTCAGTGTGGCTTTAAACAATGATCTGAACAATATTGTCCAACAGTTCTCAGAACATTATCATGATGCTTGGGCTAGCAGGAAGTTAGATAATGGTTGGGTGTATGGAGAGCAGTGGTCTGACGTTAATAAGACTCACCCTCGCTTGAAGCCATATAGCATACTGAATGACTATGTAAGTACGCTGTGTGATGACTTACTCTACCTATGAGGACCTAACCAAAACTTCCCAGACTGAGTTGCTAATGAAATGTGTGCGTGCTTTTGCTATTGGTAGTTGTGCCCTGCCAGGTGGTCCCATTCTGAGTTATGTAGTGGGCCCAGCACTTTTGACACTGCTTGAACTGACTTTTTGAAATTGTGTGTAGGAAGGTCTGCAGTTTGGAGGTGTGCCATCCCCATTGTGTTATTACATATACCACATTGGTTTTGTTAAGGTCTGCAGTTGTTCCTAAATTTCAGAAACATCCTGGAAATAATGCCTTCATAGTTGTGATTTTAGTTTTGGAAACAAGGAGAAGTTGTAAATGTCCAAATGAGGCAATTAAGGAAGATGGGAGATCATAGACATGTTCTTAGTGGCTGCATTGAGGGAACAGTTTGCACCAGTGCATTGTTGTGATGAATAAATCATGCCTGGTTCCATCAGTGTTTCAGACTCTTTTTTTGGCCTTGCTCTTTCACACATTGTAAAAACTCCCACTAGTAATACTGCTAACTGTCTGGCCTGGGATAACAAATTTTTGATGGGCAATGCCCCAACAGTCAAAAAACTTCACCTGGATTCTCTTGATGTTTGACTTGTTTCCTTCAGACATGGAAGGAATGGAGTGCTGTTTGGTATCTGAGTCAGAACAGGAAATCCAGACTGGGTCTCCAGCTTTTTCAGTGCAGTTTTCCAGAGGTTCAATTGAAACTTAATGCAAATAATGTCCCTCCCTCAAATTAGCAATTACAATGTCATAGATCACACTTACTGCGCTCTGTATTCTTCTTGGTTTCTTCACTCTTCATGTTCTCTTTGAACCTTGAAGATGAAGGTTCTGTGTTACTTCACTTGCCCATCAACACAGTATCAAATCCCAGAAGACATGAATCTTCTGATACAAAGGGTTGAGAACCTCAAATCTCAAAAAGTAAACACCCATTGAGAAGACATGGACTGAGATATGACTACAAAACTCTCTGGACTGAACCAGAAGATAGTGCATCTGTGGCATATAGTGGCAGGAAACTGTATTTCTTTCCATTTTTGGTCATAGCAGTGAGTTCAGGTACTTTTGAATGTGCCTTCACACAGTGTATTTCAGCATGTAATACACATACCTTATGCTCAGGTAAAACCAGAAGTTCGACACTGCTAACAAACAAACCAGTCACTGGACTCAGTCCTGAGCCAGTTCCATCCATCTTCTACCTTGACCATCAAATTCCTTAAAATCCATCGTGTCATTTTCCATCTTCAAGCTTTCTAGTAGGTTCTGGTGTTTTTCAAGAGAGTTCCATAAAAAAATTCAGTATTTATTCTTTGCTAGCATGATTAACTATGCACCCTGTTGCCCAGATTCCACTATGCTCCCTGTATCAGTTAAATTGTGTAAACTCAAAGGTTTATAATTACATAATATCCTAAATTTCCTATATCAGTTCAGTCATGAAAATTGTGGAAAGCACATTTAATTTTTGTTTGCAAGTTTTTACAGTCTTTGTTCCCTAAAATAAAATGCTTTTCTTGTATTCAGGAGAAAGAGCGTTATAAAGAACCTGTGAGAGAGTCATTGAAGGCCCTCCTTGCTATAGGATGGACCGTGGAACATTCAGATGTTGAAGTTCCATCAAATAATAGAAATTCTACAAGACGAACATCCAAAGCAAACCCAGTAAGTATTGTTTGTTATTTAACTTTTTCCAGTGATTGTTACAGACTGCCACAATCTTACAATTTTTTTTTTGTGATACTGTTCATATTCACTCACTCCTATTTCTCACTCTCACTCACTCTCTCTTTCTCTCTCTCTCTCTCATGTGCACGCACACACGCGCGCGCGCGCGCGCGCACACACGCACACACACACATTCCAATACAAGAACCAATATTGACACAATGCTGCACTAGAGACTATGACATGACATGACATAACATAACATATCTTGTTTCATATATTCTTCAAATTTGCCTCACTGCTGTGAATATAAAACTTGTCAGTATGTATGCAATACAGCACATTATAGTATAATACAATAATAAATAAATAAAATAACTGTGGGCTTGATTGTGTAACAGTCATGTCCTGTCATATGTACAAACACGTAAGACCACATTATATATATATATAAAAAGGCAAAGGTAAAGTGATCCCATTACAGGCCCGGTGTGGCCCAGAGGGTGGGTAGAGGTATAGCTCTACTCTTCCATGACCACGGCATTAGAAGGGGGTGAGTGGTCAGCAGCATGCACCGGCTGCACTTTACCCCTGGGAAAGACCTGGTACCCATTGTACAGGAGGCTGGGTGGGCGCCAGGTCCAGTCTGGAGAGGTGGAAAATCTCATCCTCACCAGGATTCGATCCTGCACTGTCCAACCTATAGTCATATACAAATATAGATTCATGTCTCATTCTTTTGCTCTGAATCTTTGTTAGTCAGGACTTTAATACAGATGTCACTACTGTGGTGTGTTAAATAAGAAAACCTTATGTTGGTACAAAATAATATCATCTTTTATTGCCCAAGTTTTTTAAAACAAAAAATTATTAACATGACAGAAGAGGTAGAATTTCTGTTAGTGTCTTTGTCCAATTGAAGTATGATCAGAACGCAACACAGCCCAATTCTGCAATGTAACGGAGACATTGATACCTATCAGCCTGCTTGGCAGTGAAATTCTTGAACAATAAATGAATTGTACACAATAATGGACCTGTGTGGCAGTGAAGTTGTTGAACAATAAATGAATTGTAAACAATAATTTCTAGATTGCTAGCAATTCATAATTTGTTGGGTGCAACTAGTGTGAGGTAGAATAGTCATTGTCCTCATTTTCCTTATTTCAATCAAAACCAGGATAGTATAAGTTTCAGGATCCTGAAATTTTTTAACAACTAATATGACTGTTCTTATTTCTGTGTTGTCTGAACATTTATTATCAGCTTTCTGTATTAGTGTACATGACTGTACTCTGCACACTGTCTGCTAACTTTATTTGATTCTTTCCTGTGAAAATAGTCACATTTAACTTTGAATTTGAAAGTTAACTGTAGAATCAGCTCAGTTTTACATATGTGTAGCATCAGGCAGCATTGTATTCAAGTATATTACATTTAAACTGAGTAAAAATATGGAAACCTTAAAATGTGAACTTAATCATTTTACATTACATGTCATGTAGGGTGACATGCAGTCATTTCTTGGTATTGTAGTTTTCACTGGGAACATGTCCCACTGAGGTTGATACCCCATATATTTGAGATAGTGGCATTTATGTAGGATTTTCCAGTTACCTTGTGTACATATAAACTGGATTTAATTGACTGGAAGGAAACTAAACGTGTTACTCACTTTTTTTTTAATAATTTGTGTAGTTTTCTACCCAGTGATGGTTGTGCCTTTCAGAGCATGACTGAGGTTCTTAAGGCTATTTTGAGATGATATAAGTAGGTATCAGTTGTATGATTACAGAACACAGTTTCTTCAATTGACAGTATACATTGAACTGTTTTTGATAGGTTTTAGTTTTTAAGTCAAAGATTATGCTATGCTATGGTACACAGAAACAGATCTTCCTATATGGAAATTAAACAAGGTGTGCCACAGGGATTGGTAATTGGTCCACTGTTGTTCTTACTGTACATAAATGGCCTTCCCTTAAATATTCATGGCACAAACCTGGTCATGTTTGCAGATGACATTAATGTGCTAATTACGGATAGCAATGTATGTGCACTTCAAAAAAAAAATTGATAGGGTGATTGCAGAGTTAGAAATTTGGTTTAATAGGAATGATCTTATAATAAATGTCAGTAAAACAGGAGTTACATATAAAGTACAATATATCAGTCAAAAACACAACAGTTTTATTACATAAAATGCTATGTTAGGGCGACATGTTTCGACTCTTTCTGAGTCATCTTCAGGCCCTCTAAAGTACAGATCCAAGGTTAACAAGTTCAGATTGCATTCTGGGATCCCAAACACTTACAGAATGCACTCTGAACACTGTTAACTTTGGATCTGTACTTTAGAGGGCCTGAAGATGACTCAGAAAGAGTCAAAACATTTGGTCCTAAAATAGCATTTTATGTAATAAAACTGTTGTGTTTTTAACTGGTACGTTTTACTTTATATGTAGAGATAAACACATCAGAATGACTAACGTTAAAAACAGGAGTTATGTCATTTTATAATATACAGTCAAAGTTACCAGTAAAACCTCAAGTCAGCTTTAATAAATTAAACCTGGAATATATAACTGAGACAAAATTTCTCAGTATTTACATAATGGAGACAAGAAAATGGAACTCCCATGTACACCTGTTAACAAACAAATTGAGTAAGGTATCATTTATGATAAAGTCCTCAAAGGATATTTTGAGCCTTTATATGTTTCGAAATGTTTATTTTACTAAATTACAGGCACTCCTAAGGTGTGGAATACTAATATGGGGGGCGGGAAGGGATCAATTAATACAAGAATACTTAGAATACAAAAAAGGGTGATTAGGTCAATGGTTGGAGTGAGCTCAAGAACGTCTTTTAGACAGTCGTTTAGAGAATTAAATATTCTAACTTTGCCTTCTATATATATATATATATTAGAAGTGACTTGTTTTATAAGAAAATACTATCAGTCTTGGGAGCAAAATTTTAAAGTTCATAAATATAATACATGAAGAAAGATGGATATTCATGTTAAACTAAAAAATACTGAAGTATAATAAATATGGGCCCTAAAGTATATAACAATCTGCCTAGATTTATAAAAGAAATAGATGACTATAAGGGCTTTAAAAAAGAGTTAGAACTATTCTTTCTTCATCACTCTTTTTACTCAGTAGAAGAGCTTGTATCTTCCCAGCGATTAACCTATGATATTTATCTGATTTTAAGTATACAAAATATAAATAGTCAGTTTATGAACTATTTGTTGAATACTGTTTAAGAGGCTTTAGAAAGTACCTCATATATGTTCAAAATATATTACAGACTGACGAGTCTACTATCATATGTATGATATTTGGAGTAAATAAATACAATACAATACAGTACAATACAATATAATTTGTTCAATTCTAAGTAAGCTGCTGTGTTCTGTATCCAGAGCTGTGATAGTGAAAGATGATGTAAATTTTATAAACACCACAAAAAGATGGATGTAAATTTGAATTAAAATGTGATCCTTATCAGGAAGTACTGTTTTGGATATACTAATCTGTCACATGGAAGGGGTTAATATTTTGTGTCAAAGAATATCTGTCAGTCAAATTAATGTCTGAGGATTCAAGTCATCTAGGAATGGCACTGTGTCATCCATCCACTGACACAGCATCACATCCCTGTTCATTTGAATCTTCCACCACACCACTGTGGGAATCTCATATTGCACAAGCTAAATATCAATTCAAAAACCACAGATACTGTTAGTTGCAATAAGTCATTTTGAAGGAAATATTCTGGTATGTATGGGATAGCTGAAACAGTTGTATTAATCTTCCATACTTACATGATAAGGTTTTCTAAATTTGAAAGGTTTTTGAACAAGAATCTGTAGCAAACTGGAGAGCAAAGTTGGGTAGGTAATATGGCACTTTCCATGAGACCACTTCAAAATAGGGTGTCTCCATCATTTGGGCTCTCCAATATGTAACACACACACACTTCAAGTTATAATTAATCCTTTAATAATAATTATCATGCATAAGAATCTGCCACAAAACATGTCACTTTGTTTCTTTAAGGTTGACAAAGCAACGCCATTTAACTACCACCCACACCCAGTAGATATGACTAATCTGACTCTAAGTAGAGAAATGCAGAACATGGCTGAGAGGCTGGCAGAAAATGCTCATGACATCTGGGCAAAGAAGAAGAAGGAGGAACTGACAACATGTGGTAAGATGGCATGAGTTCTGATGTGAAGTTAAGTAGTCTGGCTAGGAAAACATTTTCGGTTTCAAATAGCACGTATTCTGCTATTTTTAGAGGGGAATTGCAACAATAAAATTATTGCAGAATGGTGTGTTTTCATTTTCAACAGACACGAAAGTTGAATGTGACTGCAACTGAATTCCACATTATTCTGCTAAATTGACAGAGGTAATGAGATGTTACTACATTATTGACCATTCCACTGCTGATTTTAGAGCAGTGTTATCTTTACCCGTAGAAAAGGGGTATGTATTTTTCTTGACTTATACCTTACCATCATGCCACTTTCACCAAATTTTGGGTCTGTTCAGAATTATATGTATGTATACATAAAATAAAGGCTCATCTTCAAAGAATTTTGTAAACATTTACAACCATAAAATAATTACTTTTGTTTCAGAGCAGCATTGTTATTTTTCGAATGTTTTGTGTATCACATACACTCATTGTCATTCTCATCAAAGTAATGCTAGAATGAATAAAACACCAGCTTCAAGTCAGTGGTATTTAGCTACAACTTTATCAAACAACTGCAGCATTCAAAGGATAATGAATTAAACAAACTTACTGAAGGAATGCTTTTGTTGACATATAGGGGGAGCAATCAGTCCTCAGCTGGTGCCATATGATCTGCTAACTGACAAGGAGAAGCGAAAGGATAGAGAGCGTTCACAGGAGTTCCTTAAATACCTACAATACCAAGGCTATAAGCTGCATAGGTACGTATGCAACTCACACTTTTGCAGCATTGTGACATGATTACTGCGGTGTGGCTTACCTAACATTATACATTTTATTACTTAAAATTACTGTTGTTTGATAGAATACATATGATAACTACCTTCATCAAACTTGAGCCAGTTCAATCAAGTTATCATCCTGACATCTTCTCTAAGATTTGTGTTTATGTTCCCACTCTTTGTTTCACTAAACTTCCATATCATCATGTTTCAGATTTCCCAAAGTCATGACCAAATACGACAGTCATACACAGATAATAATATGGCACCCAGCATCTTTATACATATATTAAGTTCAGTATGAATATTAAAATATGAATATTCTCAACACAAGAGTTCATGTCTGTATTATTTACTGTTACTAGCTTTGTAGCTGTTATATACTTTGATAAGACCTACATGTATGTATTTTTACATCCTTATCAAAATAACAGCAATGTCAGTGCCATGAAACAGTGTTTGTAAACAACTTTCACAGTGAATTCTTGTATACAGGGCTTACACATCCAGACATGAAGAATATTTTATCAAATAAAAATTATGGTATCTGACTCATATGCTCACCACATAGCAGTCTTTAACAGTTTCCATTAATTTTCATGTGTTAACTTGCTGCTGGGGATGCTTGGTTATATAAGATTATGTAGATAATAAAATGTCTGTTTTATGATTGTTACAGTAAGACTGACCACTGTGTACTTCCTTCCCTTCTGTGTATGTGTCTCCCCCTTCTGTGTATGTGGGAGGGAGGGGTGAGCCAAAACTTTGGTTGATTTGAACTACCTGATTCCATTCTCAACCCAAGAAAATTTTATTATTTCTGGTCTTGTGCATTTTCCACCTAGTTTCATGTTAAGAACCTACTTTTGGATTCTGTCTTCAGTCACTATTAAAATAT
>Ga0209755_10008350_pt1 | contig 11083 bp, 7 predicted proteins | sample TergutCo191P1_FD_187301 | JGI IMG/M metagenome (GOLD analysis project Ga0209755, IMG submission 187301) | Cornitermes sp. P1 segment gut microbial communities from Petit-Saut dam, French Guiana - Co191P1 (SPAdes) (version 2) | ecosystem: Host-associated > Arthropoda: Insects > Digestive system >... | reverse complement strand
GCGGTGATGTTTTCTTTGGTGCGAATGTGTCAAACCATGCCTTATATTCCGATGCAGTTGGTGTTTTGCAAAAATGTAAATGAGCAAGATTCCAGTTTTCCGCGAGTACGGGGGAGAGCGCATAACCGTCCATTGCGTATGCGACAGCAGGTGCGAGACAGTCCTTAAAAGGTAATTTTCCAAACTTTGCTGACAGCTCCGCCCACGCTGCCGGAGCACCCGGCACAGTTATCGGAACAACTCCACTCGTCGGCATTTCGCTATACCCTAAACTTCTCACGGCATCAATGCTGATATTTTTTGGTGCATAACCGCTGCTGTTTAGACCATGCATTTTTCCACCTATCCAAACGATGGCAAAGGCATCAGCACCTATGCCGTTTGATGTAGGCTCTACTACAGTAAGTGCGGCAGCCGTTGCTATAGCGGCATCGACCGCATTGCCGCCTTTTTTTAGCACCTCCAATCCGGCCTGAGCAGCAAGCGGCTGCGATGTAGCGACCATGCCTTTTGTACCATAGACGGGTTTTCTTATCGTTAAATACGGATTATGGTTAGGGTCAAATTTCATAACTCACGTCACCTCACAGTTAATCTGTCTAACATATTGTATCAAAACCACGCTTGTGATACAATGCTGTTATGATTGGACTTATATATTTTGTTGTTATTCTTATTGCTTGTATTTTTGCCGCTATTGTAGGACTTGGGGGCGGTATATTGTTTCGCCCTGTGCTGGACGCTATAGGGTATCATGATTTTAACAATATACAGTTTCTATCAAGTTGTGCAATTATCGTCATGGCGTTGGTTTCGACTTTCAAAAAGATGAAAGACGGCTCAAAGATTGATATTCCAATAGTTATTTCAATTTCGCTTGGTGCAGTTTTAGGCGGTGTTTTTGGTGATTGGGTGCTTGAACGTCTGCTTACAATCATGGAAAATGAGCGTGAACTGCAGATTATTCAAACGATTTCAACGATAGTTGTGCTGGGTACGGCTATATTTTTGACGCTCAAAAAGGATGCCAGAGTAGAAATCGACAACAAGTTTTTCCCGCCGATTATGGGTTTTGTCCTTGGTGTTGTAGCTGTTTTTCTCGGGATTGGCGGAGGACCGCTGAATGTGCCGCTGTTTATGATTTTTCTCGGTCTTAAGCCTAAAGAAGCGACGGCGTATTCGATAGTGGTTATTTTCTTTACACATGCCGCCCGTCTTGTCAGAATCGCAGTTACTTCTGGTTTCTTTTACGGGTTTGACCTCGGTATACTGCCGATAGTAGCTCTGGCTGCCGCTGCGGGTGGTCTTTTGGGCGCAAAAGCCAGCAAGAAATTAAAGGAAGAAACAGTCAAGAAAATGTTCATAGGCGCGATAATGCTTGTTATAGTGTTAAATACGTTCAACGGACTGTCGTGGATTGTCGGTGGTTAGGCGAAGCAAGGGGACGTGGGAGCGAAGCAAGGGGACGGGGCTTACTGCTTCACTTGTGTTTCGCACAAGTGAAGCAGTAAGCCCCGTCCCCTTGCTTCGCTCCCACGTCCCTCTGCCTCACCTTGCTTTGCTATATCTTAGTAGACTTAAAATAGCCGAGGAAGTCTTTGTTTTTATCCAGCATTTCCTGCGTCATTGTCCTGATTTCTTCCATTGAAAGCACTGCACTTGTGAGCGGGTCGAAGAGGTTTGCCTGGAATACTTTCCAGGGGTCGCCTTCGATTGCCGCGTTTACAGCCATTTCTTCAATGCGGGCTGACAGGTCGGTCAAAATCGCAATGTTGTCGGGCAAATGTCCTATGTGGAGCGGTTGCAGACCTTCTTTTGAAGCAAGAACAGGGGACTCAATGCAGGCAAGCGGCTGCATATTTGTGATTATGCCGCGGTTGAGGTGGTTTCCGTTAAAGACAAAGGGCGTGCCATCGCCAAACAGTGCGTTGAAGATGTTAGAAGCGTATTCTTCGCCGCCTTTGAGGTCAACATTGTCGTCGTCCAGGAACTCTTTAAAGCGTGATTCCCAAGTTTCTTCTGCCGCCAGATACTCACCCAGAATATACGCGTGATGGCCGGGGTTCCAGCCTGTTCCGTGTGTGCAATACTTTTCAATAAGCTCGGGGTGTTTTCTAAACCACGGCAGATACTCAGAGTTATGACCTGAGCTTTCTGTCGGATAATAGCCAAAATGTAGGTACATTTCATTACGCACCTGCTCGGTGTTCGCTACTTCCTTATCGTTTTTAACTTTATCCAGAATAAGCGGGTATGCATCTTTATCGTTCCATTTGAAGTCTAAATAGAAAGCAGTGTGGTTTATGCCTGCGCAAGTGTAGGTGATTTCGTTATGTTTTGCACCAATCCAATCGGCAAGCATATGCGCCGTGCCTTGAACGCTGTGGCACAGACCTGTGACATTGGTATGCCCCATGCGTTGCAAGAATCCGCAGAGCATACCCATCGGGTTTGTGTAATTGAGCACTGTTGCGTTTGGGCATAACTCTTTCACGTCGTTTAGTATATCAAGCATGACGGGAGCGGTGCGCAAAAAGCGCATTACACCTGATGGCCCGCGTGTGTCGCCGACGTTTATGTCTACACCGTATCTTTTCGGTATCTCGATGTCATGGCGCCATACGTCTACGCCGCCTTGCAAAATGGTTATCAGGACACCATCTGCATCTTTGAGAGCTTTTTTTCTATCTGTGGTCGGGTGTACGGTAGCTGAATAGTTACCCGCTTTGATTAGCTTTTCTATTGCTTTGGCGGCATAACCCAGACGGCCTTCATGAATGTCCATCAAGTGAATTTCACAATCACGAAATGACTCAAAACTCAAAATATCCCTTGCAAGACCCCTTGTAAAGCCGAGCGACCCTGCGCCTATAAATGTGAATTTTTTTTTCATGATGATGTTCCTTTCAAAATTTGTTGTATTGGTATTTTACCCTTTGACACTACCTATGACAAGACCTTTTGAAAAATAATTATAGTAAGACAGATGAACCGTCCCCCTGTCCTCCTAAATTTTGTGCTTGATTTATTCATTTTACGGACTTGCGCAAACCCCATGTCATCCGGTAAAATGTTTCTAGTGATAACAGGCAGTTCGCAAAATCAAAAGTTGGAGGAATATTTCGTGGACATAACTTACTCCGAGATAAGGGATACGCTATTATCTCTTGCCAGAACCGCAGACTATTTGGATAGCAGATGGGCAGATATTGAGCCATTTTTTACAGATAACAAACGTATTGTTTATATTGGGTGCGGGTCTAGTTACTCAAATGCGAAGTCTTTTGCCATGATATGCAATATGCATATGGACGTTCCTTCTTTGGCTTTGGCGGCAGGGGATATTTTGATTCATGCCGAGCGTTACAAAAAATTGCTTGACGGCAGCACTCTTGTGTTTATTTCGCGCTCGGGGAAAACGAGCGAGCTTATAATGGCACTTGATGCGGTAAAAAAGCTTGGCTGTGAAGTAAAGGTAGCATCGGTTGTTAATGCCAATGATACGCCTCTCGGTAGTAGCAGTGATTTGGTTCTCTCCACACCTTGGGCATTTGACGAGAGTGTTTGCCAGACCCGTTGTGTGACAAACGCTTACTTTACGGCGATGTATATTATGGCAAAGCTCACGAATAATGAGGAGCTTCTCAGCGAGACGCTTCTGATAATTATGGGCCGTGATTATTTGGATTCTGCCGAGAAGCTTGCTAAGGTTATTGCAAAAGAGCCGTGGACGAATGCGGTAGTGCTTGCCGATGCGGAACTTGAGGGTATCGCAGAAGAGGGCGCACTTGTGTTTAAGGAGGTTTGTCAGCTTCCTTCGAGCTTTCACCATGTGCTGGATGTGAGGCATGGCCCGATGGTGCTTATAGGCAAAGATACGCTCGTTATTGTTGCCGCAACCGGCGGTTCGGAGCTTGAAATCAATCTTATAAATGATTTGAAGGCAAAGGGTGCAAATGTTGTAGTGTATTCGGATGAGCTCACCGGCATTGACGGTGTAGTGGTGTCGGCTTTCGGTAAAAGGATCTCACACATCACAAGGGGTATTCCGCTAATAATTTTATGCCAACTGATTGCATATTATAAGTCAAAAGAAACAGGCGCAGATCCGGATAAACCAACCGGGCTCGACCCTTGGATTTCTTTGTGAGTGCGAAGGAGAATAGCAATGCATTTAATTCAGTCAATTATAGAAAAGTATAAGACGGGGAAGCACATCGGCATTTTCTCAAATTGCAGTGCCAATGAATATGTCCTCAGAGCGGTAATGCGCAGGTGTAAGAGGGAAAATTTGCCGGCCTTGATTGAGGCTACGGCAAATCAAGTCAATCAAGAAGGTGGTTATACAGGGCAGACTCCAAAGGAATTTTATGTCTGGTGCCACGAAATCGCAAAGAAGGAAGGTTTTGACACTTCAAATCTTATTTTGGGCGGCGACCATCTCGGTCCTCTTACTTGGTCAAAGCTCAGTGAGACCGAGGCGATGGAGAAGGCTGAAATTTTGGTGAAAGATTACGTACTTGCCGGATTTACGAAGATTCACATTGATACAAGTATGCGCCTGGAAGCAGATGATAAAACCAAACCCCTTTCCAACGAGGTAATAGCGGTGCGCGGTGCAAGGCTCTGTGCAGTGGCTGAAAAAGCGTTTGCCGAGCGAAAACAGCAGTTTCCGGACGCTATTGCACCCGTGTACATCGTAGGCAGTGAGGTGCCAATCCCGGGAGGCGCGACGGAGCATGAAGCTCTGAGCGTGACAAGCAAAGATGATTGCACAGCGACTATTTCCGCGTTTTCTCAGGCATTTGAGACTGCAAATCTAAGTGCTGCGTGGGAGCGGGTTGTAGCGGTTGTTGTTCAGCCGGGTGTGGAATTTGGTGAGGATGATGTAGATGTGTACAGCAGCGAAAAGGCAAAAGAGCTGTGCAGTGTTTTGAGCGGCAGCAGATTTGTTTTTGAAGGTCACTCAACGGACTATCAACCGCGCCCGTCACTTCACGAACTTGTGCGTGACGGAATTATAATTTTAAAAGTAGGGCCTGCGCTGACATTTGCTCTGCGCGAGGCACTTTTTGCACTTGAAAATATCGAAAAAATAGCACTTTCGGGAAAATCTGCAGTGCTCAGCAAGTTTTCGGAAACTCTTGAAGCTGTTATGCTTGAAAAACCCGGTAACTGGATTTCTCACTACCACGGTGATGAACATAAGCTGAAGATGAACAGGGCATTCGGTTTTTCAGACAGGGCGCGATATTATCTGCCTGAGCCTGAGGTCAAAAAATCCATACAGAGACTTGTATCAAATTTGAGCGAGCCGTTACCGTTGCCGCTACTCAGTCAGTTTTTGCCTTTGCAATATGCAAGGATAAGAGACGGCGAGCTTAATAACAATGCAGACGAGATAATACTTGACAAAATCGGCGACTTAATTGATGATTACGTCTTTGCCGTGAGGTAATTATTAAGGCGAGCAACTCAAAACTTCGCAACATAGAAAAAACGAGGAAACTTGACCGAATTTGGTCCACAGTTTCCTCACTTTTGTATGTACTTATGCTTTATGCCGGGTGTGGTTATTTAGGCGAATGCGCGTGTTCGGTTAGGGATTAACCGAATCGTCACTATCGTCAGCGTCTGTGCTGTCGTCATCTTCATCGTCATCATCCTTATAGGCCACTGCGTCATCATCATCGACAGTCACGTCGTCATCGTCACAGACAGCTACGTAATCAGCTGAATCAGAATCGACAGCCACGTTATCAGCAACTACGTCGTAATCGTCACAGGTCGCTGTGTCATCAGAATCGACCGGGTTATCATAGTCATCAGGAGCCACATAATCGTCAACAGCATCGTATGCATCATAGCCCAAGCTGAAATCTAAATCAAGGTCAAGCGAAGCAGCTGCGGCAACAGGCTGACCTGAAACAACTGTTACGTTGGTTAATGTGCCATGACGGTTATGACCAACAACATCGTGTCCTGTTACGCCATTGTTTTGAACTGTAACGTTACGGATTGTACCGTCGTTTATTCCCACAAGACCACCGACAATAACATTATGGTTAGTAGTATTTATGTGAGTGATTACGTTTAGGTCATGCACAACGCCATTTCTACCAACCGAGCTGAACAGCCCGACAGCGACACCGTGGGGTATGGATGAATTATGGTTATTAGAGCACAGGCGCACATCTATTGTTCTGTCGTTTCCGTTAAAAGTGCCGTTCAGCGTGGGTATCATGAAGTTAATTACGAGAGGCTCAGTGTTTACCAACACAAAGTTACGGGTTGTGGTACTGCCCCACCACTGTACCCACTGTACCCAGCGCAAATGTGCAACGGTGCTAATCTGATACACACCACCAACTCTCGGCGGCCGCCGTCTGCCACCGGATGAGTCGTCGTCATCTGTATCGTCGTAATTATAATCGTAATCATAATCGACATCAGGTGTCTCGGGAAGTGCAGGCGGTTGAGGAACTACATCAGCCGGGGGAGGTGCAGGAGGTGCAGGAGGTCTTGGGTTTTGCGGCAGAGAAGAAACCCACCAATCATCTTGATCCCAATCTGAACGGTTATCCTGCGCCGGGGGTGGTGAATCAGCCGGAGTATCCGCTGCAACCGGAGTCGCAACAGGAGGACGGATTATTATAACAAGTTCAGCAACAAGTGCATTGAGCAACGGGAGCATATCTGCGGTAAGTGTTCCGGCATTCATTAGGTATTCCATGTTGTCATACACGGCTTGTAGTGTGAACGGGTCAAGGCTTTCCAGACTCAATTCTTCGAGTGTGTACTGACCATCTTCGTCAAGAACCATAACATTTCCGGCATACAGCATAGTGTCGTTTACATCGCCGGAGCCGGACAGCATAACTATATTGGTGTAACCATCAGCATCAAGTCCCATGGTATACATGGTTCCGCGTATGGTGAGTCCGACATTACCCACGCGAGTCTCGATAGTGTTGCCTTCTTCTTGCGGCTCGGCATGAATAAACGCTCTGCCCTCTTCAATGCTCAAAACGAGCTGTCTACCGGCAGATTCTACAGTCACAATGCTGTTTTCGTCCATTTGCAGAAGGGTTTCTCTGTCAAGGCGAAGATGTACAGATGAGTTTTCGCCTGTTTGCAGAGTGTCATCAACACTTAAACGTTGCCCGACTCTGGGAGTCACCGCACGGTCACTTCCGCTGAGCAGGCTTACTTCGCCTTCTGTCCTGAAAACATTGATTACGCGCGCAGTATAATCTGCCGCCATGGCGGGGATAGCCAAGCCAATCGACAGGCATGCAACCAGTATTACAGCGAGTATTCTTTTAGTCTTAATTTTCACGGTAGCCCTCCAAGCATATATAGTGTTTTTTATTTTACTTATATCTACAGGGTGTATTATAACACAAGTGCTATATAGTTGTCAAATAATTGTCAAATTTGTTAAAGAAAAAACCTCAATAGGCTCAGTTTTTCCCTTTAATTGGATTTCGCCCTTGGATTTTGCCTCTATGCGATCGCCAAGCAACTCATACACCTCACGGCTTATCAGTACCTCGGAGGGCTTTGCGTTTGATTCAAGCCGAGCTGCCGTGTTTACGGTGTCGCCTATGGCTGTGTAGTCCTTGCGGAAGCTCGGACCGAGGTTACCGACTATAGCCTCGCCGCAGTGGATTCCGATTCCGAAACTGAGGTCAACTCCAAAGCGTTCTTTCAGCGAGCGATTGAGCTGCTCCGCTCCCTGCGTCATTTCCCAAGCTGCGCATACCGCCTTGTATACATAATCGTCCAGCGGCACAAAACCGTTAAAGAGTGCCATTGTGGCGTCGCCTATGAATTTATCCACACTGCCTCCGTTATTAAATACTGCTGTTGAGGTCAGCTCCAAATATTCGTTTAGCGTCCGCACAATAAGTTCGGGGGTATCCCGAAGATTTTCAGTCATAGATGTGAAGCCACGCACATCGACAAATATTACTGCGATATGTTTCGTGCGCTCTACCGCGTCGGAGTCCGCTTCTCCGCTTTTAATCAGTGTGTTTACAAGCTCAGGTGCAACATATTTGCCGAACGTAGTGCGGAGACGGCTTTTTTCAGCCGCTTGCAAAATATATTGGTATATAAACTGATACAGGAATACAACCCCCAGCATTAGCGGCGGTGTAAGCAGCAGAAGCACAAATCCTCTGTCGAAAAGTGCAAGCGCAGAAAAATAGTAACCTACCGCCACTGCAAGAAATGCAAGCAACGTCCAACGCAGTCTTACAAACTCTCCCAAAGCCATGCCCAAAATCAAAAAAGAGCCAATAATCAAGTGGTCAACCCACACAGGCACCCGAACCTTAAAAGCTTCATCTAAAATTGCCTGTATCGTATTTGCAAGAATTTCAACGCCGTACATCGGAGAATCGTGCCGTATCGGGACGGGGTAGTGGTCCATCATACCCAGCGCATACGGGCCGATAAGGACTATCGCGTCATCAAAAATCCATGGGTCAAAATCCGGCTCAAATATTTCTGAAAATGAAAACCAGAAAAAATCACCCGGCTCACCCGTGTAACGCAGAAACATTTCCGCATTATCGCGTATAAACGGCTCAGGCTCAGTAATTCCCAGATATTTCATTGCAACAACCACCGGGAATGAGAGCAGTTTTTCGCCTTCAAATCTCTCCCAAAGCAATGCGTCACGCAGAAAACCGTCACGGTCGAATATCCCGTTTACAAGCCCGTATGAAACGTACGGGCGCAGTGCAGGAAAAGGTGTCTGATGTCCGATTATTGTATTAAATAACATCAAATCATGGTCGTCGCCAACTTCGATTGAAGACGCAAGAACTACGTTACCTGCGTCTCTTACCGCATCCACAAGCAGTTGGTCGTGTTCTTCAATAAGTCCGTGCTCTGAAAACAAAATATCGACTCCGATTACCGCCGGGCGTATACCGTCGGGGTCGCTGTTCAGTATTTCAATTGCCTCTGCAACACGTTGCCTCGACCAATGCCAGAATGTTCCGAATTCCGAAAGCGTAAATTCGTCAATTCCGATAACAATTATGTCAGGGTGCAAAAGACCCGGCTGCTGAAAAGCCATATCACGCACCCTGTATTCGAGCATCCATAAGGGATTTGCGACGATGAAAACAAGCAGCAAAAGCGCAGTCACGGCTATGCTGATATATTTTTTTGCTCTTGTCATAATGTGAGCTCCAAGCCGTCATGGGCGAATATGTAGTTACAATCTGAGTCTTCAAGCCCTTTTTTCCAAGCGTCTAATTCGTCGTCATTATATTTTCTGCAAAAGTGTGAGAACAGCATTTGGCGGCAGCCCCACTTTTTTGCAAAATAGATACCGTCTTCCACGGTTGAATGACCCCAGCCCTTGTGTGCTATATAATCTTCGGAAGAATATGTTGCATCAAAAACGATAAGGTCGGCACCATCACAATACTTTGCCAAATACTCGTGCTTTTTCTCGTCCGCCTGTGTCACTTCACTGTCCAGCAGATAAACGACAGTGCTGTGCCCGTCGGTAATTTTGTATGATAGTGTTTTGTCAGGGTGCGGCGCGTCAAACGGTGTGACAGTAAACTTACCTATCTCAAATGAAACGTCCGAATCAATCGGGTTACACTTTGCAAAAGACCTGTCTTTCATGGGCAGCGGCCAGTAGGGGGGGGAAAAAGCACCGAAAATCTGCTCATTAAGAGGACGAGTATCCCGACTGAGAGAAAATAAACGCACGTCCGCATCAGGACTCCACGCCGGTCCGAAAGGCGCAAGTCCCATGATGTGGTCCAAATGCAAATGGCTGATTAGTATATTTATAGGGCGGCCCGGAACACCTTTGAGCTCATTTTCCAATGTTAAAAGGCCGGAACCCGCGTCAAGGATAAGAAATTCTCCGTCAGACTCTAAACTCATACAAGATGTATTGCCGCCGTAACGAGAAACACGTGATACCACAGCAGAACCGCGACAACCAAAAATCTTCATCTTCATATATTCTTCCACACTCCGCTTTCTATGAATAACTCTACCAGTTCTCCGTGCAATTTTCCTTTTCCGACCATACCTGTCAGTATACTAAAAGTTTTGTCAATAGGCACAGCTTTTTTATAAGGTCTGTCACTGGCGGTGATAGCTTCAAAAATATCCATTATGGTAATTATACAGGACTCGATGGACAGCAATTCAGAGCCAAGACCTCGCGGGTATCCTGAGCCATCGAGGAATTCATGGTGGTCACGCGCCCAACGGGGAACATTTTCGTAATATTTCCAAAACGCTATGCTGTCCAGGAGACTTCCTGTTACAGTAACATGCTCTTTCATGATGTCTCTTTCATCGTCTGTGAGAGTACCGTACATGATGGAGAGTGCTTCCATATCTTCGGGGTCAAGCAACGGAACTGTTTCGCCGCTTGAATTTTTGTAGGTGAGTTTTGCAAGATGCTTAACTTCGGAAAGCTGTGCTTCGGTCAGAACGTCAACTATAGTAGCTGTTTCGATAAGTTCCAGTGCATCTTGGAGAGTTTTATTTTGCACTATATAATCTTCGTTCGTGATAATGCCTTTGAGTGCATCGTTTTCAAGCTGGTACTTTTTTATTTCAAATCTATACAGCACCGCAGGTAATCTCGCGCCCAGCCTGTCCGCCTTATCCATGATGTTAAGCGGTGTGACAATTTTACCGATATCATGCAGCATTGCCGCCATAGAAAGCTCATCAAGTCGCTTATCGTCGAAATTATACTGATGCTCTTCCGGGAAACGAGCGGTTAAATATTTGGCAAATGCGACACAAAGGTTTGTTACTTTTTGCGTGTGGTTACTGTTATATTTTGACCTTTCGTCGATGGCTCTTGCCATTACTGCGGCAAATGATTGAAGCAGCAGGCGAATATCTTTGAGGTGCATGTTGTTTCCCAGTGTGTTTGAGGCGATGTTTGCAAGAGCGGGAATTGTGGGAGGGTTATAGATGTCGCCGTAGGGAACTACTTCACCCGTATCCGGGTCAAGGGCGTTGAGAAGCTGGATAACACCAAGAACTTCCGCTTTATCGTTCCAGTATCTGGTCAGGGGTA
>Ga0209755_10008349_pt1 | contig 11085 bp, 11 predicted proteins | sample TergutCo191P1_FD_187301 | JGI IMG/M metagenome (GOLD analysis project Ga0209755, IMG submission 187301) | Cornitermes sp. P1 segment gut microbial communities from Petit-Saut dam, French Guiana - Co191P1 (SPAdes) (version 2) | ecosystem: Host-associated > Arthropoda: Insects > Digestive system... | reverse complement strand
GTACAGGTAACTGCGGCAATCCTTCTCCGTTTGAAACTTTGTCGCAAACTCGTCAAACGTCATGGGGTATTCTACCATGACCTCACTCTGTCTTACATTGGCACCTTAGTCAAGGTAATACCCAGGTAAAAATAGACCGCAGCGCACCGGGCCATCCCGAACACAACGGCTCCCATGAGCGGATGCACAGGGATATAAAGAAAGAGCTGCAAAACAAGGTGTTTGGGGACTTAAAGCAGCATCAGAAGATGTTTGACAAGTGGAGAAAGGAATTCAACGAAATACGGCCGCATGAGGCGCTTGGGATGAAAACGCCCAAAGAATGTTATGAGAAATCATTGCGGAAGTATTGGGGTCCCGAGGTGGAAATGGATTACCATGGCAAGATGAAAAGCAGGATGGTTAATGACCGTGGTTTTTTTAGCTGGAAAACAAAAAGGATATTTGTCGGCAATCCGTTTTCCAGGTATTACGTCGGCGTGAAAGAGCGTGTGGGGAAATGGACGGAAGTGTGGTTCGAAGAATTAAAGTTAGGCGAAATAAACCCCGACACTTGTCAAATACAAGTAAACATGCTAAATTGTACTGCATGGAAATCTTGAGAAGTGTTACCTAAGCGCTCATACATAAGCATTACCTGAGCGCTCAGGTCGTACCCCTGGGTGTGATAAAATATTTATTAAATACTTGAATAATTAAGAAAATCTCTTTATTATTCAAAAAGGAGAATTATATATGATTCATATTTTTAATAGATTGGTTCAAAACGATTTTGGCTGGCAAAAACCATCTCCTGGTAGACGAGGTTCTCATGGAGAAGGTAAATATGTTCAAGAAAATGGTTTTGGTCATGAAGATTGGAACTTTAATTGTGATTTAACAATAGATGAATATGTATATGGTTATTGCTATTATTCACCAGCAAAATCAAAGTTAAATGAACCATATAATGTTGCATTTGGAATATATAAATATTCAAAATGGTATATTGTGGGTTTTTATGAAAATGCAACATTTGTAGATGATCCTCCTGTATCAAAAAATGTCATTAATAGAAAAATACATGATTTGAGAATGTTAGGAGATAGTTTGGGTCAAAATTTCTCTAGATTAAATGAAAATGATATTTTTGAAAAAATATCTCTTGAAGCGAAAGTGTTGAAATTAAAAATTCACCCAGAAAATATTTATATTTTAGACAATCCAATTGAATTACCTAGGAATGTTTATTCTTCTAAAAATTATCGAATATCAACCGCAAAAATTATAGAAAAAGAAGTATATGAAAAAATAAAGAACCATGTTTCTTTTTATATACACAGTATTGAGAACCCAGAATTTCCAGATGGTAGAGAAAGGGAAAGAATACACAAAATAAAAGAAAGGAATACTACAGTAGTAAAACTTGCAAAAGAACAATATTTTAATAGGACAAGGTCTTATAAATGTGAAATATGTGAATTTGATTTTTATGAGGTTTATGGTGACATAGGTTATGGTTATATTGAGGCTCATCATATTAAACCAGTAAGTGAATTTAGTACAGTTGAAATGGTAACAATAGATGATTTTGTAATGTTATGTTCAAATTGTCACAAAATGATACATAGAAGAAGACCATGGTTATCATATGTTGAAATTAATAATTTATTACTCAAAGCAAAAACCAGTGCCTAACAAACGGTAACTGCGTCGCCGCCTAACGGCGGCTCAGGTTCCGCAAAACCGCAGTCGGGCTATCGCCCTTTGTGCGGTTTCGCTCCACCACATTTTGCGGTTGCTGGTCTTTGCTACGCAAAGCCCTTTTACGCAACCGCAAAACGTCAGTTACCTAGAACGTTATGCGATATATTTTGATTGTTATGTAGTGCAATAGATGTGGGTAAATAACTTGACAAGGTATTGTAAATGCAACAAAATTAAATATAAAGGAGTTGTTTATGGGAAATATTCTTTCTGTACCCTTACAGCAAATGAAAGAAGAAGTTATTGAAATGAATAATAAAATATTGGAAATCACTAAAGTCGATGGAAAACTTGAAAAACTATATAAAGGCTGTCAGATATATATGAGTCCCTTATTCTATATACCCAAGGTAATGTACATTGGAATAAATCCAGGGAGTGGTTTTTTTAAGGCGAATAGAACCCCTGTTCAAAAATTTGATCCTTTTAAACTTGGATCAAGACAGGATTATGAAAATGAGCCGTGGAAGCAGATTAAACATTGCTTTCTGAAGCTTGATGGACACCTTGATGCCAACCAGTATTTAAATACAATGGTAAAAACAAATTATTATTTTTTTTGCAACTTATAATTATAATGAATTGAAAAAGTTCATTGAAGTGCTGCCTTCGGAATTACGGTTTGAATTTTATGAAAAATCGAATCTATGGATAAAGACCATGATTTCCGAAATATCGCCAGAGAATATTATTTGCGGAGGCTTTGCTGCCGAAAGATTGTTGAGTCAAAGCCCATTTTATAAAAATAATTACACAATATTAAAAAACGGTAAGAGCAATCGAGTCGGCAAATTGAATGACATTACTGTATTCAGTTATAAAAGGCTTTTCAGTAGGATGAGGAACAGAAAAGAATATATAGAATTTTTGCGTACATATATAACAGAAGACCATGCAGACACAAACATCAAAAAGGAGAAAAACAATGAATAAAGTTGTGAATATTAATGGAAAATTTATTTCTAATTATATTGTTTGCCCAACCTTATGCAGGGCTTGTACTCATTTTCTTACAGAAAAAACTACGCTGGGTGATTATGTTTGTACTGCTCATCTTAATAATTATAGTTTTAACAAAGCAAATTCGGCTTTTTCATTGGAGCACAGTAACAATTCGTCCTATGTTTCTAAGGAACGTAACGAGTGTTTGTGTTTTGAAGATAAATATGATGCTAAAATAAAATTAATGGAAGAACGCCAAAGAGAGCAAGAAAAAGAAGACCGCAGACTTCGTGATGAAGCTGAAAACCAACGTAAGAAAGATGATGAGGGAGAGCGAGAAAGGCAGCAAGAAGCCGAAAGGGAAGCAAGCTGGGGACGCGAACAAGCCGAAAAGGAAGCAGACTGGGAAAGCGAATGGAAAGCAGAGCGGGAGCGTAAAAAACAGCAATGGAAAGTAGAGCGGGAACTCAAAAGAAAGGAAAGAGAAGAATATGAAAAAATACATTGTGCTTATTGTGGTGAAAAAGGTGTTCTTATTCAATATCATCACAGCAAAGACATTTGCATATATCTTCATGAAAAATGTTTTAATCAATATCAAGAAATGAACAATATATTCAAAAAGGCAAATAATATTTTTCATAAATATGAGAATTTTTTTTACGGTCAAACTAGAATTAGTGATTTTATTGCAATGTTTACTGGAACTGAAAAAAGTACTAAAAACTACTATGATGCAATAATAAATCTAGACCTTGATGGTTTTTCGTTTTTTTTGGAGGACAAATACAAAGCAGAAAAATCTAAACGTGAAACAGATATGAAGATTGTCGAAGAACGTGAACGTAAGGTTAAAGAAGAAGCAGAACGAGTTAAAGAACAAAAGCGAAAGGAAAAAGAAGAAGCGGAACGTGAAAAAAGGGAAGCTGAGGAGCAGGCGAGAATTCTGGCAGAAAGAGAAGCAGAACAACGAAGGGTAACAAACGCTTACAACGAAGGCTAAAATTGCCTGTTTTCATTATCGCAACATTAATTACTCTAGGATTTAATGTGTGCCTGTTCACTGGATACCGTGCTTCGTTAAAAACCCTTCCGGATCCAGTATCGCAAAAAACGCCATCTTTGCGCTTAAATCCCTGTTGAAAGGCAGTGGAAACCTGTCCGCTCGCCAACTGGTAGCATCGTCCAGGCCCCACAGCGTCACCCGTTGTATAACGTCGCTGTGCGCTCTGAATATCATGAACAACTGGGCATACAGTATCGCCTGCATCCGTTCCGCGCTTTCGGTAAGCTGTTCCCAGCCCAAGGCGTGGTCCACGGTTATGTCCAATTCCGTTATGCTGATTTCCACCCCCAGCTCCGAAAATCGCCTAATTGAATCCTCCACCTGCCTTGGGGGGGTACTAAGGCTGTAATGCCCCTGCATACCTATGCCGTGTATCGGCACCCCACGTCCACGCAATTCCTGCACCATGTGGAACACCGCCTCCCGTTTGCCAGGTTGGTTTAGGTTGTAATCGTTGTAATACAAAATTGCGTCTGGATCGGCGGCATGGGCCGCCCTAAAGGCGATTTCTATGTACTCGTAGCCTATCGCATCAAGCCACGGCGTTCGTCGCAGGTTGGATCGCCAGTCGCTGGGGTTGTGGGTAACGGAACTTGGGAATGCTTCGTTCACCACATCCCAGGCACGCACCCTTCCCCGGTACCTACTTACGACTGTGGTTATATGATTGACAAGATTTTCTATGGCCTGTTCCCGTGATATACCCGGTGGATTCATCCAGGCCGGGGATTGATTATGCCATACCAGTGTATGCCCTATCATGGTGATGCCGTTGTCGAGGGCCGTCTGCACCATGTTGTCCGCAACGTCGAAGGTGAAAACCCCAGGCTGCGGCTGGAGTGCGTCGGGCTTCATGTCGTTCCCGGCGGTTATGGCGTTGAAGTGTCTGCGGATAAATTCAAACCTGGAACCGCGCATATCCCTGGGGACTACCGCAGTGCCAAACAGGAAGTAATCCGCATAAACCTCGTGCAGCGAGGGAAGATCCTCGATGTTGTATTCCACGATTACATGCCTGAACACCACGTCGTCTATGTAAAAAGCCGCAGTAGCGCCGGTCGAGTCGGTTTCTATATAAATGTTCACCGTGTCGAAATCGTAGAAGTGTCTGGAACCCCTCATCCGTGTCCATACCCCGGGCTGTGCGGTTATGTTTGACAGAGGGCCGCCAAAGTGCCGCCATGTCGGCTGTCCGTTCAGAATGAATTCGGCGGAAAGCTGGAAGGTCACAGGCCCCGCACCGTCCACCGGCATGACCCAAATCTCGAACTCGTGCTCGTCGAAAGTCACGGCCCTGTCCGAAACGTTGACGGCAATCCCGTTCCAGGAATACCTGCGACCCGTTACCAACAGGGAGTAGTCCCCAGTTCGGGAAACGCCCCTGACCCGTGAAATGCTGGCGTTCCCAGCACTTCTGGCGATAAAGCCGTAATATCCTGTCTCAAAGGAAACGACGATTTCGTCGATTATATCCCCGTCGCCGATCCTCGTGTCGGTGATCGCACAGGAGCCAAAGGCAATGCCAACCAAGGCAACTGCGATTAAAAGGCCGATTGTTTTTTGCAATTTGTTCCACCTCAGTGAATTCTATACTGGATACGCCAGTATATACCCATTTCCCCAAAAGTCAATTCGACATGCAGCATAGCGGTTTTGATTCCACATGCTTGACGTTTTTTCCCGTATATGGCAGTCTGGTTTGAGAATTAAGGCACCCGAACATGGTGCTGGCTCTGGACCGCTAGCTCAGCTGGTAGAGCAGCAGACTCTTAATCTGCGGGTCGAAGGTTCGATCCCTTCGCGGTTCAATAGCTAATTCCTTACTGGATAAGGAATTAGCGAATCCAGAAACGGTGGATTTGTTCGTTTTTTCGTAAGGTGGGTAGCATCGTGCGCTTATCGTGCATTTATTTTCCGACAAGGAGATGCTATGCCAAGACCGCCAAAGCCGTTTACCACCCCAAAGCGGGCCGATTCAAAGACTTTCCAGATTACCCTTAACCCCTCGTGCGGCCTGCCGCCAAGAGTGTGCACCGAATGGAAGCGAAGGAGCTTCCAGGAATTCCCGGACGAGCTGGCCCATCACCGGTACCCCAAAACCAAGGCAGCCGCCTCGGCCGGGGCGCTTGCGTTGGTGGCGTTTCTCAGGAAAAACAGGAGGAAGGCTCCGCAAGGCGAGTCGCCGTCGAGGATGCCACCGTGGGCGAGTGGCTTGAAAAGTTCACCCGCATCGAGACCAGCCCAAGGACCGGTATCAACGCCTCCAAAAACCGCCCCTATTCCCCAGACACCATAGACAACTACCGTGGCTATTTCGCCACCCATATAAAGGGGGACGAGTTCTGCTCGCTCAGGATGGCCGAGGTCGAGGAGGAGGATGCCCTCGGATTCGTGACCAGGCTTTCGGTGAAAAAACTGGCGAACGGCAACCCAATGAGCGGAAGCCGCACCTTCGCGGGAGTGGTGGTGTTCATCCGCATGGCGTTCAGGGAATACCAGCGAAGGAGCCAGGCTTGGCTCAATCCCTTCCAGTATATGAGCCCGCCAGCCGTCAAAAGCAAGCGCAGGGGATTTATGCCAGAGGACGAGATGCTCGGGCTTTTCGCCCCAGGCGTTCTAAAGACGACCATGGAACTGGCGGTATGCGCCGCCATGTTTCTTTCGGGGCTGCGGCGCTCGGAGATTTTCGCGCTGAAGCCCGACTGCCTCGACTGGCGTACGCCCAAGATAACCGTCAAACGCGCATGGCAGAAATTCGACTCCGTGGATAGGGTGCTGGGACCGCCGAAGGGAAAGCGAGAGCGTGACGCGCCTTTCGACCTTGTGCTTCAGGAAGCCATAAGGAAGCTGTGGGAGGAAAACGGCAGGCACGAGTTCGTGTTTTCATGGAAGGACGGCTCCACCCCCGGGCCTTCGTGGATATACTTCAATTTCCCACGCTGGCTGGAACGAGCCGGCATAGAGACCAGCGGAAGGGAGATCGTGCCGCACAGCTCCAGGCATTCGCTGGCCTCGCTGCTGGAGGAAAGGGGCGTCTCAATACGGTACATACAGGAGTTGCTTGGGCATTCCGACCTTGAAACGACGAAGGTGTATCTGCATTCAACGGAGAAGACGATCCGGGACATCGGAAGCAAGATATCCGAGGTCATGGCGGGGAACGACGACGATGGGAAAATCGTCGAGTTCAAGGTTTCATGACAGGCGGTGCGGGTTATGCTAAAGTGGGGACACCGATATGAATGAGACAGACTCGCCCAAAGCGGAAACACAGTGCGGACGGGTTACGGCCAAAGAGCGCGAGGAAAACGCCAGAAAAGCCAGGGAGACAGCCGACCTGTTGTACCCCGGGCATCAGTGGAAAAAGGTAGAAGATGGGATATATCTGTCTCCGTGCAGAGCTGTCGGGAAGAAGTCGAACTACAAAGACGAGTTGCGCAACGCCCATATCTTACGCGACTTGGGAAGCACCGTATACTTTGTACCGGAGAGCAAGCGGCAAGGCGGCAAACAATTTGATGTCATCGTTGACGGGCAGAACTTTGAATTCAAAAACGTTACAGGCGGAACCGGCTCTCTGCAAAGACGTTTTTTTGAATCCCGAGAGCAAGCTCCAAATGTGTTCATAAATCTGGAAAACTCGAACCTGACAGCCCGGGAAGTAAAGTCTGCCCTTTATGGAGCAAGGAACAGCCCGAAGTATCCGGAAATAAACAGGTTCAGCGGAGGCATGATTCTTTTGAAAGTGAAAGACATGGATAGCCTTGTTTGTCTAAATGCAGACGATCTAAAGCCAGGATAAAAAAACACCGGACGCAGAACGTCCGGGTATGGCACCAGGAGAGAGAACGCTCCCTATAGAAGCCGAAGAAACATCGCTGTTCTTCCTCTCAGTCCCCGCATGTTGAACATAGCACATCCATCAGAGCTTGTCAAGCGTTCGCATTGCCTCAAGTAAAATCAAACCCTAGCGAGGCGATGCCTCACGTCAAAAATCAAACCATGGGAATGGCAGACAATACCGGCATCCCAAGCTGCCGGAGCATAACCCATGGAGCTGACCTTGAAAGAACGAAAAAAACTGACGCGGGTAACCGCAGGCCGGTATCGGACGGCGAGTAACGTCTGGAAGGGGGCACCGCCCGCACACTTGACCCCTTTCCCAATTGAGGCGATAATAGGGTTAAGTGGTTGATGCCGTCAACGGCTAGGGGGTAATCCCCGCAATTACCACCCGCAGACAGCACCCCCCGCACTTGGCGGCTAGGCTGTCAAAGCCGGTGCCGATGGTCTTTTAGGAAGACCACGTCATCGGCTCTTTTTATTTTGTTCAGGATGTTCTTCATACCCTTCTCGTGATTGGAAATGTTTACACGGCTGGATCCTTGTTCAAGAATGACCGAGAGAAAGGTAATAATCCCCTTCTTTTCGGGGGCGAATGTCTTGACGTATAGCTTCTTGTCCGGAGCTTCCCGGATAACAAGAACGGGGTCCGTAACCGTCTGGTACACGGCTCCCAACCATCCTTCCCTGTTCCTGTCCTTTAGCTTTACAAACTGGCTCCGGGGAACTGTTACCCTTCCAACCGGGGTCTCTACCCGGTTCCACTCGCCAAACAGTTTTTTGAAGTTTTCCTCGGTGTATTCAACCTTGAGCCGGGAAACGGCAAGTTCCTCCAGTCTTTTTGCGATTTCCGCCTTGGCATCGGCGGAAAAGTCATTGTCGCCCCACGATCCTTGCTGCATGTTGCCATCCTCATCTTTCACGCTCCCCGCCTACAAGGTAGACGGAAGACTTTACCTTGTCAATTAAAGGGCCGCAACGAGGATATTCGCCGGGTTCGGAAATCAGGAGCTGTCCACCGTACACATCGGCAAAAAAAACGTCGCCCGCCATCAGTCCTCCGGAAAAAATTGCGTTTATCAAAGGAATATCGCTTTAAAATTAGATCTTCTGCCCCGATTCGCCCGCCAAGGATTACTTTTCTGCACATATCCACATATTGTTAAGGGTGAAAATATATGAACGAAAACAGTACCTTGGACAGGTTGGTGTCCCAAATCAGTGTCGATGAACGGTTTACCCTGCTTGAAAAAATAAGGGCAAACCCTGTTCTCTCCCAGGAGCCGCTGCGCGCGTACAGGGACGAGGACGTGCAGGGGATTACTTTCGGGGACCGGTACAAAAGGCTGTCCCCGCTCACCCGCATGTTCCATCACATTATCGGCCTTTGCACGGGCAGGACCGCGGCGGAAGTTTTCGAGGACAGGCAGATTTTACTACTGGCGAAAAACGTGGAGGCCAGAGCCCCCGGTGTTTTCGACTACCGGCAGGGCCGTCTGCTAAACGGGTTTTTCTCCTTGCTGATCGAGCTTAAGCAGGCGGCCCGCTTTTTTTACAACGTTCTTGACACCGGTCCGGGAAAGGACAGAGGGGCTTTTTACGCCATACTGGGATCGCTGGAAATGGAAGACATTCACCTTCGGCTGCAAAACGAATGCGGTCCCAGGGCAATCCTTGCAAGCAACCCGGACATCCCGCCGTCGGATCTAAGGCAGGCCGTAATCCGTGCCATGGACGAAACGCTGCAGTCGATATCCGAGATGAAGCGGGGAATCATGTACCATCACGCCCACTCGCTGGGACACCTAAAGGATCTGTCGTGTTTTCTGTTTGACAGGTTTATACTTCTGTTTCAGGATTCGTCCGCCGGACGTACCTGTAGGATAACCCCCCCGGTCAAGGAACTCATGCTCAAACTTGACAAAATACTTTCCTCGCTTCGGGATCCTCCGTCGGCCGCGCTGCTTGAATCGCTTTTCGTTTACGAACTGGAGGCAGGTGTCGGGAAGGCGGGGTTTGACATGGAAAGCGAAACGGAATCGCTGCTCAATCAGGCCGGGGAAGCAATTGCGGTAATCCGCCACTTCAACAGGCGGGTACCGCTTACACGTATGCTCAGGTGTATTACGCGAAACAGCGAATATTTCCCGGTGCGGGAGAGCGGGGGCGAGGACTGGTTCAAGATGTACCGCAATTACTGGAAACGACAGCTTGAGGCCGAGCTTGCGGAATACTTTACACAGAAAAGGCACCGGGACATAGTAGAATCGCTGGAGGACTTTTTCGATACCCGTCTGGAACCCCTTGCCAACGTGGCCTCCGAGAAAAACCCGGGCGGCTTTCCCCTGCCGGAGGCTTTCCCCCTTTCGTTTCTGAATGCCTTTCACTCCGTTCTCAACGGCAAAATCAGGCGCGTTCTGGGGCCTGTCGTGATGGAGGGGGAATTCAAGCGGCAGGATGACAAGATGAGTATTACCACGGCCTACAACGATTTTATGTACACGGCTGGGCACATACAGGTGCTGGACGGAAAGCTTGCCCCGACCGGGGAGTACGGCAAGCGTTACGAACAGGCCAGGGACGAACCGGAGGCCTTGCCGGTAAAGAGGCGGAAAATACAGATTATCCAGAGCGACGCTTCCAAGGAGGCATGGGGAATTATAGAACGTTCGTACGGGGGCATGAAAAAGATTGGTGCCATGCTCGAGTCGATTTCCGACAGGGATATGAGTATCGAGTTCGGCGGACTTTCCAATTTTGACAGGCTGGCTGGGAAAAAGCCGGCCGCCTTTGTCAAGAACGTAAAAGAGGCGATCCACAGTCTGAAGCAGGCCGTTAAAGTGCTGAACGACATAATCGAAGCCGGGAAGACGGCATAGCCCGGGCCGAAGAACCCGGTTGCGGCCGGTATCCCGGCTCCGCGATGCTTCGCATGTACTATTTGAAACACACGTTTGTTTCCCATATACTGGAAGCTCGGGGAGGAGATTATGCGAAAGTTTGCAAACAAAACACCGTTTCTGGCGGCCATATTCGGAACGGCCCTTTTCGCCGCGCTGCTTTTGGGCGGCGGCCCTTCGCTTTGGGCGACGGATTTCCCCAGTCACGGGGCGGACGCGATTCAGCACCTCTACTCGCCGCACCTTGCCGGGGCCGGGGCCTTTACCACCACTACCGGGGGCGCGCCGGCCAGCGCGGTAAACCCGGCGCAGGGGGGCGAGGCACAGCGTGTCGTTTTTAACCTTGGGTACATGGGGCTTGCCGGGCTGGGTGCCGATGCCGAAGGCGGGTTCGGTAGCGCGGTTGACATGGGCCTGTTGGTTCCCACCCGGTTCGCCGTTTTCGGCACCTCGATCAGATTCATCCACAGCCCTTTTAGCGAATCCTTCCCCGTCGGCTCGGCCTTTTCCGGCAACCTAAACGTCGCCAAGGAGGTCTTTCCCAGAATGTCGGTGGGCGCGGGGCTTAACTTCGGCTTCGGCACCGAC
>Ga0209755_10008348_pt1 | contig 11087 bp, 4 predicted proteins | sample TergutCo191P1_FD_187301 | JGI IMG/M metagenome (GOLD analysis project Ga0209755, IMG submission 187301) | Cornitermes sp. P1 segment gut microbial communities from Petit-Saut dam, French Guiana - Co191P1 (SPAdes) (version 2) | ecosystem: Host-associated > Arthropoda: Insects > Digestive system >... | reverse complement strand
GGATTGGATAATGAAGCCCAGGCGTCTTTTGACATTGGACAGTGGTACTGGAGACTTGTGAATGACAGCACGGTTTTAAGAAAGGGCTGGTTTAATATTATTGATTCGTCCGGGCCTTCTTTGGTAAGCCCTGTTCCGAATACCGCGTTCCGCTACAAAAAAGATCTTCCTCAATTACGCTTCCAATGGGAAAAAAAGGAATGGGCAAGTTCTTATATAATTGAAATAAGCAAAGAATCGGATTTTAAAAATCCTTTTGTTAAAAAGCAGATTAACACAAATTCTTTTATTACTTCGGAACTTGGCCAGGGCACATGGCATTGGCGGGTAAAACCTGTTTTTACTTCCGCCTTTATAGGTGCTGCTTCTTTTTCTGTTGATGAATCTTTTAATATTGAGCAGACAAATGATCCTAAGGCAAGCGCGGTATTTATACCGTCAGATGCAATAAGAAAGGCAAGAGCCGCTGTCGCCGGAATTATACGCAGCAGTAGCGACGTGCGCAGCAGAAATCCCTCTGTGTCTGTAACTTCTGTAAAACCTGATGAACCTGTCAGAAGGGCAAGAGGGCAGGAGTACACAATCCGCCCCGGTGATACTCTTGGAAGAATCGCGAGGGAGCATTACGGCGACCCAATGTTATGGTCAATTATTGTAGAAGCAAATGACATTAAGAATCCCGATTTAATTTATCCGGGGCAAGTATATATTATTCCATAAAACTGCTGTAGTTTTTTAAAAAATATTTTATTATAATAATATAAGTGCGCAAAAAGATTCTTTTAATTCTTGTAATATTCTTACTCGTTCCGGTTTGTTCGCTTTATTCAGATGATGAGGCAGCCGCAAAAACCGCTCATGATTTTTGGATAAGTCTTGGCGGAGATGCGAGTATGTACTCTTATACGGGAATGTCTTACGGCGGCAGCCTTTCTTTTGGCTACGGTTCAGGCTCGTCAATCGGATTAAAACTGAGTTATTTTTTTAACGAGGAAAGCATCGATACTCTGGAAGCATGTTTACTTCTTAGGTTTTATATACTTGGCAAAAACGCGTATTCGGGACCATTTTTCCAATTCCTTGGCGGGGCGTCTCTTTTTAACCGCTCCGGCGATTTCGCAATCCCTTCCAATGTAGGCATATTTTCCGCAGGCCTGGGTTTTGGCTGGCGTTTTCTTTTTGCGGATCGGTTTTTTATTGAATCTTTTATTCGAGGCGGCTACCCTTATGTGTTTGGCGGAACAGTATCAATAGGGGTCAGGTTCTAATCACTGGAATATCTTGTAATAATATATTAGAATATTGTTATATAATCTTATTCGAGGCATAATATCGTCTGTTTTAGCGAAAAACCTCCCAAAAATCTCTTTTTTTTGAGCGCAGCAATTCTGTGTTTTTTCGCGTTTTTTAATATTTCCTGCGAAAACCCCTTTATAGAAAAAGCTTTTTACCTAACAACAATCACTTTTAACACCAACGGCGGCAGCGATGTTCCACAGCAAAAATTGCTTATGGGGGAAGCGATTGCGCGTCCTGCAGATCCGGTTAAGGGAAGTTCTGTTTTTTTGGGCTGGTATACCGACAATAAAACTTTTGACCATGAATGGGATTTTACTATCGCTCCCGAAAAAAACATGATTTTATACGCGAGATGGGATGAAGTACCGAATGAAGAGTTACCAAATGAAGAATTAACTTTGATTCTTGATACCAGCGAATTAGAAAATAACGGCGACTCGGTGTCATTCAGCGCATCCGGCGCTGTCTTGGAAACCAGCGCTTCCGGCGGCGATATTATCACTGTCTTCTACATGCTTGCCGATTCGCATGACAATAACTGGTTCAGCCTTTCCATAAACGGAGAACGGGTATTTGAGACCTATGAAACAGGCACAGGATCATATAATTACACTGTAAATTACAACGACGCCAATAACGGCGTGATAACGATACATGCCAACTCATTACACTCAGACTTAAATCTGCTTCTTTCGCCTGATAACGTTCATTTTGACAAAACCGGCAAAATAACCTTTGATGCGCACGTAACAAATCCAACAGGCACAACGTTCAGTTTTACGCTGTTCAAGGATAATATTGAGCTTGACGATTTTGCAAATATGTCAATCACGAGCGGCATGATACCGGCAAACATTGTAAATAAAATGCTGGAAAGTACAGGCGAATACCATGTAAAGATGTGGGCGCAAACAGATAGACAGGATTATATGCCTTCCAGTGATTTTACTACCTCGTCTTCTGTGCATGTATACAACGTTAGTGTGACAATAAACGGCGCAGCAGACGGCGAAACAGTGAGCGTAAGCGGACGTGATGGAAGCCACAGTACAAGTTTTAATTTTATCGCTTTTGGCGGTGATACTGTTACATTGACCGCAAGTCCCGGTACGGAACGTATGGTTATATGGAGCGGCGGCAGCGGTATAGGTAATACTTGCACTGTTGCAAATATAACAGGTGAGGTTAATGTGATTGCCGCGTTTGCCGCTGCCGCAGTTACCGTTACTGTAAACGACGTAACTACAGGTTACGCCGACCTAGCCTCCGCATTTACCGCAATCGGCACAACTGCGGGGAATTACGCAGTTACGCTTTTACAAGACCTGCCGATTAGTGCAGGTATAACAATCGGCACAGCGGGTCAAAATATAACTATAGTCGGCAAAGGCGAACGCACAATTACGCATGAAATAACCAATAATACTTCTACGCACATGTTTACGATTAACAATGCCACTGCAAGCCTTACCCTTGGAAATAATATTACCATAAAGGGAAGAACCACAACGGGATATGGAGTTGTCATCAATAATACTAACGGAACATTCAAAATGTTGGATGGTTCAAAAATTACCGGGCACACAATAAATCTGACACTCGGAGCGGCTGTTGAAATAACCGCTGCAGGCTCCCATTTTATTATGGAAGGCGGCAGCATTGATGGTAATAATAATACTGCAGGCGGAACATCATCTACAGCATCAGGTGGAGTGTGTTTTACCAGCGGCACTTTCACCATGACAGGCGGCAGTATAACAGGTAATAAGCAAGGTAATGAAGACTCCGATATATACCATGCGGTTAACGCCGCAAACAGCTTTAACATTTCGGGTAACGCCGTTATAGGCGCGCTTAAACTGAACGCATTAAGCGTAGGCGCAGGCGCAACTGTCAAAACGACAGGCTGGACAGGCAGTATTACTACGCTCAATCTGCGCGGCAACATTGATGCTATTGCTTCGGCTGCGAGTTATTGGGCAGGCAACCCCAGATTCATTTTTGACGGCATAGACGCAGCGCAGGTTAACAATATCGGGCTTGGGGAGTTTATTAGTTTCAACAATGCACGGCAGGGAATTGCTCCTACATGCTTCATTGGCACAAGCGGCGGGGATTTGGGCAGGCTTATTATTAATCCTGCAACCGCTCCTGTTACCGTTACCGTAGACGGCGTAAGCACCGACTACCTTAATTTAGCACGCGCATTTACCGCAATTGGCACAAATGCGGGGGACTACACGATAACACTGAGAGAAAACCAGACAATGACCGAAAGCCGCTCAGTTAGCGCTGGTCAAAATATAACGATAGTCGGCGCAGGCGATGAGCGGACAATTACACATGCAATTACCAATGCCGCTACATCCATGTTTGCGATAGAAAGTAGCACCGCAAGCCTTACGCTTGGGGATAATATCACCATAAAAGGAAGAAGTGCACCGGGAACAGGCTTTGTCATTTATATTAACAACAGCGGTAAATTTTCTATGCAGCCGGGCTCAAAAATTACCGGACATACAATCAATGCGGCAACCGGAGCGGCTGTACAAATAGGATCAGGATCGAATAGCGGAACCTTTACCATGAACGGTGGCAGTATTACAGGAAACAATAATACTAATGAGGCAACAACCGCATCAGGCGGCGTAGCTTTCTTGTTAGGCGTCTTTACCATGAACGGCGGCAGTATTACAGGCAATACGCATGGTGGTACGGAAGCATCCGATGTGTATCATGGGGCTGCCTCATCTAACAACTTAACTATTTCGGGCGATGCTGTAATCGGCGCGCTTAAACTGTATGCGTCAAGCACAACATCTGCCACAATCGTGAGTATCGGCGCAGGCTGGACGGGCAGTATTACCAGGCTCAACCTGCGGGGTACTAATACTGATCTTGCAACGGCTATGGGTTTTTGGACTGGCAGTACCAGAACCATTTTTAACAACATCACCGCCGCACAGGTTGAAAGGATTGGGCTTGGGGAGTTTATCAGTTCCGACAACAAGCGGCAAGCGATTAGCAATACGCACAGGATCGGCACAGATGTTGCAGATTTGGGTAAGCTGGTAACGTATAAAGTTGGCGACACAGGACCCGCAGGCGGAATTATTTTCTACCATGATCCAAACGGCTTTACCGTACAGGGATACACAGGAACAACAGGCTCATTCGCCGAATATACCGCATATTACCTTGAAGCCGCTCCTGCAAATGAAAGCAACTCAGAGTGGGGAGCGTATGGAACTTTAATACCTGATGTAACAACATTTACAAACATAGGTCTATACAACACATTGACAATTGGCGTTGGCAGAAGAGATACGCAAATAATAGTAAATCATCTTGGTACAAATGAAACAGGAAAAGCGGCTCAAGTTTGCGCAAGTAAGACAGTAACAGTTGGAGGAACAGTATTTAACGATTGGTTTTTGCCAAGTCTGGGAGAGTTAAACGAAATGTATAAAGCCAATGGACAGACAGGAATACCAACAACAGGATATTTCTGGTCTTCGTCGCAGAGCAGTAGTAATCTCGCGTGGATTCAGTATTTCACCAATGGCCTTCAGTCTACCAACAGCAAGGATAGTTTTAGCTCAGTTCTTCGTGCAATTCGGGCTTTTTAGGGGGAGCGGGTAGCTGCTAATGTAGCTGGTGGTGATTCAACAGATACCGTAGAGGGGACGGAGGCGTAGAGCCAGCTTATAATCATTTTTTTACAAATTCTGCTAAAACACCTATGACAATTAAAACATTTTATTATAAAATAAAGTATGGGTCAAAAAGTTGTCCGCCATAACAGGAATTGGACTGATAATTCCTCTTTTAACTTTTTAGTTATTCTCTGTTTATTTGTGTTTTTGGTGAGCTCATGCGAAAACCCATTTATAGAGAAAGTTTTGGGTTTAAAAACCATCACTTTTGACACTAACGGCGGCAGCGGTATTCCCGAACAAAAATTGATTAAAGGCGAGAGAATTATAAAGCCCGGCGAACCCACAAAAAGCGGCTATATTTTTATCGGCTGGTATATCGATAACGAAACCTTTATGGAAGAATGGGATTTTAGCGTTATTCCCGAGAAAGATATTATTCTATACGCGAAGTGGGAAGAAATCGCAGCGGTTCATTATACTTTGATTCTTGATACAAATGATTTAACAGATAACGGCGACTCGGTGTCATTCAGCGCTTCGGATGTTACATTGGAAACCAGCGCTTCCGGCGGCAGTACTGTCAGGATTTATTATACCATTGGCAATACGCATACTAATAATTGGCTTCTTCTTTATATTGATGGTGAAACAATATATGAGACTATAACGCCGGGAACAGGATACTACGACTACAAGGTAGATCCCGCCGATGCTGATGATTTCGGTGTGATAACAATACAGGCTTATTCGATTCACTCAAACTTGAATCCGCTTCATCCGCCTGCAGTTATTAGTTTCGATAAAACCGGCACAATATCCTATACGGCGAATGACGAAAATCCTGCGGACACAACATATAGATTTACTCTGTACCGGGGTAATGAAGAAGTTGCCGGTTTTGTAAATCAGCCAATTAACAATGTGGTGCCGGAAAATATTGTAAATAAAATGCTGGAAAACGCAGGTGACTACCATGTAAAGGTATGGGCGCAAACCGAAACCGACGGTTATATGCCTTCAAGTATCAATATTAACTCGCAGCCTGCTGTACACGTTTACCAGGTGAACTTGACAATAGGCAGCGCAGAAAACGGCGAAGATGTTGCTATTACTGTTAGCGGACGATCAGAAGGAAATAAAAATAACAACTTTGTGTTTAATGCTTTTGGCGGCGATACTGTGACGCTTACTGCAAGTCCCGGCATAAATCGTTATGTGACATGGAGCGGTACCGGTACAAGCGATGGCAATACATGCACTGTTACTGTAACAGGAAACACAACTGTTACTGCTGTGTTTGCAGATACTTCTGTTATTGTCACCAGCGGATTGACAACTACCTATTACGCTAACCTTACCGCTGCGCTTGATTCGATTACAGCAGCCGGGACTTACACCGTAACGCTTCTTGAGAATCAGATGCTTGCGCCGTACACCTTTACCGCAAATGCCGTGCGTGACATTTCCCTTGTATCGCAAAGCGGCGAGAAGACAGTACAGATTGCGGGCAACGAAACGCTTTTTACTGTAAACGCAGGCGTTACCTTAACATTGGGCAGTAATATAACATTAAACGGCTCGCAGTCCTCTGACGCAAGCTTAGTGGTAATAAGCAGCGGCAAGTTCGTTATGCAAAACGGCTCAAAAATTTCCGGACATAAAACATCCGCTTTTTCAGGGGCGGTTTATGTAAACGGCGCAAACGCTGTTTTTGAAATGAAAGGCGGAATAATTGAACATAATGAAAGTACCAATATTAATTCATCTTTATTTGAAGTCGGCGGTGTGTACGCGGCACAGGGCAGTTTTGTAATGGAAGGCGGCATAATTGCAAGCAATACAGGAGCGGCAGGGGATGTTTATATTTTTAATAACAGCAATATTAGTATTTCCGGAAATTCTATTATTGAATATCTTGTATTGAATGCCAATGCCTCCGCTAACGCTTCGATTAATATTCCATCAAACTGGATAATAAATGGTACTACTATTAGTCTGCAAGGAGGAACGAATTTATCAGGAAGTAACGGCACTATAACTTATTGGGAAAATAAAACTGTTCTTACAGGGACAGGATTAACAGGCGATATTGTAAATAATATTAACAGTAATCTGATACATTTTATTGATGTAAATAAAAATACTCAGCCAATCTCCGCCACACATATCATCGGCACAGCAGGCACGGAAACCGGCAAGTTAATTTTGAATCCCGGAAGCGGCACTCAAATCGACCCCTTCCTCATTTACAATGAAACTGATCTTCGCAGAGTTGGAACAGGGCAGACATACAACGGCAAAGTGTGGTCACTTTCGGCGCATTACAAATTGACGGCTAACATAACGCTGACGCAAGGCAACTGGACACCAATTGGAACAGAAACAAATCCGTTCTCCGGTTGGTTTGACGGCGGCGGGTATACAATTTCAAATCTTACGATTACAGGCAGTACCCTTACAGGGTTTTTTGGATCTATAGACGACGGTTTTGTTGAAAATCTGCATCTTCAAATCGGCAGCGCTGGAATTAACGGCACAAATTATACCGGAGGCATTGCGGGAAAGATAAAAAGCGCCTATATTGACAACTGCTCTGTGAGCGGAGGCAGCATTAGTACAAATAATCAAGATGCCGGCGGTATAGCAGGTTATGTTGATGACAGTGTGATTCAGGATTGTTACACTACAAGCAATGTGACAAATACAATTCAATATAAAAGCGCCGGCGGTATAGCCGGTACGATAAAATACAGCAATAGTACCGCAAGCATTATCAACTGTTATAGCACAGGAAATATTTCCGGCTATATAGCCGGCGGTATAACAGGTTTCTTATCTACTGGAAATACCAGTATTACTTATTGTTATTCCACAGGGACTATCAGCGGAAGTGGTATGATCGGCGGTATAGCAGGTGATATTTATCTTAACAGTACAATAATAAATTGCATAGCGTTAAATCCTGCTATTATTAATTTAGGCGATGCTAGTGCCTCCTTTGGGCGTATAGCGGGTCATATTGATAGCAACGCTATTTCCAACAAAGCCCGATCTGATATGCCTGTAAACGGCGCGGCTGTAACAAATGGAACTTTAACCAACAAAGAAGGACAAAATGTTACAGTCAGCACAGGCACAACTTTAACAAGTGTGTTCTCAACAGGTTGGGATACAAACGTTTGGAATATTCCCGGCGGTAATCTTGTCATAGACGGCGCATTGCCAACGCTAAAAAATATGCCTGCGGGTACGCAATATCCTGTTCTGCGGCGGGCGGTGTACGAAATCGGAGACACAGGTCCTGCAGGCGGTATTATTTTCTACCATGATCCAAACGGATTTATCGTACAAGGATACGGAAATCCCAGCGAACCGGGGTATTTCGCCGAATATACCGCATACTACCTTGAAGCCGCTCCTGAAAATGAAAGCGGTACTTCACAATGGGGAGCGTATGGAACATTAATTGCCGGTGTAACAACAGTTACTAGCACAAGTGATACTAATGCATCGTTAATAGGTAATGGCAGAAGAGATACACGAATAATAGTTAATCATCTTGGTACAAGTGAAACAGGAAGAGCGGCACAAGTTTGCGCAGGAAAAAGTTTAAGTGTTTATACAGACTGGTTTCTTCCAAGTCTGGGAGAGTTAAATGAGTTCGACAAACTCAAAGGGCAAGCTGGAGTACCACAAACAGGAATTCCAACAACAGGACAGTTCTGGTCTTCGTCGCAGGGCGATCTCAATTACGCGTGGGTTCAGGATTTCGCCAATGGCGGTCATGGCGCCAGCCTCAAGAATTACAGTGGTAGTGTCCGTGCCATACGGGCTTTTTAAGGGGTTTGAGGTAGCTGCTACCTCAGCCTTGGGTTGGCTTGTAGGATACCAGCGTTACGGTGGTGATTGAGTGGATAGAGTAGGGTGGAGAATATCAAAGCAAATCGGAGTGGGTTCCGGTTCGGGAAAAAACAACACCTTCCTCGCAAAAAAGGTAAATAAGAACCCAATCATTTTTATATGACATTCTGTAAAGCTGCTGTAATTACCTGAAAGCAAATGCTCTCGGCAGCGTTCAGGCAAGGGTTCCTCCCAAATAATATTAATTAAAATTTCAAAGAGGGTATCAATATCATAACGGCGTTTTTCCGCTAATCTAAAATCCTTTTTAAATTGATTCGTGAATCTAAAATTGAGCATTGGTTAAATTTCAAGTTCCTCAATCGCTTCTTCAATAGATTGATGCCATTTACCTGGAATTTTACCGCTTGCTATATCCCTGGCTTCCTGCATGGCTGCCAATGTAGTGTCATTAAAAGGCGGATTATCAGAATAAAGAGGGCAATTCTCATGTACACACTCTACTTCAGCCTCTTTATCTGCTTGAGAGAAAATAATAATTTTTGCTTTACCAACTGGTAAATCATGAGGCAATTTCAAAGAAACCCTGCGGTCAGCCGGAATTTCAACAGTTTGCGTAATGGTCATATTCTAAGTATAGCAAGAAACAGAGCGTGGAACAAGCTGCGCCTAACTGGGCGTAGAGATTACACAGTTGCAGATTCCCACTCAATTTTCCCTCAATTTCTTACTATAGTAAGCCTCAAAAAGCCACGATAATAATAGTATGAGCGCAAAACGCAATCGGCGCGCTTTGGACAAGTTACGTTTCTCTATCGGCGCCAAGCTAATTTTGATTATTTCCCTTATAGTAGTTATCTCTTTGGGCTCCATTACAGCCCTTGTTTCCTGGCTGGTGCAGTCGGATTTGCGGATTTCCGCCGAAGATAATAATTTTGAGATGAATCGCCGTACAACCATGGAAGCGGAATCTACTTTGTCAAATATGCGTTCTGTTTCAAGGACGCTTATTCAAACTATTACAACGCTTGGGCAGCAAAATGCGCTTGTTCGTCAATCTACGGATTTTTTCTTTACAGAAAATCCGAATATTGCGGCTGTTTTTTTTGTTATTCCCGGCAGACAGGAGCAATTATTAGTTAATAAGCAGTTTTTTAACGCGCAAAAATTAGACGAAGAGCTTGCCGCTTCTTTTATAAATAATCAAAAGGATGTATTAGGGCGGGCTTTACGCGGTGAAACACTTATTCAAAACGGGACGCCTCATTTTTCTAAACCTGTTTTAGCTTTATTTTTCCCCTGGGAAGCATCGGCAGGCGGTGTTGGCGCGGTTATTTTTTCTTCAGAAGCGTTAAATAATAATTTTGGTTTTGGAATTAATCAGTCCTATATGCTGAACAGCGAAGGTGATGTTCTTGTTCATTCCAATTTTGATCTTGTTAAGAAAGGCGAAAATATCGCAAAGTTAGATTTTGCGTATTCTATTCTTTACGGCGCGGACAGAAACAGACAGCAATTAATCGATACTGATTTTGGCGCGGTAAAGCCGCCTAAAAATCCTGCGAATCTTGGTTTTTTAACGCCGGTTTGGAATAAAGTAAGCCCAAGAGTAATACCGACTTATAATAATTTAAAAAATAAATTAAAAACCGGTTTAGAGAGTTACGGTTTCCGCGGTTTTGAACCTGCAAAAGAAAAAACAATGCGTCAGTTTGTGGCTTACACAAAATTAAATGCAGCAGGCGCGGTTGTTATTACCAGTATCGAATACGACAAGGTTTTTGAAGGAATCGCGGCGACAACAAGGCGAAATATTTATTTAACAATTGCCGTTTTGTGCATATCAATTATCTTTGTATGGTTTTTCTCCAAGACTATATCGATACCTCTTAAGACCCTTGCTTCTGCCGCGCGTGAAATAGAAGGCGGTAAATTCGATCTTGATTTAAAAACAAAAAGAAAGGACGAGATAGGAATTTTAACAAGCAGCTTTGGAAAGATGTGTTCCGCGCTTCATATTTTTGGAAGATTCACAAATAAGGATATTGCGGTAAAAGCGATGCGCGGCGAAATTAAACCGGGCGGTTTACCAAAACACGGAACGGTTTTCTTTTCTGATATTCGTGAATTTACCGCAAAGTCGGAAGGCTTTGTCAATTTCTTTGGAGCTGAAGCTTCCGATAAAATTGTTCATTGGCTTAATGAATATTTTACCCAGATGGTAGAGTGCGTAGAAAAAACAAACGGCGTTGTAGATAAATTTATCGG